>Ga0209758_1001688_pt1 | contig 24860 bp, 22 predicted proteins | sample AraplaMF_Col_mMF_FD_184258 | JGI IMG/M metagenome (GOLD analysis project Ga0209758, IMG submission 184258) | Arabidopsis root microbial communities from the University of North Carolina, USA - plate scrape MF_Col_mMF (SPAdes) (version 2) | ecosystem: Host-associated > Plants > Roots > Endosphere...
TCGAGCGCGAGGCGGCGCGGCCCGACCGCATCGACGCGGTCGCCATCGTGACGCCGAACCACATGCATTTTCCGGCGGCGAAGCTGGCGCTGGAAAACGGTTTTCACGTCATCTGCGACAAGCCGCTGACGACGACGGTGGACGATGCGGTGGCGTTGTCCAAGCTGGCGAAGCAGAGCGGCCTGGTTTTCTGCGTCACCCATAACTACACCGGCTATCCCCTGATGCGGCAGGCGCGGGCGATGATTGCGGAGGGCGCGCTCGGCGACATCCGCAACGTGCAGGTCGAATACGCCCAGGCCTGGCTGGCCGAGCCGTTGGAAGAGACCGGCCAGAAGCAGGCCGCATGGCGCACCGATCCGGCGCAATCCGGTGCCGGCGGCTGCATCGGCGACATCGGCACCCATGCGCTCAATCTGGCGATGTTCGCCACCGGCCTCAAGCCGCAGCGCCTGCTGGCTGATCTGCAGACCTTCGTGCCCGGACGCCGGCTCGACGACAACGTGCAGATCCTGCTGCGCTTCGCCGGCGGCGCATCCGGCATGCTGTGGGCCAGCCAGATCGCCATCGGCAACGAGAATGCCTTGCGGCTGCGCGTCTATGGCAGCAAGGGCGCGCTGGAATGGGAGCAGGAAAATCCCAATGTGATGTGGCACACGGCAGCGGACGGAACCCAGCGCCGGTTGACACGCGCCGGCAGCGGAGCCAATGAGGCGGCCGGGCGGGTCACCCGGATTCCCGGTGGGCATCCGGAAGGCTATCTCGAAGCGTTCGCCACGATCTATGCCGAGGCGGCGCGCGCGATCATCGCCCACAAACACTCCAAGACAGCCGATCCGGCGGTGCTCTATCCGACCGTCGACGATGGCCTGATCGGGGTTCGTTTCATCGAAGCCGCGGTGCAATCGTCGCGCGGCGGCAACATCTGGGTCGATTTCTAGATCCCGGATATCAAGAAGGGCAAACCCATGGCGGCGATCTATCCCGACCTCGAAGGCAAACCGGTTCTGGTCACCGGCGGTGCGACCGGCATCGGCGCGTCGATCGTCCGCGCCTTTGCCCGGCAGAAGGCCAAGGTCGGGTTTCTCGACATCGCGCGGGAGCCCGCCGAAAAGCTCGCGGCTGAATTGACCGCGGGCGGCGCCAGCGTCCACTTCGAGCATTGCGACCTCACCGATATCGCCGCACTGCGCAGCGCCATCGACCGGATCAAGAGCAAAATCGGTTCGGTGCGGGTGCTGGTCAACAACGCCGCCCATGACGAACGCCATCCGACCCTCGAGGTCACGCCGGAATTCTGGGACGGCCGCATCGCCGTCAACCTGAAACACCAGTTCTTTGCCGCCCAGGCCGTGCTGCCGGAGATGCGCGAGGCCAGGGAAGGCTCGATCATCAATTTCGGCTCGGTGTCCTGGATGATCGGGCAGGGCGGCATGGCGGCCTATACCGCGGCGAAATCCGCCGTGCTCGGTCTGACCCGTTCGCTGGCGCGCGACTTCGGTCCCGACAACATCCGCGTCAACGCGATCGCGCCGGGCTGGATCATGACCGAGCGCCAGCTCGAAAAATGGGTGACGCCGGAGGGTGAGGCCGAGATCATGAAATCGCAGTGCCTCAAGCGCAAGCTTGTCCCCGACGACATTTCGCGCGTGGTGTTGTTTTTGGCTTCGGAAGAAGCGGCGGCCTGCACCAACCAGCAATACGTGGTGGACGGCGGCTGGGTTTAACCGGTTCAAGCGCAACATCTGGTTGCTCCGCCGGGTTTATTGCGCGCGCGGGATCGTCGATGACGCTTCAATTCGTCCCGATTCCAAACAAAGCCTGTACGCATGACGGTTCGGGAATAATGCCTGGCCGATGGTGTTGCAAAGGAGCGTCCAAGCGCGCGCGACATAAGAAACTGCACATAAAATAAGATCATGAGGGAGAGAACGATGCGGAGGCTGGCAGGCGCGGTCCGAAGTCTTGAACTCAGATCGTCGGGCGTCGTGGTCGTATTGTGCGCTGCGATCGGCATGGCGGGTTCGCCGGCGCATGCGCAGTCCGAAGCGGGCATGCTGAATGTTCCGGCGCGCGCGGTGCCGGTGCCGAGCACCGTCAGCCCGCAGATGGCGAAGATCATCGGCGCGCCGCTGCGCACCAACTGGGACCTGCTGCCCAAGTCCGGCGAGGAGTGGAAGCCGGTCGCCGAGGCCGGCGCCGCCGCCACCATCAAGAACCTGCCGGGCATGATGGAGCGGCTGCATGTCAAGGTCGAGAAGACCACGATCGATGGTGTCCGCGCCTTCATCGTCACGCCCGAAGTAATCCCGCCGCAGAACCAGAACCGGCTGCTGATCCACGTTCATGGCGGCTGCTACGTGCTCAATCCCGGCGAGGCGGCGTTGCCCGAGGCGATGTTCATGGCCGGCTTCGGCCGCTTCAAGGTGATCGCCGTCGACTATCGCATGCCGCCGGAAGCCTATTTCCCCGCGGCGCTGGACGATGGTCTGACCGTCTACAAGAATGCGCTGAAGACCATGCCGGCAAGGAACATCGCCGTGTTCGGCAGTTCGGCCGGCGGGGCGCTGACCCTCGAAATGGTGCTCAAGGCCAAGGCCGACGGGCTGGCGCTGCCGGGCGCCATCGCGCCCGGCACGCCGATGTCGGACGTCACCAAGGTCGGCGACAGCTTCATCACCAACGCCAGGCTCGACAACGTGCTGGTGTCGCCCGACGGGTTTTGCGATGCCGGCACAAAAGTCTATGCCAATGGCCACGATCTCAAGGATCCGCTGCTGTCGCCGGTCTATGGCGACATGACGGGCTTTCCGCCGACGATCCTGACCAGCGGCACCCGTGACCTCCTGCTCAGCAACACCGTGCGCGTGCACCGCAAGCTGCGCCAGGCCGGCACCGAAGCGGTGCTGCAGGTGTTCGAGGGGCAATCGCACGCGCACTATTATCGCGACGACACCTCGCCGGAGGCCAAGGAGGCGTTCGAGGAAATCGCCGGCTTCTTCGACAAGCATCTTGGCAAGTGACTGCGTGGCCCACACCAGGAACATCGACAGGGAGGACATCGTGCGGCACATCGTTTCAATGACTCTGGCGGCTTGCGCCATGGCCGTGATTGCGCCGCCAACGCTGGCGCAAACCCCGGCAGCCGCTCCGACGGCCGCGCCGGCGGCAGCACCTGCGCAGCCGCCGTCGGGAGGAACACCGGACGCCATGCCGTTCGATATCCCTTATGGAATGTCGATCGGACTCGAGCGCGCCAAGCAGGTCATGGCCGCGGCGGAAGGCGAGGCAAAAAAGCGAAATTGGAAAATGAACATCGCGGTGGTCGATACCAACGGCGAACTGGTGCATTTCTCGCGGATGGAGGGTGCCCAGATTGCCTCGGTGGCTATCGCGCAAGGCAAGGCGCGGACCTCAGCGCGGTTTCGCCGCGAGTCACGGTTGTTCTACAACGCCTTCGAAACCGGCCACCCGTATGTCAGCACGCTCGATCCGACGCTGGTGGCGAGCCCCGGCGGATTTCCGCTGGTCGAAGGCGGCAAGCTGATCGGCGCGGTGGGCTGCAGCGGCGGCACCGGCGATCAGGACGCCGCGGTCTGCAAAATGGGCGCCGAGGTCGTCAAGTAACCTGCGCTCCCTGGGATGATCCGCGGCGGTTGCGGCCGTCCGCCACCGCGCCATTCTCCGCCGAAAGACCGGCATTGGCCGCGGCCGGCGGGGATTGCCTGATTACTTGAAGCGTGAAAGGCTTCCAGCGGGCGCGGGCAGGGTTCTGCTGGCGCTTTTTAGGGCAGCGACAGGACAGGGGACAGGCATGAAGCGTGGTGCGTCGAATTGGGTCATGGCGGCTGGACTTGCAGCCAGCGTTCTCACCGGCGTGAGCACTTGTTACGCGCAGCAGACCATCCGGGTCGGCTGGACCATCCCGGCCGAGGAATCGAAATACTGGATGATGCGGCGGCCGGAGGAATTCCCCAACCTCGGCAAGACCTACAAGATCGAATGGACGCAGTTTCAGGGCACCTCGCCGATGACCCAGGCGCTGGCCGCCGGCGCGCTCGATTGCGCCACGCAGGCGCCGCTGTCGCTGGCCAACGGTGTCACCGGCGGCAACCTCAAGGCCTACATCGTCGCCCAGCACGTCTTCGAGAAGCCGGGCGGCTTCTCGGTGTACTGGGCGGTCAAGGACGACTCGCCGATCAAGACCATTGCCGACCTCAAGGGCAAGACCATCGGCATCTCGGTGATCGGCGGTGGCACCTATGGTCCGTTCGCGATGCTGCTGGAGAAGAACGGCGTCGACCCGAAGAAGGACATCAAGCTTGTCGAGACCGGCTTCGCCGTCTCCGACGACGCGCTGCGCCAGGGTCGCGTCGATGCCGTCAACTACAACCAGCCGTTCGCCGCCCGTGCCGAGGCCAAGGGCGGCATCCGAAAACTGTTCTCGCTGTCCGAGGCGATGCCGAACATCGTCCACATCCTCGAGGCCTGCCGCGCCGATTTCGTCGACAAGAATCCCGACGTGGTCAAGGACTACGTGAAGGACATCACGCTCGGCATGAAGAAGGCGCTGGCCAACCGCGAGGAAACCCTGAAGGTCGTATCCGAACAGCTGAAGGCGCCGGTGGCGGTGCTCGAGACCTATCTGCTCAAGGACAACGACTTCGGCCGCGACCCCGGTGCGGCGCCGAATTTCGACGCGATCCAGAAGATGCTCGACATCTATGCCGAGACCGGCATGCTACCGAAGATGAGCGTCGCCCAGTTCAAGCATCCGAGCATCGTCGCGCCGCTGCAGTGAGGCGTTTGCTCTGAGGTCAGGATATACCCACGAGTCGTCCCGGCGAAGGCCGGGACCCATACGGCGCGGACTCGCTTTGTGGCACCGGGGCAGATGCCTTTTGCAACAAGTGCCGCCAGGGGTTATGGGTCCCGGCCTTCGCCGGGACGACCCGGGGATCTGTGGTCCGCTCGCCAGGCAGGCGTGCTTGCAGAGAGCCCAAGACCCATGAAGAAACTCCGATCCCGCGTCACAACCGATGGTCTCGATCGCGCGCCGCATCGCGCGTTCATGCGGGCCATGGGGCTGGACGACGAGGATATCGCCAAGCCGATGGTCGGCGTGGTCAGCATGAAGGGCGAGCAGACGCCCTGCAACATGACCCACGATTTCCAGGTCGACGCCGCCAAGGTTGGAATTTCCGAAGCCGGGGGCACCCCGCGGGAATTCGCCACCATCTCGGTGTCCGACGGCATCAGCATGAATCACGAGGGCATGAAGTTCTCGCTGCTGTCGCGGGAATTGATTGCGGATTCCATCGAGGCGGTGGTGCATGGTCTCGCCTATGACGCGTTGATCGGCTTCGGCGGCTGCGACAAGACGCTGCCCGGGGTGATGATGGGCATGATCCGCTGCAACGTGCCGTCGATCTTCATCTATGGCGGCAGCGCGCTGCCCGGAAAGTTCCAGGGCAAGACCCTCACCGTGCTGGATTCCTACGAGGCGGTCGGCTCTTTCATGACCGGCGAGATCGATCAGGCGACGCTCCTTGGGATCGAGCGAACCTGCCTGCCGACCATCGGCGCCTGTGCCGGCCAGTTCACCGCCAACACCATGGGCATGGTGTCCGAGGCGATGGGTCTGACCATGCCCAACGTCTCGATGGTACCCGGCGTCTATGCCGAACGCGCCCGGATCGCTCGGCAAGCGGGACGCCTGGTCATGCAGATGCTCGAACGCGGCGGGCCGCTGCCGCGCGACATCGTGACGCGGAAGGCGCTGGAGAACGGCGCCGCCATCGTCGCCGCCACCGGCGGCTCGACCAACGCCGCGCTGCACCTGCCGGCGATGGCCAACGAAGCGGGCATTCCCTTCACCATCGACGACGTCGGCGAGGTGTTCGCGCGCACGCCGCTGATCGGCAATCTGCGGCCGGGCGGCAAGTACACCGCCAAGGACGTCTACGACATCGGCGGCGCCGCCGTGGTGATCCGCGCGCTGATCGAGAGCGGTCACATCGACGGCAGTTGCCTGACAATCAGCGGGCGCACCCTGGCCGAGGAATACGGCGAGGCCAACGCGCCGGACGGCGAAGTGGTCTATGCCACCGGCAAGCCGATCATGGCCGACGGCGGCGTCGCGGTGCTCAAGGGCAATCTTTGTCCCGATGGTGCGGTGATCAAGGTCGCCGGCCTGAAACGGCTGGTGTTTGAAGGTACCGCGCGCGTGTTCGAAGATGAGGAAGGCTGCGTCGAAGCCGTGAAAAAGCGTCAATACGGTGAAGGCGACGTGCTGATCGTCCGCAATGAGGGACCAGTCGGCGGTCCCGGCATGCGCGAGATGCTGGGCGTCACCGCGCTGATCTACGGCCAGGGCATGGGCGAGAAGGTCGCACTGATCACCGATGGCCGTTTCTCGGGCGCGACGCGCGGCATGTGCATCGGTTACGTCTCGCCGGAGTCCTTCATCGGTGGTCCGCTTGCGCTGGTGCGCGAAGGCGACCGCGTCCGCATCGATGCCGGCGCGCGCCGCATGGACCTCTTGATCGACGACGATGAAATGACGCGCCGGCGCAAGGCATGGCAGCCGCCGCCGCCGCGCCATCGTGCCGGCGCGCTGGCCAAATATGCCCGCCTGGTTGGGCAGGCCCCCGGCGGTGCCGTGACCCACCAGGGTGGAGCGGAGTGGCCCTGGTTCAACCGGGATGGATGAAGCGGGTCGCGATCGCCCGACGGGGCGGACATAGGCGACGCCCGTCGTCAAAGGACTAGAAAATGTCAGACGAAAGTCGTGTATCCGGCTTGTCTTCCGCAGCGTTTACAGGTCGTATCGATGATCGACGGGCAGCTTCCGGTTTGGTCCGGATTATGCAAGCAGCAGATCAGCCATCGACCTAAGTCCTGACCGTCGTATGACGCGGTGGATGGGACCCGTTCCGACATCATTCAAGCGAGGGAGAAGTGCGATGAAACACATGCGATTGACGGGTCTTGCGCTCGCCGCCGCGTTCTGCGCGGCACAGGCCAATGCCCAGGAGCTCAACGGCACGCTGAAGAACGTCAAGGAAACCGGCGCCATCACCATTGGTTTTCGCGACTCCTCGATTCCGTTTTCCTATCTCGACGACAACCAGAAGCCGGTCGGCTTCGCCATGGACATCTGTTACAAGATCGTCGAGGCCGTGAAGAAGGAGCTCAAGCTCGACAAGCTCGAGGTCAAGCTCAATCCGGTGACGTCGGCGACCCGCATTCCGTTGCTCGCCAACGGCACCATCGACCTCGAGTGCGGCTCGACCACCAACAATGCCGAGCGCCAGAAGCAGATCTCCTTCACCAACACCCATTTCCTGACGGCAAGCCGTTACGTTTCCAAGAAATCCAGCAACATCAACTCGATCGACGATCTCAAGGGCAAGGCGGTGGTCTCGACGTCAGGCACCACCAACATCAAGCAACTCACCGAGGCCAATACCGCGCGTAACCTCGGCGCCACCATCATCCCCGCCAAGGACCACGCCGAAGCCTTCCTGATGGTGGAGACCGATCGCGCCGTCGCCTTCGTGATGGACGACATCCTGCTGGCGAGCCTTGTTGCCGGATCGAAAGAACCGGGCGGCTACGTCATCTCCAAGGATGCGTTCTCGAAGCCCGAGCCCTACGGCATCATGCTGCGCAAGGACGACCCGGCCTTCAAGAAGGTGGTCGATGCCGCCACCGCCGCGCTCTACACCAGCGGTGAAGCCGGAAAGCTCTACGACAAATGGTTCATGTCGAAGATCCCGCCCAAGGGGTTGAACCTCAACGCGCCGATCAGCCCGGAGTTGAAGGCGGAATTTGCCAAGCCGTCGGACTCGCCGGACCCGGATTCCTATAAAGCGATGTGAGGCTTGTCGGGTGAGCGCGACCTGCCGGCCCGGTGGGCCCCAGTGTGGCCCGGTCATTGCATGAAGATCATGGCTTGGTTCTGGCCGGGACAGTCTGTTCCGGCCAGATTCATGCAGGAATTCCGCAATACACGCCTGCCGGGAGAAAATCCATGAAGCGAATATCCATGAAGCGAGAGCGCCCATGAAACCCGTTCACCTTATCGGCCTCGCCTTGGCTGCCGCGTTCGCGGCCGGGTCGGCCCACGCCGAAGAGCTGACGGGAACGCTGAAGAAGATCAAGGAAACCGGCGCGATCACCATCGGCTTTCGGGAATCCTCGATTCCGTTTTCCTATCTGGACGACAACCAGAAGCCGATCGGCTTTGCGATCGACATCTGCTTGAAAATCGTCGAGGCAGTAAGGAAAGAGCTCAAGCTCGACGATCTGAAGACCGAGTTCAATCCGGTGACCTCGTCGACCCGTATTCCCTTGCTGGCCAACGGCACCATAGACCTGGAATGCGGCTCGACCACCAACAATGCCGATCGTCTGAAGCAGGTGGCCTTCACCAACACTCACTTTCTGACCGCCACGCGCTACGTTTCCAAGAAGTCCAGCAAGCTGAACTCGATCGAGGATCTCAAGGGAAAGACGGTGGCCTCGACCGCCGGCACCACCAACATCAAGCAGCTGACCGAGGCCAATGTCGCCCGCGGACTCGGCATCAACATCGTACCGGCCAAGGAACATGCCGAATCATTTCTGATGGTCGAGACCGATCGCGCGGTCGCGGCAGTGCTGGACGATGTCCTGCTCGCGAGCTTCGTCGCCGGGTCGAAGGTTCCGGACGCCTACGTCATTTCCACCGATGCGTTCTCCAAGCCGGAGCCCTACGGCATCATGCTGCGCAAGGACGACCCGGCGTTCAAGAAGGTGGCGGATGAGGCCACCGCCGCGCTCTACACCGGCAGCGAAGGCCTGAAACTCTACGACAAATGGTTCATGGCCAAGATCCCGCCCAAGGGGCTGAACCTCAACACGCCGATCGCGCCCGAGCTGAAGGCGGAATTCGCCAAACCTTCCGACTCGCCGGATCCGGATTCCTACAAGGCGAAATGATACCTCTCCGCGTCCGGCGCATGCCGGGACCCAGACTCCCCGTGCTCGTTGTCCTGCACGGGGGGCGGGAGCCTGTTTCATGACGGATGCCGGAGGTTCTGGGTCCCGGCTCAAGACCGGGACGAAGCGCGTCGTGACGCCTCATTCCTCGAGGCTCTCCAGACGAACGAACAATGGCCGGACAATTGCATGCACGTTAGGTATAGAGACGTGAACGGCGCTTTCGTCTGGGGTGCATCGTGAACTACCACTGGAACTGGCACATCTTCTTCGAGCCGGCGCCGAACGGCAGCGGCACCTATCTCGATATGTTGCTGTCGGGATTGGTGCTGACGATCAAGACCGCGCTTGCAGCCTGGATCATCGCCCTGGTGCTGGGATCGATCGTCGGCGTGATGCGGACGTTGCCGTCGCGGATCGCGTCCGCGATCGGGTTTTGCTATGTCGAGTTCTTCCGAAACATGCCGCTCCTCGTGCAGCTTTTTCTCTGGTTCTTCGTGCTGCCCGAATTGCTGCCGCGTGCCGTCGGATTGTGGATGAAGCAGTTGCCGAACGCGCCGTTCTACACCGCCGCGATCGGCATCGGGCTGTTCATGTCGGTGCGCGTCGCCGAGCAGTTGCGCGCCGGCATCGGCTCGCTGCCGCGCGGCCAGAGGATGGCAGGGACCGCGCTCGGCCTGACGACGCTGCAGGTTTATCGCTACGTCCTGCTGCCGATGGCATTTCGCATCATCATGCCGCCGCTGACCTCGGAGTTCCTGAGCACCATCAAGAATACCTCGGTAGCCATCACCATCGGCCTGATCGAACTGACTGGCGAGGCCCGTGCGATGCAGGAATTCTCCTTTCAGGTCTTCGAGGCATTCACTGGTGCGACGGTGCTGTATCTCCTGATCAATGTCGTCGTGGTCGTCGCGATGCGCTTTATCGAGCGCACGGTCGCGGTGCCCGGCTACATCACCGGGAAGTGAGCCGCACTGATGTTCGACAATTTCGATTTCGATGTCATCCGCCGGTCGCTGGGCTACCTGTTCATCGATGGCATGACATTCACGTTGACGCTGACGGTGCTGGGGGCGCTCGGCGGCCTGATCTTCGGCACCCTGCTGGCCTTGATGCGGCTGTCCGGTATGAAGTTGCTCGGGAGGTTCGCCGGACTCTATGTCGATCTGATGCGGTCGCTGCCGCTGGTGCTGGTGATTTTCTGGTTCTACTTCCTGGTGCCCTATATCGGTCAGTGGCTGACCGGTTCGTCGCGGCCGATCAGGGTTGGCGCGTTCGCGTCGTGTCTGATCACCTTCATCCTGTTCGAGGCGGCATATTTTTCGGAAATCATGCGCGCCGGCATCCAGTCGATCTCGCGCGGCCAACCGGCGGCGGCGCAGGCGCTCGGCCTGACCTATCGCCAGACCATGCGCTACGTCGTGCTGCCGCAGGCATTCCGGAACATGCTGCCGGTGCTGCTGACCCAGACCATTGTGCTGTTCCAGGATACTTCGCTGGTCTACGTGCTCTCGATTCCGGATTTCCTCGGCGCTGCCAGCAAGGTCGCGCAGCGTGACGGGCGGCTCGTCGAGATGTATCTGTTCGCGGCGGCGGTGTATTTCACGATTTCCTGTTTCGCGTCCTACGGCGTTCGTCGTCTGCAGGCACGCATTGCCATTGTCAGGTAGCTACCTCATGATTGAAATCAGCCACGTCGACAAATGGTTCGGGCCGAGCTTCCAGGCGCTGAAGGATTGCACCACCAGCGTCGCCAAGGGCGAGGTGGTTGTAGTGTGCGGCCCTTCCGGATCGGGCAAGTCGACCCTGATCAAGTGCGTCAACGCACTTGAGCCGTTCGACAAGGGCACCATCACCATCGACGGCATCAAGGTCAACGATCCCCGGACCGATCTGCCGAAGCTGCGCGCCCGGGTCGGCATGGTGTTCCAGCATTTTGAGCTGTTCCCGCATTTGAAGATCATCGACAATCTCTGCCTGGCCCAGGAAAAAGTGCTTGGCCGCAGCCACGAGGCGGCGGTGGCCAAGGCGATGAAACTGCTCGAACGGGTCGGCCTCACCGACCACGCGAAAAAGCATCCGGCCGAATTGTCCGGCGGCCAGCAGCAGCGCGTCGCCATCGCACGGGCGCTGGCGATGGATCCGATCGCCATGCTGTTCGACGAGCCGACCTCGGCGCTGGACCCCGAGATGATCAGCGAGGTGCTCGACGTGATGGTCGACCTGGCGCGTGAAGGCATGACGATGATCGTGGTCACCCACGAAATGGGATTTGCCCGAAAGGTGGCGCATCGCGTGGTGTTCATGGACCGCGGCGAGATCGTCGAGGACGCCCGCAAGGACGACTTTTTCGGCAGTCCGCGCAGCGATCGGGCGCAGAAATTCCTCTCCAAGATATTGTCGCATTGATCGCCCACATCGGTGTAAAACGCCCGCATGGCGGGACGCCGCGGATGAAGGAGCGTTGAGGTGGATCAGATTGCTTATGTAAACGGTTCGTTTGTTGCACCGGCGGATGCCAAGGTGTCGGTGCTCGACCGCGGCTTTCTGTTTGCCGATGGCATCTACGAAGTGTCCGCCGTGCTCGAAGGAAAGCTGATCGACAACGATGCGCACCTGGCGCGATTGGCGCGCTCAGTCGGCGAGATCGCGCTGCCGTTGCCGGAAACGCTGGAGCGGATCCAGGAGATTCAGCACGAGCTCATCGTCCGTAATGGCCTAGTCGAAGGCCTGGTCTATATCCAGGTGACCCGCGGCGCCGCGCCGCGCGATTTCGCGTTTCCCAAGGACGTCAAGCCAACCCTCGTGATGTTCACGATGACGAAAAACATCGCCGACGCGCCAGCGGCGAAGACCGGCATCGGCGTGATCACCGTGCCGGATATCCGCTGGGCGCGGCGCGACATCAAGAGCGTCGGACTGCTGGCGCAGGTGCTGGCCAAGCAGGCCGCGGCAGAAGCCGGCTGCGCGGAGGCCTGGATGATCGAGGACGGCAAGGTTACGGAAGGCGGTTCGTCGTCAGCGTTTATCCTCACCCAGGACGACGTGCTGGTGACCCGGCCGAACTCCAGCGCGATCCTGCCCGGCTGCACCCGCAAGGCGGTGATAGCGCTCGCCGAGGAGCGTCAGTTGCGCGTCGAGGAACGGACCTTCTCGGTCGAGGAGGCGCTGGCTGCGAAAGAGGCCTTCATCACCAGTGCATCCAGCTTCGTGCAGCCGGTCGTGACCATCGACGGCAAGAACGTGGCCGGCGGCAAGCCGGGACCGATAGCGACCCGGCTGCGCGAGATCTATGTCGAGTTTGCGCGGGCGTCGTCTACCTAGTTTTCGCCGAACTGGAGCCCGGTTCTGATTGAATCAGAACCGGGCTCCCGATTGTTGTTTCGACGCGTTTTCTTTACGCGAACCGGGATCCACTTCGCTCGAAAACGCTATAGTCTTGCGGAACGTTTAAGCGCTCTTCACGAAGTCCGGCGCATGAGGATCCGACACAGCCGGCCGCTGCTCCGCCAACAGCGGTTTCCACTTGTGCTGATCGCCTTGCAGAAGGTCCCGGACGAACGCGATGAAGGCCTTGGCCTGCGGCCGTACGATCTGGCGATGCGGTATGATCGCAAAGATGTTTTTCGGCTTCGCTTCGTAGTCGGGCAGAACGCGGACCAGCCGGCCGTCCCGCAGATCATCGCAGACATGGAAGTAGTAAAAATTGCCGATGCCTGTGCCGCCTAGGCAGGCTTGCCGCAGCACGTCGCCATTGTCGGACAACAATTTGAACCGCGGGTTGACGACCTGCGAGATGCCGTGGCGGGTGATAGTCCAGCCTTCGGCGAGTTCGGAGAAGCGGCCCGCCATGCATTCGTGCTGCATCAGCTCCTGCGGCGCCTTCGGCGTGCCGTGCCTGGCAAGGTAGTCGGGCGACGCGCAAAGCGCGAGGGGACAGTGGGCGAGCTTGAAATGCGTCAGCTTTGATTGCGGCTGTTCTTCCAGCGTGATCGCCACGTCGATGCGGTTGCGGATCAGGTCCGGCGTCGCACTGGAGACGATGACGTCGAGCGAGATGCCGGGATGCTCCCGCAAGAACGCATGAATCGAGGGACCCAGCGCCGCAGAGGCGAATGACGGGGGGGCGGTGACGCGGACATGCCCGCTCAGTTCCTTCTCGGCGACCATCACGGCGGTGGCACTGTCGATCTGGGCCAGGATGGCCAGACACTGGTCATAAAACCGCTCGCCTGCGTCGGTGACGCTGACGCGGCGCGTGGTGCGGTGCACCAGGGCGACATTGACGGCGTTCTCGATCAGCTGGACGTGCTTGGTTACGGAGGAGGGCGCCAGCCGCAGCTGCCGCGCCGCCGACGAAAAGCTCTGGGTTTCGACCACAGCCGCGAAACACCGCAGCGACAGGACGCTTGCATCGTTCAGCATGCCGTTTGGCAATGCAGTCATCGGCGCTCTCATTCTCTACGTTTTGGAAATAATATCTTCTTTTTATTCCCGGTAATCAAGGCTGACGATCTGCCCCATAGTCCCTCCAAGGCTGGCCGGGGCTTAGCAGTCCGAAACAGCCGTTGGAGGGAGCGACCATGACGAGCGATCCGGCGCGGACCAATCCGCGCGGCCTCGATGCGAGCGGGCATCGCTGATGCCGGCCATTACCCTCACTTTTGACAATGGGCCCGATCCCGAGGTGACGCCGTTTGTGCTGGACACCCTTGCCCGGCACGACATCAAGTCGACCTTCTTCGTGCTCGGCGACAAGCTGCGGGATCGCCGCAAGGTGACGGAGCGCGCCCATGCCGAGGGCCACTGGATCGGCAACCACACCTATAATCACATGGTGCCGCTGGGCATGAGCTCCAACAGCGGGATCGCTTCGTCCGAGATCCGGCGCACCCAGCAACTGATCGGCGATCTCGCCCACGAGCGGAGGTTCTTCCGCCCGTTCGGTGGCGGTGGTCAGCTCGATCAGCGTCTGCTCAATCGGGAGGCGCTCGCCGAGCTCGTCGCGGGCCGCTACACCTGCGTGCTTTGGAACGCGATCCCGCAGGATTGGATCTATCCGGGAGGTTGGGTGGACCGCGCGATCGACCTGTGCTTTGCGCAGGAGCATGCCCTGGTGGTGCTGCACGACCTGCCGACCGGTGCGATGGCCGATCTCGATCGCTTCATCCGGGCCGCCCGCGACCGCGGCGCGGTGTTCCAGCAGGATTTTCCGCAGAGCTGCGTTCTCCTGGAGCGCGGCCTGCAGGTTCGTCCGATCGAGCCGTATCTGACGGAAGAGGACTTCGGCATCGACCAGACGGCGAACGACAAACAAGGGCAGGGCGTCACATGAGGGCTCAGTGCTCGAAGTAGCCGACGTCAGCGTCGCGTTCGGCGGCGTTCGCGCCCTCGACGGCGTGAGCTGTCGCGTCGGCGAGGGCGAGTTGTGCGGTCTGATCGGGCCGAACGGTGCCGGCAAGACCACGCTGTTCAATTGCGTGACCCGGCTCTACGACATCTCGGGCGGCGAGATCAGCCTGTCGGGCCAGCCCATCAGCACCAGCCGCAAGCGCGACATCGTCGGTCTCGGCATCGCGCGGACGTTTCAGAACCTCGGGCTCTACGGCCAGATGACGGTGCTCGACAACATCCTGGTCGGCACCCATCACACCCGCACCGACAGCTTCTTCACGCCGCTGTTCAACCCAGCGCGGACCGGCGCCGAAGAACGGCGCTGCCTCGACTGGTGCCGCCAGATCCTGCGCGATCTCGAGCTCGAGCAATTCGCCGACCGCCGCGCCAGCGATCTGCCCTATGGAACGTTGAAGCGGCTCGAAGTCGCCCGCGCGCTCGCCGCCAGGCCGCGCCTCTTGCTGCTCGACGAGCCCGCCGCCGGATTGACCCAGGGCGAGGTGATGGCGTTCGGCGACATGCTGCGCCGCGTGCGCGAGCGTTTCGCGCTGACCATACTCTTGGTCGAGCACAACATGCGGCTGGTAATGAGCCTGTGTGAGCGCATCATCGTCCTGCATCTGGGCAAGAAGCTGGTCGAAGGCAAGCCGGCCGACATCCAGCGCGACGAGCGGGTGCTGGCGGCCTATCTCGGAGGCAGCGTCCGATGAGCGCGCTCGAGGTCACCGGGCTTGCCGCCGGCTACGGCGCCATCGACGTGGTGCGCGGCCTCAGTCTGACCGTGGGCTCGGGCGAAATCGTCGCGCTTCTCGGCGCCAATGGTGCCGGCAAGACCACCACTTTGCGCGCCATTTCGGGCGCCCTGAAGCACACCGGGTCGGTCAAGCTCGACGGCACCGACGTCACACGGTTGTCGGCGGCCAAGCGAACCGGCGCCGGTCTCGCGCATATCCCGCAGGGCCGGGGCACCTTCGTGGATTTTACCGTGGAAGAGAATCTTCGCCTCGGCGCCTACACCGTCTCGGATCGTCGCCAGATCGAGGAAGACCTCGCCCGCTGGTACGGCGCCTTTCCCCGGCTCAAGGAGCGCAGGGATCAACTGGCCGGCAGCCTGAGCGGCGGTGAGCAGCAGATGCTCGCCATCGCCCGCGCCATGATGAGCGCGCCCAAAGTGCTGATGTGCGACGAGCCCTCGCTTGGGCTGGCGCCGTCGATCACGGCCGAACTGTTCACCTTGCTGCGCGATATCGCGCGCCAGCAGGGCGTCTCGGTCCTGATCGTCGAGCAGAACGCCCACCTGACACTGGAGATCGCGGCGCGGGCCTATGTCATGGAGCACGGCACGGTGGAGCTGGAGGGAACCGCGGAGAGCCTCAAACAGGACGCCGCCATCCAGCGCGCTTACCTCGGGGTGGATGCATGACGCTGGTCTGGCAGCAGATTGTCGAGGGACTCGCGGCGGGGTCGATCTACGCGGCCCTGGCGCTGGCCCTCGTCCTGATCCATCGCGCCACCCGCGTCGTCAATTTCGCCCAGGGCGAGATGGCGACGTTTTCGGTCTATCTTTGCTCGCAGATGCTGATCTGGGGATTGCCGCTCTATCTGGCGCTTCTGATCACCGCCGTCATCAGCTTCATTCTCGGCGCGGCCGTGTTCCGGCTCACCATCCGTCCGGTGCTCGATGCGCCACCGGAGACGATCGTGGTGGTGTGCATCGGTCTCTTCATCGGCTTCCAGGCGATCTGCCTGTGGATCTGGGGCTCCGACAGCGCGCAGTTTCCAAGGCTGTTTTCCAGCACGATCTGGACCGTCGGCGGTGTCCGGATCAGCGCCAACAATGTCGGCATCCTGGTGACGCTGTCGGCGCTGGCCATCGTGCTGGCGCTGGTGTTTCGGTTTACGCGGATCGGCCTCGCGATGCGCGCGGCGGCCGCCGAGCGCGCCAAGAGCCCCTATGTCGGCATCGAGGTGGAAACCATGCTGACGTTCGGTTGGGGGGTGGCTGCCGTGTTTGGCTTCATCGCCGCAGCGCTTGCCGCGCCGTCGCTGTTTCTGAGCCCGACCATGATGATGAGCGTGATCATCTATGCCCTGGCCGCCGCCACGCTCGGCGGCTGGGACAGTCCGCTCGGCGCCATCGTCGGCGGTCTGGCCGTCGGAGTCGCTGAAACCGTCGGCACCACCCTGATCAAGTCGATCGGCGCCGAGCTTCGGCTGGCGATTCCGTTCCTGCTGATCGGCCTCGTGCTGTTTGTCCGTCCGCAGGGCCTGTTCGGTCGTGCTGACAAGGCGAGAGTGTGAGCGGCATGACCGGCAACAAAAACGCGATGGCGATGCTCGGGGTGGCAGCCTTTGCCGCGCTGGCGCTGGCACCGTTGCTGCTGCCCGGCTACTTGGTGTTCCAGGCTTCGCTTGGCCTGACCTATGCCATCGCCATTCTCGGTCTCAACCTGCTGATGGGCTTCAACGGACAGATTTCGCTGGCGCAGGGCGTGTTCTTCGCGCTCGGCGGCTACATCGTCGCCATCCTGATGACCGATTACGGCGTCCCGATCTACCTTGCGATCGCGGTCGCGGTGGCCGCGACGACCTTGCTCGGGGCGCTGATCGGCGTCCCGGCGTTGCGCCTGCAGGGGCTGCAGTTGGCGATCATCACGCTGGTACTGGCCGCGCTGGTGCCGTCGCTGATCATGCGGTTCGACAGCATCACCAAAGGGACGTCCGGCATCGCCATTGCCAAGCCGGAGCCGCCGAAATGGCTGCCGATGGAGCAGGACACCTGGCTCTATCTGATCTGCCTTGCCGGCGCCGGGCTGTGCGTCGTGATCATGCTTCGGCTGGTCGGCGGCGATACCGGGCGGCGGCTGCGCGCGGTGCGCGACAATGCGACCATCGCCGAGTCGTTCGGGGTCCACGTCGCCGCGACGCGGATTGCGGCGTTCGCCACCAGCGCCGCATTCGGCGGTTTCGCCGGCGGGCTCTACGCCATGGTCAACGCCTTCGTCAGCCCGGATTCGTTCCAGCTGTTCAAGTCGTTCGAGTTCCTCGCCGGCGCGATCATCGGCGGCATCACCAGCATCACCGGCGCCTTCATCGGCGCCGTCATCGTGATCTTTCTTCCCGAATGGTCGGCGGATATCAATCTGGCGCTGACCGGCGTGATCTACGGCGCGGCGCTGGTGGTGATGATGCTGGTGGCCCGCGAAGGCGTCGTCGGACTCGTGACCAAGGGGTTGTCGCGGCTATCGGACAAGCTGACGAACGCGGAGAAACACGGCAGCAAGTCGAATGAAGACAGCAGGCGCGCATTCGTCGCGTCGGTTGAAAAAAAATGACAGGCAGGAGACGTATCATGCAGACGACAAGGAATTCCAGAGCTTCCGGGTCTTTCAAGACCGTTCGGGTCGCCCTCGCGATCACCGGTTCGGTGATCGCGACCGCCGCCGTCGGGCAGACCATCGGCATCACCGATACCACGGTCAAGATCGGCACCACGGCGTCGATCTCGGGCGCCACCGCGGCGGTCGGCATGGTCGCTGACGGCATGGACCTGAAATTCAAGGCGGTTAACGCCGCTGGCGGCATCAAGATGGCCGACGGCAAGACCCGGACCGTCGAGTTCATCATCACCGACGATGCCAACGAGCCGCCCCGCGCGCTCGCCAACACCCGCCGGCTGGTCGAGCAGAACCAGATCTTCGCGCTCTCCGGGGTGGTCGGCACGCTGCAGAACCAGGCGATCCGGCCGTATATCCAGCAGAAGGCCGTGCCGAGCCTGTTCGTCTACTCCGGCGTCTATGAGTTCGGCATGGAGAAGCAGAACCCGATGAGCACGCCCTTGGTGCCGTCATTCACCACGGAAGCGGCGATTTACGCCGAATATCTCAAGCGCAACAAGCCCAACGCCAAGGTCGCGATCCTCTATCTCAACACCGATTTCGGCCAGAACTTCGTCGCCGGCTTCAAGGCGGCGATCGTCGGCTCGACGGTCCAGCTCACCGAGGTGCAGCCGCATAACTACAGCGACCCCACGGTCGACACCCAGCTCACCAACCTGAAAGCCAGCGGGGCCGATACCCTGCTGGTTGCCACCGTGCCGAAGCCGGCGGCGCAAAGCGTCCGCTTCGGCGTCGAGAGCGGCTGGAAGCCGCTGGTCATGATCACCTATGCGGGCTCGTCGGCGGTGGCATTGAAGCCGGCCGGCGTCGAAAACCTGCAGGGCGTGATCACCGGCCAGTTCATGAAGCCGGTCGAAAGCGACGCCTACGCCAACGATGCCGGCGTCAAGCGCTACTTCGCCGATTACGCCGCCGCCAAGCCGCGCTTCGACCGCGGCGATACGCTGGGCCAGATGGGCTACACCATCGCCGAGGCGACCGTCGCCGTGCTGCAGACCATGAAACAGCCGACGCGCGAAGCGTTGCTGGAGGCGGCGCGCAACATGCATGACATCGAGCTCAGCCTGCTCTTGCCGGGTATCAAGCTCAACACCAAGGGCACGGAGGATCCGTTCCCGATCGAAGGCATGCAGCTGTTCGTCTTCAAGGGCGAGCGCTACGAGCCCGCCGGCGATGTCATCAGCTACGAAGGCAAGACGCCTAAACTCTGATTGCCACGCGCCGTCCGGCATCCGGCCGGGCGGCGCTCCAGCATTATTCGCAAACCGGAACCTGCCATGTCAGACATTCTACCAACCACCGTGGTCGGCAGCTATCCGCAGCCGGACTGGCTCGTCGACCGTGACGTGCTCAAGGCGCATTCCGTGCCCCGCGTCCGGATGCGCGACATTTGGCGCATTCCGGAGCCGTTCCTCGAACAGGCTCAGGATGACGCGACCATTGTCGCGATCCGTGACATGGAGACGGCTGGGATCGACATCGTTACCGACGGTGAAATCCGCCGCGAGAGCTATTCGAACCGTTTCGCCACGGCGCTCGAAGGCGTCGATATCGACAATCCGAAGGCGCTGCACCATCCGAACGGTCACGTCAGCTATCTGCCTCGGGTGATCGGCAAGATCCGGCGCACCAGTCCGACCGAGGTGCGGGATCTGGACTTCCTGCGCCGCCACACCACGCGGCGGACCAAGATCACCCTGCCGGGGCCGTTCACGATGGCGCAGCAAGCGCACAACGAATTCTATCCCGACGACGAAGCGATGATCATGGATTTCGCCGCCGCGGTGAACGAGGAGGCGCGCGACCTTTCGGCCGCCGGCGCCACGGTCATCCAGCTCGACGAGCCGTGGCTGCGCAACAATGTCGACGCCGCGAAGCGCTATGCCGTGAAGGCGATCAACCGGGCGCTGGAAGGCATTTCCACCACCACCGCACTGCATCTGTGCTTCGGCTACGCGCATCTCGTCACCGGCAAGCCGAGCGGCTATTCGTTCCTGTCTGAACTTGCCGATACCTCGGCGGCGCAAATCTCGATCGAGGCCGCGCAGCCGAAGCTCGACCTCGGCGTGCTCAAGGACCTCGGGCAGAAGACCGTGATCCTGGGGGTGATCGATCTCGGCGATCAGGCTGTCGAGAGCGACGAGACCGTGGCAGGACGCATCCGCGCCGCGCTGAAGGTCATCGCACCGGAGCGGCTGGTTCTCGCCCCCGACTGCGGCATGAAATACCTGCCCCGCGACATAGCCTTCGGCAAGCTCAAGGCGCTGAGCGCGGGCGCCGCCATCGTCCGCCGCGAACTCAACTGAAAAACACCAACCAACGTCAGGAGGAGAAACCGATGTCCGTTCCGCAGACCAATCACAATCCGCCATTCCGCTTCCGGCGCACCAGCCACGCCGTTTTGACGTCACGCGATCTGTCGAAGAGCCGGGAGTTCTATACCGAGGTGATCGGGCTCGTCGCCAGCGACCAGGACAAGAATACATTGTATCTGCGCGGGCTCGAGGAGCGTGGCCATCACAGCCTCGCCATCAAGCTGACCAAGGACGCGCCGGCCTGCGAGCGCGTCGGGTTCCGCGTCTTCGACGACGAGGAACTGGAGCGCGCCAAGCACACCTTCGAGAAACATCAGCTTCCCTGCAAATGGGTCGAGGTGCCGTACCAGGGCCGCACCCTGCACGCCAACGACGTGGTCGGCACGCCGCTGGAAATCGTCGCCACCATGGATCGCCAGCCGCGGCGCGACATGGAAGTCCAGATTCACAAGGGCGGCGCTGCGCGCCGCTTCGATCACTATCAGATCACGGTGCCGGACGTGCACAAGGCGGCAACATTCTATACCTCGATGGGAATGCGCATCGCCGACTACATGGTGGCCGGCGATCACCCGGTCGGGGTCTTCCTGCACGCCAAGGACACGCCCTACGACATCGTGTTTCTGGAGCGTGACGGGCCGTACTATCACCACTGCGGCTACATTATCCCCGACATGCAGGCCATGCTGCGCGCTTGCGACACGCTGGGCGAACTGGGCTGGGGCGACAGCGTCGAATACGGGCCTGGCAAGCACGGCGTCGGCCATTCGTATTACGTCTACCTGCTCGATCCCGACGGCCACCGCACCGAATTGCTGCTGCCGCCGATCGTCCATATGGACGGCGACGACACGCCGCATGTCTGGGATGTCACCAAGGTGGCGCGCAGCACCGAGGCCTGGGGGCTGCCGCCGCGCGAGTCGTGGTTTGCCAACCGCTCGCCCTTCACCGGGGTGACCGTCACCCATCCGCCCGGCGGTGGCGCCCCGTTGTCGCTGGAGAAGTATCTGCAGATCGCGGAGTAAAGCACAGACCCATCCACGTCATTGCGAGCGAAGCGAAGCAATCCAGCAGTCACAAAGAGGGCTGGATTGCTTCGTTGCATCCGCCTTCACCCGAAGGCGGGCTTCGGCGGACAAGAGAGCTCCTCGCGATGGCGGAGTCGGCGATCCTGTCTAGCCCGTGCTGGCCTTCAGCCCCGCCGCCTCGATTCCCGCGACGGCGCAGATCTCGTCGTTGTCCGAGGTGTCGCCGCTGACGCCGATGGCGCCGAGCAGGGCGCCGCTCGTGTCGTGAAACAGCACGCCGCCCGGCACCGGCACCAGCGCGCCTTGCGCCAGCGCGTTCACCGCGCTGACGAAATAGGCTTGCTCCTGCGCCCGCTTGAACAGCGCGCGGGAGCCCATGCCCATGCCCAGCGCGCCATAGGCCTTGCCGTGGGCGATCTCGTTGCGGAAGAGGCTGGTGCCGTCCTGCGCGGCCGACGCCTTGATGCAGCCGCGCGCATCGAGCACCGCAACCACCATCGGTTTCATTTTCTGCTCGACGGCCTTCGCCAGGGCTACGTCGAGGATCTTGCGGGCGATGTCGAGGGTCAGATCAGCCATGAACGGGTTCCTTTGGGACTGCGGTGGGATTTGAATTCTGCTGCGCGCGATCCAGGCTCATCGCCAGCACGCGTGTGACATGAAGCGCGGTACGGTTGGTGCCATCGCCGATCTGGTGCCGGCAGGAAGTGCCGTCGGCGATGATCAGCGTCTGCGGACCGGCGTTGCGGACCGCCGGCAGCAGCGACAATTCGGCCATTTCCATCGAGACGTCAAATGTGTCCGCGCCGTAGCCGAACGCTCCGGCCATGCCGCAGCAGCTCGACTCGATGATATCGACCTGCAGACCGGGAACGAGCCGCAGCACCTTTGCGACGGACGGAAAGGCGCCGAACGATTTCTGGTGGCAATGACCATGCACCAGCGCCCGTTCGGCAACCGGTCCGAGCGGCAATTGCAGCCGTCCTGCTTCGGCCTCGCGGGCCAGAAATTCCTCGATCAGCAGCGCGTGAGCGCTGACGCTGCGGGCGGCATCGTCCGAACGCAGCGACAGCAACTCGTCGCGCAGGGTGAGCAGGCAGCTCGGTTCGAGACCAATGATCGGCACGCCCCGTGCCGCAAACGGCGCGTAGGCTATGACCAGGCGATCGAGTTCGGCCCGGGCATCGTCGACCAGACCGGCGGAAAGGAACGTTCGTCCGCAGCAAAGCGCCCGGTTACCGTCCGGCGGCCGCGGCAGATGCACGCGGTAGCCGGCGGCCACCAGCACGCGCAGCGCATCGTCGAGATTTTCGCGTTCATAGGCGCGGTTGAACGTGTCGGCGAACAACACGACCTCGCGGCCATCGACCGGGCCGATCGCCTCCTGGGAAGGCATGAAGACGTCGCGCCGCCATTCCGGAAGCGTTCTACCGGCGCTGATGCCGGCGAAACGTTCGAGCAATTTTCGCAACAGCGGACTGTTGTTGCGCAGATTGGCCAGAGGCGCCAACCGCCCGGCTATTCCCGCATAGCGCGGCAGGTATCCGACCAGCCGGTCGTGCAGCGTCAGGCCACGCTTTTCGACCCGCGCGGCCAGCACCTCGATCTTCATCTTCGCCATGTCGACGCCGGTCGGGCATTCGTGGCGGCACGCCTTGCACGACACGCAAAGTTTTAACGTATCCAGCATCTCATCGGATGCCAGCGCGCCGGCACCGAGCTGTCCGGAGATCGCCAGCCGCAGCGTATTGGCGCGGCCGCGCGTGACGTCTTTCTCGTTGCGGGTGGTGCGATAGGACGGGCACATCACGCCGCCTTCGAGCTTGCGGCAGGTGCCGTTGTTGTTGCACATCTCGACGGCGCCCTGAAAGCCGCCACCGGCCCCGGGCCAGGCCGACCAGTCCAGTTTTGTCGTCAACGCGCCGACACGATAGTCCGGCGGATAGCGGAACAGCGCGCGGTCGTCCATTTTGGGCGGATCGACGATCTTGCCCGGGTTGAGCAGATTGTCGGGATCGAAGCGCTGCTTCACCTCGGCGAAGTCATTGATGATGCGCGGCCCGAACATCGTTTCGTGAAATTCCGAGCGCACCAGCCCGTCGCCGTGCTCGCCGGAATGCGAGCCCTTGTACTCGCGCACCAGGGCAAAGGCTTCCTCGGCAATGGCGCGCATCGCCTTGACGTCCTTGTCGAGCTTCAGGTTGAGCACCGGCCGCACGTGCAGGCAGCCTTCCGAGGCGTGGGCATACATCGTGCCGCGGGTGCCGTGCTTTTCGAAAACCGCGTTCAGCCGCTCGGTGTAGTCGGCGAGATGGGGCAGGGGCACCGCGCAGTCCTCGACGAACGAGACCGGCTTGCCCTCCTGCTTCATCGACATCATGACGTTGAGCCCGGCGGCCCGGAACTCGGCGACGCCGATCTGCAGCGCCGGCTCGACGATCTCGACCACGCCGCCCCATTTGCGCTGCGGCTGGTCCCAGCCGAAACCGAGATCGGCCATCAGTTCGCCGAGCTGTTTCAGGCGGCGGATATTGTCGGACTGGTCCTCTTCGGCGAATTCGACGATCAGCACCGCGTCTGGGTCGCCGCGCACCGCGGTCTTGATGATCGGCTGGAACATCGCGATCTCGCGGCCGAGCGCCAGCATGGTGCGGTCGACCAGTTCCACGGCAATGGGCCGCAGCTTCACCAGGTGCTGCGCGGCATTCATCGCCTCGTAGAAACTACCGAAATGGCAGACGCCGAGCAACTTGTTGCGGATGATCGGCCACAATTTGAGTTCGACCTGGGTGGTAAAGGCCAACGTGCCTTCCGAGCCGACCAGCAGATGCGCCATGTTGTTCGGCGTATTGCTCGGCACCAGGGCGTCGAGATTGTAGCCGCCGACCCGGCGCTGCACCTTCGGGAATCGCTCGGCGATCTCGCGCGCCTCGCGCTCGCCGAGCGCCAGCATGTCGGCGAACAACGCGCGGCCGCTGCCTTCCGAGTTGAAGGTCGAGAGGTCACGCGGTACCTCGCCGAAATGCAGCAGGGTGCCGTCGGCCAGCGCGGCGTCCATCGCGAACGTATTGTCGCGCATGGTGCCGTAGCGCAGCGAGCGGCCGCCGCAGGAATTGTTGCCGGCCATGCCGCCGATGGTGGCCCGCGACGCGGTCGAGACGTCCACGGGAAACCACAGCCCATGCATCTTGAGCTGCCGGTTGAGATCGTCGAGCACGATGCCGGGTTCGACGACGCAGCGGCGGTTCTCGACGTCGAGCGAGATGATCCGGTTCAGGTGTTTTGAGACGTCGACGACGATGCCGTCATTGACGGTCTGGCCGCATTGCGAGGTGCCGCCGCCGCGCGGGGTGACGATCCGGCCAGCGTCCCGGCAGATCGCCAGCGTTCGCAGGGCTTCGTCGACGGTCCGGGGAACCACTACGCCGGCCGGGATGATCTGGTAGAACGAGGCGTCGGTGGCGTAGCGGCCGCGGTTGAACGAATCGAAAAAGACGTCCCCGGAGGTCTCCCGGGCCAGCCGGCTGGCCAATACGCTGTCAGCAGCCGAACCCCGATTTGTCGCGGCTTTCGTCGTCGCCATCGCCTCAATCTCGTGTGATGGCTTTATGTCTTGCATCCGTGTTTCCGGTTTGCAAGGTATACCTCCGAAAGCCGGTCCGGGGGCATTGCTGCCCCGCCGGCGCAGGGGGACAAGCCCGCCAAAAAGTGATATCCGGGCGGCGCCAAGGCGAACT
>Ga0209758_1001689_pt1 | contig 24856 bp, 24 predicted proteins | sample AraplaMF_Col_mMF_FD_184258 | JGI IMG/M metagenome (GOLD analysis project Ga0209758, IMG submission 184258) | Arabidopsis root microbial communities from the University of North Carolina, USA - plate scrape MF_Col_mMF (SPAdes) (version 2) | ecosystem: Host-associated > Plants > Roots > Endosphere...
CCGCATGAATGTCGACATGGTCTGGGCCGAGATCGCCGTCGCGGCGCTTGCAGGCTCGATCTTTTATGGCGTCGTCGCCCTTGCCGAGAGGGCGGTGACGTTCTGGCATCCGTCTATCCGTGGTGGTTAGACGCGCCCCGGCCCCGCATGGGGCCTGGGCATAACTTCAGAGGGAAAAAGAAAATGAAAAAGCTGATGGTTGCAATGATGGCGAGCGCGATGTCGCTTGCCGCAGCACACGCGATGGCCGCAGACAAGGTCACGCTGCAGCTGAAGTGGGTCACCCAATCGCAGTTCGCCGGCTATTACGTCGCCAAGGACAAGGGCTACTACGAAGAAGAAGGCCTCGATGTCGATATCAAGCCGGGTGGCCCCGATATCGCTCCCGAGCAGGTGATTGCCGGTGGTGGCGCCGATGTGATCGTCGACTGGATGGGCGGTGCGCTGGTTGCCCGCGAAAAGGGCGTTCCGCTGGTCAATATCGCCCAGCCCTACCAGAAGTCGGGCATGGAAATGATCTGCCGCAAGGACGGCCCGGTCAAGACCGAAGCCGATTTCAAGGGCCACACGCTCGGCGTCTGGTTCTTCGGCAACGAATATCCTTTCTTCGCCTGGATGAACAAGCTCGGCCTCAAGACCGATGGCGGCCCGGATGGTGTGACGGTACTCAAGCAGAGCTTCGACGTGCAGCCGCTGCTGCAGAAGCAGGCCGACTGCATCTCCGTCATGACCTATAACGAATACTGGCAGGCGATTGATGCCGGCCTGAAGCCGGAAGATCTTACCGTCTTCAACTATACCGCTATGGGCAACGACCTCCTCGAGGATGGCCTCTATGCATCGGAAGACAAGCTGAAGGATCCGGCCTTCAAGGAAAAGATGGTCAAATTCGTCCGCGCCTCCATGAAGGGCTGGAAATACGCCATGGAAAATCCGGACGACGCGGCCGAGATCGTCGTCGATGCCGGCGGCCAGGACGAGAACCACCAGAAGCGCATGATGGGCGAAGTCGCCAAGCTGATCGGTGACGGCACCGGCAAGCTCGACACGAAGCTCTACGATCGCACGGCAAAGGCCCTGCTCGACCAGAAGATCATCAACAAGGAGCCGTCAGGCGCCTGGACTCACGACATCACCGACGCCGCCGCCAAGTAACGGCTTATCGATACCGAAATGCAACGCGCGCGGGAAAATCTCCCGCGCGTTTTTATTTTTTGCACTCAATGAAAAAAAATCGCCTTGCAACCGTCGCATTTATCAGGCGTCAAACGTCAAAGCATAAGAGAGCGGATCAATCATCGTCATGTTCACATAACCATTAGGTGATTGATGAGCATCGCAATGGTAATTAATAGTATCTCGTGGGGAATTATTTTCTGCCCGGCTTGCACGTGGAGCAAATCGATACCACGTACTAGCCGGATTTGCCGGATTGGGACCATAAGTTCCGGCGAATGGGATGCGGGTAAGTACCTCTGAGATTTGGAAGACGGCATTCGCCCGACCGCGACCCTGTTTGAGAACGCGCGAGTTCGGCCGATCCCGTCAAGAGATTGGACGACGACGCATGGCACTCAAGCCGCACGCATTACTACGCGCCTCCACTTTTCCTATCGCCGCTTTTGCGGCCTCGGCTCTTCTTGCCGCCGCTTTTGCGGCCTCGGCTGTATTTGCCGAGGAACCCCAGGCCACGCATGCGCAAGCCCAGGTTTCCCAGAACCTGCCCGCAATCGTCGTCACCACAGCGGTGAACCGCACCCTCGTCGACCGTGTCATCGGCACGGGAACAGTCAAGCCCGTCGAGGAAGTCTATATCCAGCCGCAGGTTGAAGGCCTTTCCATCCGCACCCTGAAGGCCGATATCGGCGACAAGGTTCAGGCCGAAAGCACACTGGCGACGCTGAACGATGACGCTCTGGTGCTGACCAAGAGCCAGATGATGGCGACGAAAGCCAAGGGCGAGGCAAGCCTTGCCCAGCTGCGCGCCCAACTCGTCGAAGCGCAGGCCAATGCCGAGCAGGCAAGGCAGCAGCAGGCCCGTGCCCAGGAAATGGGTAAGAAAGGCACGGTTTCGACCGCCCAGGTCGAACAGGCCGACGCGACCGCCGCCGCCGCCAACGCGCGCGTCGCTTCCGCCGAGCAGGCGATCCAAGTCGCCGAAGCCGACCTCAAGGTTTTCGACAGCCAGATTGCCGATGCGGATCTGAAACTGGCGCGCACCGACGTGAAGACGCCGGTCGCCGGTACGATCTCGGCAAAGAACGCCAAGGTCGGCGCCATTGCCGCCGGCAACGGCGATCCGCTATTCACGCTTATCCGCGACGGCGATATCGAGCTTGTCGCCGAAGTCGCCGAAAGCGACATTGTCAGGATCATGGCCGGCCAGAAGGCGACGATCTCGCTTTCCGGCAGCCGCGAGAAGCTTTCCGGCGCAGTGCGCCTGGTGTCGCCGACCGTCGATCCGGTCACTCGCCTCGGCCTCGTCCATATCTCCATCGACGATGACAGCAAGGCGCGTTCCGGCATGTATGGCAGCGCCGAGATCATCGTCCGCGAGACCGAGGGCGTATCCCTTCCGCTGACGGCGGTGCTCACCGGCAGCGAAGGCTCCTCCGCCCGCAGGGTCGAGAATGGCGTGGTGAAATTCGCCAAGATCGAGACCGGCATCCAGGACGGAGCCTATGTCGAGATCATCAGTGGATTGAAGACCGGCGACGAAGTCGTGGCCAAGGCGGGCGCCTATGTCCGCGACGGCGACCACATCACGCCGGTGCGCGAACAGCCTTCGGCTTCTAACTAAAGAGACCATCCGATGAATTTTTCAGCCTGGTCCATTCGAAATCCGGTCGCGCCGCTCCTGGCCTTCTGCCTGCTGATGTTCATCGGCATGCAGTCTTTCAATAAGCTGCCGATCACGCGCTTCCCGAACATCGACGTGCCACTCGTTTCGATCAGCGTGACGCAGAGCGGCGCTTCGCCGGCCGAACTCGAAATGCAGGTGACGAAGGAAATCGAAGACGCGATTGCCTCCATCACCGGCATCGACGAAATCCAGTCCACAGTGACCGACGGCAGCTCGCAGACCAACGTCATGTTCCGGATGGAAGTGCCGACGGAACAGGCCGTGCAGGATGTAAAGGACGCGATCGACCGCATCCGCAGCGATCTGCCGGCGACCGCCGAGACACCGATCGTCACCAAGGTCGACGTCGAAGGCCAGGCGATCCAGACCTTCGCCGTCTCCTCGCCCGATATGTCGCTGGAAGAGCTTTCCTGGTTCGTCGACGATACGATCAAGCGTTCGCTGCAGGGCCAGGCCGGCATCGGCCGCGTCGACCGTTACGGCGGCGCCGAGCGCGAAGTCCGCATCGAACTCATCCCCGACAAGCTCAACGCTCACGGCATCACCGCCGCAAGCGTGAACCAGCAACTGCGTGGCACCAACGTCGATCTCGGTTCCGGCCGCGGCCAGGTGGCGGGGAGCGAACAGGCGATCCGCGTTCTCGGCGACGCCCGCAACGTCGCCGAGCTCGCAGACACGACGATTGCGCTGCCGAGCGGCCGTTTCGTCAAGCTGTCCGATCTCGGCGTTATCAAGGACACCTACGAGGAGCCGAAATCCTTCTCGCGCTTTAACGATACGCCGGTCGTCACCTTCGGCGTCTTCCGCTCGAAGGGGGCCAGCGAAGTCAGCGTCGCCGAAACCGTGGCGCAGAGCCTCGACAAGGTGCGGAGCGAAAACCCGAATGTGAAGATCGAGATGATCGACGATTCGGTCTATTTCACTTATGGCAACTACGAAGCCGCCATTCATACGCTGCTCGAAGGCGCGCTGCTCGCCGTCATCGTCGTCCTGCTGTTCCTCCGGAACTGGCGGGCAACCCTGATTTCCGCCATCGCCCTTCCGCTCTCCGCGATCCCGACCTTCTGGGTCATGGACATGATGGGCTTCTCGCTGAACCTCGTCAGCTTCCTCGCCTTGACGCTCGCGACGGGTATTCTCGTCGACGATGCCATCGTGGAAATCGAAAACATCGCTCGCCACATCAAGATGGGCAAGACGCCCTATCGAGCGGCGATCGAGGCGGCGGACGAAATCGGTCTTGCCGTCATTGCCACGACCTTCACGATCATCGCCGTCTTCGTGCCCGTTTCCTTCATGCCGGGCATTCCCGGCCAATACTTCATTCAGTTCGGCCTGACCGTCGCCTTCTCCGTCTTCTTCTCGCTGATGGTCGCGCGCCTCATCACACCGATGATGGCCGCCTATCTCATGCGCGCCGAAGACGGCATGGAAGACCATCATGACAATGATAGTCTGCTGATGAAGGGCTATACGCGCCTCGTGCGCGGCACGACCGGGCGCTGGTACACGCGTTATGCGACGCTGCTCGCGGCAATCGGCTTCCTCGTCGGCTCCGTTTTCCTGCTGATGCAGGTTCCCGGCAGCTTCCTGCCGCCGGAAGACGCCTCACGCATCGTTCTCTCGGTCGAACTGCCGCCGAACGCGCGGCTCGACGACACCGAAAAGACGACCAATGCGATCTACGACAGGGTCAAGGACATCAACGGCGTCGAAAGCGTATTCGTCCTCGGCGGCGCTTCGCCGAAGGGCGATCTCGAATTGCGTCGCGCGACCATCACGCTGGCACTTCACAAGCTCGACCAGTCGCTGGTCAAGAAGGTGGTCAACGACGTGCTCGGCCACATCCCGGTCATCGGCCCGAAACTACCGAAGGTGGAAGTCCATGGCCGTGAACGTCCGCAATGGAATATCGAGAAGGAAGTCTTCGCCAAACTGCGCGACATTCCCGACGTTCGTATCCTGAAGCTCAACGACCGCGGCGAACGCGACCTTTCCTTCAACTTCCTCTCCAAGAACGAGCAGGATTTGAACGATGCGGTCGGCATTCTGGAATCCAAGCTCCGCGCCGATCCGCTGCTTGCCAATGTCAGCGCTGACGGCGCCCTGCCCCGTCCGGAACTGCAGGTTCGTCCGCGCAAGGACGAGGCTGCCCGCCTCGGCATCACGCCGCAGCAGATCTCCGAAACGATCCGCGTCGCCACCATCGGCGATGTCGATGCGGCTCTTGCCAAGATCTCGCTCGACGACCGCCAGATTCCGATCCGGGTCCAGGCTTCGCTCGACATGCGCCGCGATCTCTCGGCCATCCGGGCGCTGAAGATCCAGACCGCCAGCGGCGGCACCGTTCCGCTCGCAACCGTCGCCAATATCGACTATTCGGAAGGCGTAAGCTCGATCAAGCGCAACAACCGCTACCGCGTCGTCTCGATCGGTTCCGACCTGCCTCAGGGTGTCGCCCTCGACACGGCCTCGGCCCGCTTCCGCCAGATCGTCAACGAGGCCAAGATTCCGGCCACGGTGCATCTTGCCGAAAGCGGCGATACCAAGGTCCAGAGCGAGATGCAGCAGAGCTTCGTCAACGCCATGCTGATGGGCCTCCTGCTGGTGCTGACCGTGCTGATCCTGCTCTTCAAGGACGTGATCCAGCCTTTCACCATCCTGTTCTCGCTGCCGCTCGCCATCGGCGGCGTGGCGGCGGGCCTGATCGTCACCAGCAATCCGCTGTCGATGCCTGTTATGATCGGCATTCTGATGCTGATGGGTATCGTCACCAAGAACGCCATCCTGCTCGTGGATTTCGCCATCGAGATGCGCCACCAGGGCATGGCTCGTGTCGAGGCCATGGTCGAAGCCGGACGCAAGCGCGCGCGGCCGATCATCATGACCTCGATCGCCATGTCTGCCGGCATGCTGCCTTCCGCACTCGGCGTCGGCGAAGGCGGCTCGTTCCGCGCACCGATGGCGATCGCCGTGATCGGCGGCATCATCGTCTCGACGGTGCTCTCGCTCGTTGTCGTACCGTCCTTCTTCCTGATCATGGACGACCTTTCCCGCCTGCTAGGCTGGATCTTCGGCCGTCTCGTCGGCAGGAAGGACAGCGAGGACCTGCCGTTGTCGCGCGAAGATCTCACCCGCGTCACCCGCGAGAACAGCAGCGATATCGATGCGCTGGAAGAGCGCTTGACTGCGATCGAGAAGCCGGAAAGCAAGCGCAAAACTGGCAACGACACCAACGTGCTGCGGCTGCCGCCCTTTGCGGCCGAGTAATCTGCACATCCAAGAAGAAGAGGCCGGGCATCGACCCGGCCTCTTTTTTTCCGAGCTTACCGCAGCCTTGGCATCGCCGTGCTGTCTCTCACGACAAGTTCGAGATCGAGCGCCTCATGGTCTTCCGGCAGCGCATTTTCGAGGATCGCCGTCACTGCGCGCCGGGCGATTTCGGCAAAGGGCTGGGCGACCGTGGTCAGGCGCGGCAGCGAGGTCGCCGCCTCGGGCACGCCATCAAAGCCGATGATGGAAACATCCTCAGGCACCTTCAGCCCCTGTTCGGCCAGCCATTGAATGGCAAACAGCGCAACCTTGTCCGACATCGCCAGAATGGCCGTCGGCGGATTGTCGGAGGAGAACAAGGCTTCCATTGCCGTCAGCGTGCTCGGCCTGTCATGCAGCGTTCCCTGGATCGGGACGGCTTCACGTGGGATGCCGTATTCTGCCATCGCCTGCCAGTAGCCGTGCATGCGGTCGCGTGGCGTGGCCTCCATTTCGGGGTCCACACGCTCCGGCGCCACCAGGCCGACAAGGCCATCGACATCGCCGATCGACAGGATCGCGATGTCACGGTGCCCGAGTTCCAGCAGATGCCGCGCAGCCACAGCCCCGCCCGAAACATTGTCGATCCCGATTGCCGGAATGGTCTCGTCCTTGATGCCGAGCGCAAGCGCGATGAACGGCAGCTGACGCTGGCGGGTGAGTTCCACCAGCCTCTCCCCGCCTTCCACGCACAGCAGGATGAAGCCGTCGACAAGCGCGCTGTTGATGTTCCAGGCAAGCCGCTCCTCGTTCATTGCCGATACGACAGCAATACCGGTGCCGCTGGCATCGCAGACCTCGCCGATCGCGGTCATCAGGGAGCGTGCCCAGGGATCGTCGAAGAAATAGGCGAGCGGCTCGACGGCGGCGACGCCGATCGCGTTCACCCGCCCTGCCCTGAGTAACCTGCCCTTGATATCAGGCCCGCCGTAACCGAGCTCGCGGGCAACATTGAGCACCCGTTCCCGCACTTCCTCCCGGACCACGTCCGGACGGCTGAAGACATTCGATGCCGTACCCTGCGATACGCCTGCCGCCTTGGCGACATCAGCCAACCTCACATGCCCTTTGGCCAAAGCTACTCCTTGCAGATACGAATTTGGCGCACTCTAGCAAAAGATTGTATCGGTTCAAAATAAACTTGACAGCATTAGGAATGAGGAGGAGGATTGAATCGGTTCAATATATGTAGCCGCACATTGAATCGATTCAAAAATATGGAGAATGGAGCGATGCTCCCGATCAGTTCACTATTCAAGGATCTCTATGAAGACCGCTGGGGCAACCCGCGCAACAGCCAGCCTGCCGAGGAGGCCGAACGCGGCAAGCGTCTGTTTGTCCTCCTGCCCTTCATCCGCCGGTTCACCAGCAACCGTAAAGACCCGGACGCCTGGTCTTTCATCATTCCGATCGATCGCCGACTTCGATAAGAGGCTCAGCGGCAGCGTTTGACCAAAATCAATCCTCCTGCGCTCCGCTTCCCCTATTCTGGCATCATCGAGGGGATATTGGCGGCATCGACCGCTACCGGAGGCCGGAACATGAACAGGATGCTGATGCCGAGCAACCGCGAGCGGGCGCTGCTTTCCAGAGCCGGAATATTTGCAGAACTGGACAGCGCGGAAGCCGAGGCGCTGCGCGTCTGCTCCACCGTGATCACGTCCGCTTCGCACGACATTCTCTTCCAGGAAGGCGAACCTGGCGTTTATTTCTACAGCGTGCTGGAGGGCTACGTCCGGCTCTTTCGTCTGAACGGCGAAGGTCGCGAGGCAGACATCCGCATCTGCGAGCCGGGCGACAGCTTCGCCGAATGTCTGATCCAGGCAGGCGGCGTCTATCGTTATGGTGCCCAGTCGATGGACAACACGATGCTTGCCCGCTTCCACATCGGCAAGGTACGCGCCCTCTTGGCGGAACACCCGCAGATCGGCACCGCCATCATGCGCAGCCTGTCGCTGCATCTGCTATCGACGATGGAATGCCTCGCCAACGACCGGATGCAGACGGCACCGCAGCGCGTGGCGCACTACCTTCTCTCGCATTGCGTGGAGGAAGGACCGGCCATGGCATCGCTGCGGCTGCCCTTCCCGAAGAACCTGCTCGCCCGCAAGCTCGGCCTGGCGCCGGAGGCATTATCTCGTGCCTTCTCGACGCTCAAATCGGCAGGCGTAACCGTGCGCGGCCGCTTCATCGCCATCAGCGACGTCAACACACTGCGGCAGATTTGAACCTAAGGCACAAGGCCCCAGAAGCCATGCTTCTTGCCGTGTCGGCGCTTCAGTTCCGCGACATAGGCATCGTGGATGCCGACGTTGGCGAAGTCAGCAACGTGGGGCGCAAGAGACGCGCATTCTGCGAGATGTCGCGCGGCATGCTTGTAGCGGCTGGATCGCCCGCTATCGAGCGTAAAATCGATCATTGAACGCAAAACGAGTGTGGCCGCGAGCGGATGTTTCCCGGCCAGCGCTTCGGCAGCCGGTGTCATCAGTTCGTAGATGTCGCCGTCGAGTTCTGCCTTCCGCCTGACGACAAGCTTTGCCGCTTCAGCAAGTGCCGGCCACCGCAGAAAAAAGGCAAGCGCCCTGTGGACGTCCGGGCTAGCCTGAGCGTAGGCGAATGCCTTTTCCTCGGCCTCGATATCGTCGAAATCTGGCAATCGCTTGAGAAAGGCGCGCAGATGCACCTCGTTCAGCGACTGCTCGAACGACTTCCACCGATCGGCCTGAGCTTCGTCCGCGCGTCCCAAGGCATCGAGCGTCTCGGCGCGGGCGAGTTGCCACTCGACGGGAATTTCAGTTCGGCCTCCGGTATCGACTCCGTCCAGCATCTGAAGTGCTTCGTGAGCGCGCCCTGAGAAAAGCAGACGGCCGGCGATATCTGCAGCCACCAAGGGGAACCTGCGGGTCTTTTCAGGCTGCTGGGCGATATATGCATCGACATCGCCCTGAGCGTCCGCGATCTCCTGCAGAGCGATACGCACCGTCAGCTCACGCTGATTCCCATAGACTTCGTCCTCGCAGATCGGACCCTTGGTGCTCCAGCCGATGACCCGGCGGTCGTCGGCTGCGGGCTTTGTCTGAGGCTCTTTCGACCACTGCACGAACAAGGTTTTCAGATATTCAAGGCCATTGTTGCCGAGCGCCGCAACCATAACCGTGATCAGTTCGTCATACTGGCCGTAGGCGTTACCTTGAACGGCTGCGAAGATCTTGTCGGCGAGGGTCTCGGCATCGATACCTGCCGCCTTGGCGATAACACCGGCATCTGTGCAAGCTTGATGAAAACTCTCCATGAGCGAGCCGCTGCCATCGTCGGATCGCTCGAAGATCGAATCGGCGAGCGCCAGAAATTGCCAGATCAGCTCGAAGCCTTCTTTCGGATCGTTCGCGGCAACGATATCGACAATCGCCTTGCGCTGCGTTTCAAGATCCGCCTTGAGCTTCTTTACCTTGTGCCAGTCTATGAAGGTGCGGGCGCGAGCGATACTTGCGAGCCGCTTGCGTATTTCACGCGCCATCTCGGCGCTGCTTTCGTTGCCGGCGAGCTCCATGCGAAGCCGTTGCTTATGAGCGGCGCTGCCGGTGCTGATTTCGATCAGTAGCTCGGCAAGTCGCCGCGCGCCGAGTGCCTCCAGGTTCTTCGCATTGAGAGTCGTCTTCGCCGCCATCGCTCTTCGTTCTCTGATTTGTGCGAACGTTACCCTGCAAGGCGTGTAAGTCCAAGATCGGCGCCGGGATAATCCAAAGCCCTTCCTGATCAGATTGAAACATTCCGCCGGTTCGAACGGCGTAGGGTGGTCGACCAGCCGGCGCGCGCCGCAGCCGGGCTCACATCTAGAGACCGCCCTGCACCCGCAGGAAGTCGACGATCGAACTGATGCCGTCGCCGCGCTTCATGTCGGAAAAGACAAAGGGGCGGGTCGCCCGCATGCGCGTCGCATCGCGGTCCATCACGTCAAGGTCAGCGCCGACATAGGGCGCCAGATCCTTCTTGTTGATGACGAGAAGGTCCGATCGGGTGATGCCCGGCCCGCCCTTGCGCGGAATTTCCTCGCCCTGGCAGACGGAAATCACATAGATGGTGATATCGGCGAGATCAGGCGAGAACGTCGCAGCCAGATTGTCACCGCCGGACTCGATGAAGACGACATCGAGATCCGGGATGCGCTCGTTGAGATTGGCGATCGCCTGAAGGTTGATCGTCGCATCCTCGCGGATGGCAGTATGCGGGCAGCCGCCGGTCTCCACACCGACAATGCGTTCGGACGGCAGCGCCTGCATGCGCACCAGCGCCTCTGCATCCTCGGTCGTGTAGATATCGTTGGTCACGACAGCGACGGAATAGTCGTCGCGCATCGCCTTGCAGAGCTTTTCGGTCAGCGCCGTCTTGCCAGAGCCGACAGGCCCGCCGATACCGACGCGCAAAGGTCCGTTTCTTGATTTCATGTGCCTTACTCCAATCGAAGTCAGATGATAGCGAAGCGCTGGTTTCCCGCCACCGTCAAATGACGCAGCTGCGCGGGTAATTTTCGCCTCACGACCGGAACAGCCGTGTCTGCTGTGTCTCGTGACGAAGCCCGGCAATATCGGCCTGAACCGCTGCGGAACCGAGATCCTCGAGACCGGAGCGGGCTGCACGCGCGGCAATATCCATCACATGTTCCTCCAGCCCAGCGAGGATAGCAACGCCGTCCTTCTGTCCTGCTACACCGAGCCGAATGCCGGCGGAAACCGCCTGGGAGAGATAGGCATGCAGGAAGGTTGCAAGCGCCTTCTCAAGCGCTATCCCATGCGCGCCTGTCACAGCACCGACAACAACCGGATAGGCTGCCTTCCTAGGCAATCGGTTGAATACGTCATCCGGCCAGGCCTGCGCGGCCGTCAGAAAGGCTTCTCCCAGCAGCATCGTCTCCTGGTGCCGCTCGCGCGAACCGGCAAGTGCGGCGGCCAGTTCGGTAAGCTCCGCAAGGCGATCGCCATTGTCATGACCACGATGGCTTTCGGCAAAGAGCACAGCATCGTTCCAGACCGAGCCGTTGCTGGTCAGCGTCTGAAGCCAGCGCCGCAGCATGCCCGCATCACGAACAAGCCCATCCGCCACCGCCCGCTCCAGCCCGCCGGAATAGGCGAAGGAACCGATGGGAAAGGCCGGCGAAAGCCATGCCGTCAGGCGCAGCAAAGCCTGCAGCTCACGATCCTCGGCCATCAGACTTCAATCGTGCTTATGATGGCTGTGGTCGTGGTTGTGGCCATGGTCGTGATGATCGTGCCCGTGTTCATGATGCGCATGATCATGGTGCTCGTGGTCGTGATGTTCATGATCATGGTTATGGCCGTGATCGTGGTGATCATGCCCGTGCGAATGTCCACCCTGCGAATGATAGGCGCCACGGGCCGGCTGGAAGGGCTCGTTGATATCAAGCACCATCGCACCCAACCCCTGCAACATGGTGCGGATGACGTGATCGCGCAGGATCACGATGCGGTCTTCCTCGATCTGCGCTGCCAGATGGCGGTTACCGAGATGCCAGGCGAGTTCGGTCAGATGCACACGGTCACGACCGCGCACCTCAAACAGCTTCTCATCGGCAGCAAGGATTTCGATCAGCTCGCCATCCTCGCGCACCAGCATGTCGCCGTTGGCAAAAAGCACCGGCTCCTTGAGATCGAGCATCACCATCTCACCGTTCTCCAGATGCAGCAGCTTGCGGCGCAGGTGCCGCAGGTCATGCGGCAGCTTGACCTGTGCGGTCGGGTGAGAGGAAGGGGTGCCGGCGGGAAGATAAGAGGTGACGCGCTGCATGACATATCCGTTAAATTGGGACCTAGACCATGCAAAATAGCCCTTCGCGATGCAAGCACCAATGCACGTTTCGTAAACGCCCCGTCGGAAAAGGCCCTAAATTCCGGATGCCTGCAACAGACTGACCTCATTGGGTCCAATACCCTGCACGCCAAGCCCGTTTTCGACGAGGCCATGCCAGGCATGATTCAGCCCTTCCCGCTCATGAACGACGCGATTGCGGCCGAGCGCCTTGGCGAGATAGAGCGCCTTGTCGGCAGAGGCATAGACCGCCTCCTTGTCGCGTCCCTCATGGAGATCGGCAATGCCGCCCGATATCGTGATGGTAACCTCATGCCCGTCCGCCGGAATCGGCCGCGCGGCAACCTGTGCCCTCACTCCTTCGATGCGCGCCACCCGCTCCTGCGGCGTCCCGCCCTGCACGAGGACACCGAACTCCTCGCCGCCAAGCCGCGCCACGACCGACGCGCCGTCAAAGGCCGCGGAAAGCATGGCCGACACGGCAGTAATGACAGCATCCCCGCAGCCATGGCCGAAACGGTCATTGATCGTCTTGAAACGATCGACGTCGAAAATGGCGAGACAGGCATCCCCTTCCACCCTCTCCAGAGCGTCGGTGAAAGCACGCCGGTTCAATAGCCCGGACAGTGTATCGGTGCGGCTGAGCTTTTCGAACTTGGCACGCGAGACGGTCAGGTCATGAATGGCGAAGCCTGCAACGAGCGACAGTACGCCCGACACCATTCCACCGATCAGCCAGGAGAGGAGGATGGCGAAGACCATCGCATGCCCGAGGGTGATCGGCAGCATTCCCATTAAGTCGAGCGGAGGCAGCGTTATCAGGATGATGAAGCCGGACAGGATAACCGCCAGAAAACTCATCTTCAGCGCAAAAGTATAAACGGTTCTGCGATGCTCGAAACTGCCTAGCCCAGCCTGAAGCGATATCCAATTTTCCATGAGAATCGACCTTCCTGCTCAGCGTTTCCTGGGCATTGATAGGGTCGCAATTGCTGCGGGGGTCTTAATCCAATCGCTAAAATTCGAGTGATTTCAGGGGATTCAGTCAATCTGTTTTTTCTAGCAGGAGGTGCAACTTTTCGGGACAGGAATTACCATTATGAGAAACACACCTAAGTATTTGATTTAGAATGTATTTTATATAGAGAAATCGCTTTCTGTTCCAGAATGGCCTATGGCTGAAAAATCACAGTCCGTCCAGCGATTTTCACAACCACTCGGAGAGTGATGCTCAGATTTCACTTTAAGGGTAACAACGGGGAGCAACGTCTCAAAAAGACAAGGGTTAAAACGGAAAATAACGCGGTGCCATCGACAGCGCCAAAGTTGCGGAAGCGCTCTTAGACTTCAATTATAGAGGCTGAGCGAAAGCACCAATGTCTGTGGCGAGGGGTTCCAGAAACCGGTTCGCAAGCCACCCGTCCGCAATGCCGCCGCAGTCCATGTGTTGCAGCCGAACAGCGCATTGAAATAGCCCCTCGCCTCGAAGAACCTGTCATAGTCGTCATATCCCCTGTCGCCGACCGGCAAGGCCGCTCCGTTTTCCCGGATGAAACTGTCATCGATGAAGCCGAGCAATTGCTCGAAGCGCCCGCCATCGACATTGAGAACCGTCACGGCCGGATGGGTTTCGGAGATGCCCCTGGCAACATCGACATGCATCACCGATCTGTCGATCGTCAACGCGCGAAACACCGGCATCGGCTTCAGGTCAGCCCAGGTCGGCGTCTCCAGATAGAAGGAACGGCCACCCCATCCGAAAATCAGCCATTGGGCGGCAGGATCGCTCACCGGAATGCCGGCATCTTCAAGAAAGGAAAATGACGCCCGAAGCCGATCATCGAGCGGGATCGCAATATCCGTATGGATCGGGCCTGAAAGCAGCAGAATGCGCTGCGAGGTTGCCGTTTCGGGAGAAGCTTCGGCTGCCACGAGCAGCGGCCTTGGAATGAAGGTGCCACCCGCCACCAATAGCAGAAGCAGCGTGGTTGCCCGTATCAGCCATCGCGCTGCCAGCTTCACACCGCCCATAGATGAGACTGCCTCAGAACAGGAAGTAACGCTGAGCCATCGGCAGCACCGTTGCCGGTTCGCAGGTCAGCAACTCGCCATCTGCCCGCACCTCATAGGTTTCCGGATCGACCTCGATATGAGGCGTCAGGTCGTTGTGGATCATCGACGCCTTGGAAATGCCGCCGCGGGTGTTCTTGACGGCAACGAGATCCTTGGCGACACCGAGACGACCCTTGATACCGGCATCGAGCGAGGCCTGCGAAACGAAGGTGACCGAGGAATTCGTCAGGCTCTTGCCGAAGGAGGCAAACATCGGCCGGTAATGCACCGGCTGCGGTGTCGGGATCGAAGCGTTCGGATCGCCCATGGGAGCGGCCGCGATGGAGCCGCCGAGCAGCACCATATCCGGCTTCACACCGAAGAAGGCCGGGTTCCATAGGACGAGGTCGGCACGCTTGCCGACTTCGATGGAGCCGATCTCGTGCGACAGGCCATGCGCGATCGCCGGGTTGATCGTGTATTTGGCGACATAGCGGCGGACGCGGAAATTGTCGTTGTCGCCCTTTTCTTCCTTCAGGCTGCCGCGCTGGCGCTTCATCTTGTCGGCCGTCTGCCAGGTGCGGATCAGCACTTCGCCGACACGGCCCATGGCCTGGCTGTCTGACGAGATGATCGAGAAAGCGCCGATATCGTGCAGGATGTCTTCGGCTGCGATCGTCTCCTTGCGGATGCGGCTTTCGGCAAAGGCGATGTCTTCGGGGATCGACGACGACAGGTGATGGCAGACCATCAGCATGTCCAAATGCTCGGCGATGGTGTTGACAGTATAGGGCCGCGTCGGATTGGTAGATGACGGAATGACGTTCGGCTGGCCGCAGATCTTGATGATGTCGGGTGCGTGACCGCCACCTGCACCTTCCGTGTGGAAGGCATGGATGGTACGGCCCTTGATGGCGCCGATCGTATCCTCCACGAAGCCGCTCTCGTTCAGCGTATCCGTATGGATCATCACCTGTACGTCATATTCGTCGGCAACCGACAGGCAGCAGTCGATGGCGCCGGGCGTCGTGCCCCAGTCCTCGTGCAGCTTCAGCGACGTGGCGCCGGCCAACACCATTTCCTGCAATGCGCCCGGAAGCGACGCATTGCCTTTGCCGGCAAAGGCAAGGTTCATCGGGAAGGCATCGGCAGCCTCGATCATGCGCGCAATGTGCCAGGGGCCGGGCGTGCAGGTCGTCGCAAGCGTGCCGTGTGCCGGCCCTGTGCCGCCGCCGAGCATGCAGGTCACGCCGCTCATCAACGCTTCCTCGATCTGCTGCGGGGCGATGAAATGGATGTGGCTGTCCATCCCGCCGGCCGTCACGATCTTGCCTTCTCCGGCAATCGCTTCCGTACCGGGACCGACGATGATGTTGACGCCGGGCTGCATATCCGGATTGCCGGCCTTGCCGATCGCCGCAATGCGCCCATCCTTCAGGCCGATATCGGCCTTGTAGATGCCGGTGTGGTCGATGATGACGGCATTGGTGATGACGGTATCGACCGCCCCACCCGCCCGCGTCACCTGGCTCTGGCCCATGCCGTCACGGATGACCTTCCCGCCACCGAACTTCACCTCCTCGCCATAGGTGGTGAAATCCTTTTCGATCTCGATGAAAAGCTCCGTATCGGCAAGGCGGACCTTGTCGCCGGTGGTCGGACCGAACATGCCGGCGTAAGCCTTGCGGGAGATCTTGTAGGGCATCTATCAGGCTCCTTGGGAGGAAGAGACGAATGGTTTTCCGGCAAGCCGCCTGAGACGGCCAGCCGCAATATGGGAGTCGACGAGCTGCTTTTCGGCGGCGAAGGGATGCCATTCCCAGCCCACATGGCCGAAGCCTGCGAGTATCACCTCGTCGTTGGGAAATCTGTCGAGCACTTCGCCGATCACGATCATGCCGCTGCTCGGCACGACGTAGGGCGCCGGCGAGAAGGCAGACAGCGCCTGATCGACGGCTTCGTGGACCTGTTTGTCAACGATCCGATGCACCTTGCCAGCTTCAGCGCAGAAAGCGCTGAACTGGCTGGTGTAATCGTCGCAGAAATCATCGAGCTCCGGATGCGAAGCCGCAAGAGGTGCCCGCATCGCCGCGAATTTTTCGGGATCGCGCACACTCCAGATTTCCGAGGCCTCGACAACACCGGGATGGATACGCCAGCTTTCGGAACCGAGCATGGCTTTGGCGGGTCGGCCGGTATTGCAGACGGCAACCACATCGGTATGCGTGCCGCCGGCACCACAGGAGCGGCAGTCGTTGAAGCGAATGACGAAGTCGGCGGCATCGATGATCTCAGCCCCTCCTTCTCCAACTTCGCCGTTGCCCACGATCATGATCGTCCCGCCCACCTTATTGGCCCGTTCCTTCGGAGAGCTCCTTGAGCTCTTTGGTTCTGAGGTCCGTCAGGTCGGCAAGGCAACCTGCCACCAGCATCGGCTCCATCGTGCCACCGCGGGCCTGGAAGCCGTAATTTTCGCACTGGGCGTCGCGATAGGTGATCCAGGCGCGCTGCGCCTTGAGCAACGCCTGCTCGGCGCCCTTCATGTCGGCATCGAGGTCCTGGTCGATCGCCACCATGGCAGCGCGCGTCTTCTTGTATTGGGCATTGAGCCCCTTGTCGGCCTCTTCATAACGCGCCTGCGCACAACTGGTCATATCAGCCTGTGTCTGCGCATTTTCACAGTCCACGTCTTCAGCATGGGTGGCACCGGCGACAAGTAGCATAAATGATCCACCGATGAGCCCGATCTTCAAGCGCATGAATTTCCTCCCGTCATTTTCTTTTAATTAGAGCCGGCCCATGACGAGCTGGCGGAAGCCATAGACTTCGCGTTTGCCGGACAGAGGAATGAGTGTCACCGAGCGGGTCTGGCCCGGCTCGAAACGCACAGCCGTGCCGGCGGGAATATCAAGCCGCATACCGTGGGCCTTGTCGCGATCGAAGGACAGGCCGGCATTGGTCTCGGCAAAATGATAGTGGCTGCCGACCTGCACCGGACGATCACCGGTATTGGAGACCTCCAGCGTTACGGTCGGAGCGCCGGCATTGAGCTCGATATCGCCGCTTGCAGCAATAATTTCGCCAGGGATCATCTGTTTCTCCTTAAGCCGCCTTGGGCGCGCAGCCCTCGGCCTTCAGAACACGTTTCGTGGAGGCCGGATTGTTCACAAGTTTTGCCGCAGGCCGGATCGGCCTGATAACGAGATTGCCGCCGCAATTCGGGCACACACCCTTGAGGACATTGTCAACGCAATCCGCACAGAACGTGCATTCGAATGTGCAGATCATCGCTTCCGCGCTCGCAGGCGGCAGATCCTTGTCGCAGCATTCGCAATTGGGTCGAAGCTCCAGCATGGCGTACTCCTCAGCGGATCGGTTCGTGAACGGTCACCAGCTTCGTGCCATCGGGGAATGTTGCCTCGACCTGCACGTCATGGATCATCTCGGCAATGCCTTCCATCACCTGGTCGCGGCTGATCACATGGGCGCCGGCCTCCATCAACTCGGCGACCGGGCGGCCATCACGCGCGCCCTCGACGACGAAATCGCTGATGAGGGCGATGGCTTCCGGATAGTTCAGCTTGACGCCGCGCTCCAGCCGCCGGCGGGCCACCATGGCGGCCATGGAAATCAACAGCTTGTCTTTTTCTCTCGGGGTGAGGTTCATCGTCTATCCGCTTGTTGAACTCATAGATTCCAGACTTTCGGCACAGGCGCCCCATTGCGCAAGGCGGAAATGACCGGGATGAGGATTTTTCTGAGCGCAAAGCCATCGGCTGCGGCAAGGCGCACGACGATCTTGTCGCTCCAGGCGCTTGCCCCGCCCATATGTCCGTCCACCAGCGGCCGTACCCTTGCGAGATAGGCTTCCGACATCGGCCCGGCATAGAGAACCGTTGCAAAGGCCACCTGCCCCCCTAGCACCGCCTGCTCTGCCGCAAGCAACGCCACAGCGTCGGAAAGGCGCAACTCCTCGGCATGGATCAGTCGGCCCGACCGGCGGATGCGCCAGCGATCGCGAAACAGCCCCGTCTCCATCGTCTCGCCCATCGCCTTGCGCCCGAGCAGGATGGCCTCGACGGCCAGGAATTCCGCACTGTCATCGAGATCGACATCCAAACGGCGAAGCAGCGAGGCGCGATCGAAGAGGATCGTCTCCTGCGGCAGCCAGTCGACGCGGGCGCCTAGCCCCACCTCGATCTGCGTCGTCACCTCGGCAGTACCGGCCGATGCCCTGTAGATCTTCTCGCAGGCCTGCGTGGTGACATCGATACGCGTACCCGCCCCGGCAGAGACGCTCCAATTCATCCGGTCGCCGCCGGTCAGCCCGCCGGCCGTGTTGATGATGACGGCCTCCATCGAGGAATCGAACGTATCCGGCAGGCGGATCTTCGCTGCACCTTCCTGATAAAGCTCACGGATTCGCGTACGCCCATCCTGCACCTTGGCAGCAAGATGTCCGCGTCCCTCCGCTCTCTGCGGTCTTGTGATGCCCGCCGCCGCGCCTGTCATGCCACCCCCGTGCAGATGCCATCCTGTCTGGCAACTTGCGTTGAATGTGTCTGTCGACTGCAACAAAGCAAGTCCCGTGCCGCTTTCCGAAAGCCCGTGCCCCCACGGGCCATAAGGATGGCACGGAAGGCATTTGCCGCAAAATGCGGCATCTGCCAGCGCGATCGCCAAAGAGGTCATACGGTCAGATGGCGACGCGCTTCCGGCGTATCCAGCGTCTCGGCAAGGCCCTCATGTACGATCTCGCCACGATCCATGATGTAGACGTAGTCGGCAAGCTCTCGGCAGAAATCGAGATATTGCTCGACGAGCAGGATCGCCATGCCGGTAGAATCGCGGAGATAACGGATTGCCCGGCCGATATCCTTGATGATGGAGGGCTGGATGCCCTCGGTCGGCTCGTCGAGCACGAGAATCTTCGGCCGCGTGACCATGGCGCGCCCAATCGCCAACTGCTGTTGCTGCCCGCCCGAGAGATCGCCGCCGCGACGCGACAACATCGACTTCAGCACCGGGAAGAGACTGAAGATATCGTCTGGGATGTTGCGGTCACGGCGGCCAAGCGGAGCAAAGCCGGTCTCGAGATTTTCCTTGACCGTCAGCAGCGGAAAGATTTCACGCCCCTGCGGCACATAGCCGATGCCCTGCTTGGCGCGGGCAAAAGGCGGCAGGCTGTTCAGTTTCGCATCGTTGAAGGTGATAGTTCCCGCCGATATCGGGTGCTGGCCGGTGACGGCGCGCAACAGCGAGCTCTTGCCCACGCCATTGCGTCCGAGCACGCAGGTGATCTTGCCCATCTCGGCCTTGATCGAGATACCGCGCAGCGCCTGCGCAGCACCATAGTGAAGATTTGCGTTTTCAACGGTCAGCATCTTAGCGCCCCAGATAGTTCTCGATCACCTTCGGATCGTTGCTGACGAAATCGATGGATCCTTCGGCCAGCACCGAGCCTTCAGCAAGGCAGGTCACCTTCACACCGAGATCGCGGATGAAACCCATATCGTGCTCGACGACGACGACCGAACGCGTCTTGGCGATATCCTTGAGCAGGATCGCCGTCTCAGCCGTTTCGGCATCGGTCATGCCCGCCACCGGTTCATCGACCAGCAACAGCTTCGGCTCCTGCGCCAGCAGCATGCCGATCTCCAGCCATTGCTTCTGGCCATGCGAGAGGTTAGCCGCGAATTCGTCGCGGCGATGCGTCAGCCGCACCGTCTCCAGGATCTCCTCGATGCGATTCTTGTCTTCGCCAGACAGCCGGTAGAACAGCGTCGAAAACACCGTACGCCGGCGGTTCAGCGCCAGCTCCAGATTGTCCCAGACCGTATGGCTTTCGAAGACCGTGGGCTTCTGAAATTTCCGGCCGATGCCGAGCTGGGCGATATCGGCCTCATCCTTCTTGGTGAGATCAACAGTGCCGTTGAAGAAGACCTCACCCTCGTCGGGGCGGGTCTTGCCGGTGATGATATCCATCATCGTCGTCTTGCCGGCACCATTAGGGCCGATGATTGCTCTCAGTTCACCGGGTTCGATGACGATGGAGAGCGAATTCAGCGCCTTGAAGCCATCGAAGGAGACCGAGACACCGTTGAGGTAAAGCACGCTGTTGGGTTTGACGTCAGGGATCATCGTTCTACTCCGCAGCCTGGATTTTCGCGTCGACACCCTCTTCGGCTGCCGCTGGCGGCACGCTATTCGAGACCGGCTTCCGCTTGCCGAGATACTGGGCGATCGTGCCAACAATGCCCTTCGGCAGCAAAAGCGTGACGAGCACGAAGAGACCGCCGAGCGCAAAGAGCCAGTAATCGGGGAAGAGACCGGTGAAGATCGTCTTGCCGCCGTTGACGAGGATGGCGCCGATGATCGGCCCGATCAGCGTTGCGCGCCCGCCGACCGCCGTCCAGATGACGACTTCGATGGAGTTGGCCGGGGCAAATTCGCCGGGATTGATGATGCCGACCTGCGGCACATAGAGCGCTCCGGCAATGCCCGCCATCATCGCCGAGACCACGAAGGTGAAGAGCTTGAAATGCTCGACGCGGTAGCCAAGGAAGCGCGTGCGGCTTTCCGCGTCACGCACGCCGACCAGCACCTTGCCGAATTTCGACCGCACGATCGCCGAGGCAATCATCAGCGAGAGCGCCAGAAAGATCGCCGTGGCGGCAAAGAGCGTGGCACGCGTGCCATCCGCCTGCACGTTGAAGCCAAGGATATCCTTGAAGTCGGTCATGCCGTTATTGCCGCCGAAGCCCATGTCGTTGCGGAAGAAGGCAAGCAGCAGCGCATAGGTCATGGCCTGCGTGATGATCGACAGATAGACACCGTTGACGCGTGAGCGGAAGGCGAACCAGCCGAAGACGAAGGCAAGCAGGCCGGGCACCAGCAGCACCATCAGTGCTGCAAACCAGAATTGGTCGAAACCGTGCCAGAACCAGGGCAGCTCCTTCCAGTTCAGGAAGACCATGAAGTCGGGCAGAACAGGATCACCATAAACGCCGCGCGAACCGATCTGACGCATCAGATACATGCCCATCGCATAACCACCGAGCGCGAAGAAGGCGCCATGGCCGAGCGAGAGAATACCGCAGAAACCCCAGACGAGATCGAGCGCCAGCGCCAGCAGCGCATAGGTGAGATATTTGCCGAACAGCGCCATTATATAGGTCGGCACATGCAGCGGATTGTCCGCCGATGTCGCCAGATTGAGCACCGGCACCAGAATCGCGATCACCAGCAGGATGGCGATGGCAATGGAGATCCGGCGATCGAGAGACCGGAGAAGGAAGGCCGTAATCATGCTTCCACCGCCCTTCCTTTGAGTGCGAAGAGCCCGCGCGGACGCTTCTGGATGAAGAGAATGATGAGGACGAGCACCAGGATCTTGCCAAGAACAGCGCCGGCGAAGGGCTCGAGGAACTTGTTGACGACGCCGAGCGACAATGCACCGACCAGCGTGCCCCAGAGATTGCCGACGCCACCGAAGACCACGACCATGAAACTGTCGATGATATAGCTCTGGCCGAGGTTCGGAGAGACGTTATCGATCTGCGAGAGCGCTACACCCGCCATGCCGGCAATGCCGGAGCCGAGCGCGAAGGTGAAGGCGTCCACCCAGCCGGTGCGGATACCCATGGACGAGGCCATGCGCCGGTTCTGCGTGACGGCGCGCATCTGCAGGCCGAAGGCAGAACGCTTCAGGAGCATCAGCAGCGCCACGAAGACCGCCATCGAAAAGACGATGATCCAGAGACGGTTCCAGGTGATCGCCAGGCCTCCGAACTCGAAGGCTCCCGACATCCAGCTCGGATTGCGGACTTCGCGGTTGGTCGGGCCGAAGACCGTGCGCACCGCCTGCTGCAGGATCAGCGACACGCCCCAGGTGGCGAGCAGCGTTTCCAGCGGGCGGCCGTAGAGATAGCGGATGACGGATCGTTCGATGATAAGGCCGACGAAACCGGTGAAGACGAAAGCGGCGGGCACTGCAAAGGCCAGCGAATAGTCAGCCAAGCCGGGAAAGTTTGCAGTGATATATTCCTGCACGACATAGGTTGTGTAGGCGCCGATCATCACCATCTCGCCATGCGCCATGTTGATGACGCCCATGACGCCGAAGGTGATGGCAAGGCCGATGGCCGCAAGCAACAGCACCGAGCCGAGTGACAGCCCGTACCAGACATTCTGGACGATATTCCAGAGAGCCAGACTACGGTTGATGGTGCTGATATGCGCCTGAATGGCAGGTTTGAGATCATCGGGCGCGGTTGCCAGCGCCGTGGTCAGAATAGTCAGCGCATCGCGGCCGCCGCGGGCGGCAACCGTATCGATGGCAGCCCTCTTCTCGTCGGCGCTCATATCGCTCTTCAACACCATCACGGCGCGAGCCGCTTCCATGGTGCTCTTGATCTCGGCGTCTTTTTCATCGGCCAGAGCGGAGTTCAGCAGATCGAGATTGGCAGGATCGGCATCCTTCAAAAGCCCTTGGGCAGCCGCAAGGCGGGCGCCGCGATCAGGGCTCAGCAGCGTCAGCTGGCTCATCTGCGTGGCAATGAGCGTGCGCACCGAATTGTTGACCCTGACTTTCGACATCGTGTCGGGATCGATGTCGGCCACAGCCTCGCCGGTGAGCGGATCGGAATAGGTCGGCTCGTCATCGGTGCCGCCCTGCAGGAGCACGGGACCACCCTCGTCGGAATTGACGTAAAGCAGGCCGTCGCTCAGCTGCTGCAATATCTGGCTGACATGCGCATCCTTGGAAGCGACGAGCGCCTTGATGGCCGCTTCACGCTCCGGAAAGCCGCCGACGCCAAGTGCATCGACAAGAGCGCGGACATCATCCTGGGCCTTGAGGCCGGTCGTCAGCCCCGTGAGCGTCAGGCAAATGGTCAAAAGAAAGATCTTGATGGCGCGATACATCGGCTTTCCCGCCTAAACTAGAGCATTTCGAAATGCTCTATCCCCCTGTTTTCGCAATTCCGGACGCAAACGCTGCGCAGTCTTTCTGGAATTGCTCCAGCGTCGGCCTCTTCGCCAACCCGCTGGGGACGGAGCTTCCGCCCGGATTTGAAATCCGGACGGAAGTTCTTCTGGCTCGTGTCGGATCGGCTAACTCAGGAACCCTTGCCGCCGCACTTGCCGGTCGCAACGTTGAAGTTGCCGCAGTTCATCGGCTTGCGCCAATCGGAGATCAGATCCTTGGAGTCCGGCAGGAAGTCGGACCATTCGTCGCCGACGACCTCGGGGGTCTGCTGGACGATTTCGAACTGGCCGTTCGCCTGGATTTCACCGATCAGCACCGGCTTGGTGATGTGGTGGTTCGGCATGACGGTCGCCGTGCCACCGGAGAGGTTCGGAACGGAAACACCGATGATGTGGTCGAGAACCGCATCCGTATCGGTCGTGCCGGCAGCCTGCACCGCCTTAACCCAGGCGTTGAAGCCGATATAGGCAGCTTCCATCGGGTCGTTGGTCACGCGCTTGTCGTTCTTGGTGTAGGCATGCCATTCCTTGATGAACTTCTTGTTGATCGGCGTATCGACCGATTCGAAGTAGTTCCAGGCGGCGAGATGGCCGACGAGCGGCTTGGTGTCGAGACCGGCAAGCTCTTCTTCGCCGACCGAGAAGGCGACGACCGGAATGTCGGTTGCCTTGACGCCCTGGTTGCCGAGTTCCTTGTAGAAGGGAACGTTGGCATCACCGTTGATGGTGGAGACGACGGCCGTCTTCTTGCCGGCCGCGCCGAATTCCTTGATCTTGGAGACTTCGGTCTGCCAGTCGGAGAAACCGAACGGCGTATAGTTGATCAGGATGTCTTCCTTCGGAATGCCCTTGGATTCGAGATAGGCTTCCAGGATCTTGTTGGTCGTGCGCGGATAGACATAGTCGGTGCCTTCGAGCACGAAGCGCTTCACGCCTTCGGTGTTCATCAGGTAGTCGACGGCCGGGATCGCCTGCTGGTTCGGAGCAGCACCCGTGTAGAAGATGTTGCGGGAGGATTCTTCACCCTCGTACTGGACCGGGTAGAAGAGCAGCGAGTTCAGCTCTTCGAAAACCGGCAGGACCGACTTGCGCGAAGAGGAGGTCCAGCAACCGAAGACGGCCGCAACCTTGTCCTTTTCGATCAGCTCGCGCGCCTTTTCGGCAAAGAGCGGCCAGTCGGAAGCCGGGTCCACGACGACGGCTTCGAGCTTCTTGCCGAGGAGACCGCCCTTCTTGTTCTGCTCGTCGATGAGCATCAGCATGGCGTCTTTCAGCGTCGTTTCGGAAATCGCCATCGTGCCGGACAGCGAGTGCAGAACGCCGACCTTGATCGTGTCGTCGGCGGCAACCGCACCGTGGAAGGCGGCCGATGCGGCCATGACCGCGCCGAGTGCTGCGCCCGTAAGTGTGGATTTGAGATTCATCTGGTTGAACTCCCCTCTTCTTGTTCCGCAACAGGCCGGAAACGGAAATTAACTGTTGCCGAGGGGACTATCGGGTGCTGCAACGCAAAAACACATACGCAAAATGACGTAGGCAGCGGGGGCAAACGGGCAGGCAAAGACAAGACAGGGCATCCCACGGAGAGGATGCCCTGTCAGTTCGATATTATCCGCCGATCGTCAAGGTGACCGATGTCGGGCCGTAGGAAAGGGTCGCCTTGTGACCAGAGATGGTGAACCTGTCGAAGATGCCGGTAATAGCTCCCGCCTTCAGGATCTCGATCTTCGTTCCGGGCGCCGGGGCGTAGCCCGAGGCAAGAGTGACGTCGAGGTCGCCGGAGAGCGCCGCCTTACCCGCAATGACCAGCGTGCCCGC
>Ga0209758_1001690_pt1 | contig 24852 bp, 20 predicted proteins | sample AraplaMF_Col_mMF_FD_184258 | JGI IMG/M metagenome (GOLD analysis project Ga0209758, IMG submission 184258) | Arabidopsis root microbial communities from the University of North Carolina, USA - plate scrape MF_Col_mMF (SPAdes) (version 2) | ecosystem: Host-associated > Plants > Roots > Endosphere...
AGTGCGGCTATTGAAAATGACAGTCCCGTGCATGTCCTTACAAGAGGTGGCTGCTCGTTTATAGGCCGCTGGTGGACCGGTGTCGTGCCGGAGACGCACAATTTTAGTTGCGCGGCCTTTGCCGACGGCGTCATTTCTATAATTTCGAGATCGGCCCCAGGCACCGTTATCATCGGCCTTACGGATTCTTACTTTTTCTCCCAGGAGGCGACGGGACCAAACAAGGAAACTGTATCAGCCGATCCGAACGTTGCTTTTCCCTATCTCGAGAGTGATCTTGTGTCCAAGATCGAACGTCTTCAGACGGCGCACCATAGGACCATCGTCGTTCTGCCGATGCCGAAATTTGTCGACTTTGACAATCAGGTTCTGTTTACAAACTCCAGATGCACGATGTTGGGTGTATTGCGTGATAAATGTCCAGCGAATCTAACTTTGCCTGTCGAGCATGTTGATTTTCTCCAAAAGAACGCTCGGAAATGGCTCACACGGGCAGCCAAGAAGACCGGCAGTAGCTTGGTGGATTTGCAGCCTTTATTTTGCAATGGCGGGGTATGTTCAACTTTTGGAAGGCAAGGTTCAATCTTCGAAGGGCTCGGCTTTCTTTACGTCGATGCGGGCCACATGAATGTGCCGGCGAGCACGGTCCTTAAGCCAATCTTCGCCCCGCTCTTGCTCAAGAATTCAAGTGCTTGGCAGTGAAGCGACGCGAGGCAATCTCGGATTCGGACAGGCTTCGTGAGCAACGGTTGCCGGCAAGAACCGAGACCTGGTATTTTCACCGTCCGGTTCCGCCGAGGAACCGCGCCATCGATCCAGCGCTTTGCCTGTCAAGAAGCTCCATGAGTTAATCTTAAAAGGCTGTTTACTAGTCGCTGACAGCGTGTGCGAACACTCGCGATTCGCGCGTCGACCAAAGGGGACGGGCGGGCCAACCCTTCGCATGGTGATTGATGTTCAATAGGACCAAGACTGGCAAGGATTTCGCTTGGCAGGTGGACGACGACGGATTGGACCTATCGTTTGTGACATTGCAGCCTCATCTGTCACAACCAGTCGTGCTCGTGCACTATTCAGAGACCCGTCAACTGACCGACGGACCGGTTGCAAGTGGACCGGCCCCTGATACGGCCGACTCGTTCCCGCAGGCCAGTGCTTCTGCGGCGTCATACGCCGGCTCGTCGTCGGCCAGCAACGTCGGCGCCGCTGCGTCGATTGCGACGCTAGCCAACTATCTCGTCAAGGGCTTCTGGCAATACAATAATACCATTGCCCATTACTGGGGCAGCACCGCCATCACCTACAACATCAACGCCCTGAACGCCGCCGAGAAATTTTTGGCGCAATCGGCGCTCAATGCGTGGCACGAGGTTACTAACGTCACTTTCGTGCAGACCACCGGTGCGGCGAACATCACCTATAATCATAACGGTTCGATGACCGCCTACGAGACCGACTCCTATAACAGCTCGGGCATCATCAGTTCGGCGACCATCGACATCAGCGCCGACTGGATCACCAGCGACGGCGGCGCGATGGACGGCAAAACCGGCATCGACAGCTACGGCTACCAGACCTACATCCATGAAACCGGTCATGCTCTGGGTCTCGGCCACCAGGGGCCATATAACGGCAGCGCCAGTTATTCGACCAATGCCGTTTTTGCCAACGACACGTGGCAATACTCGGTCATGTCGTATTTCTCCGAGCCGAACTACAACGGCAGCTCCTACCGCTACGTCGTCACGCCGCAGATGGCGGATATCTATGCGGCAGATTCCATCTATGGCGTGGCCACCACGCGGACCGGCAACACGGTCTACGGATTCCACAACACGGCCGGCTCGATCTTCGATTTCACCGCCTATGCCCAGGCGCCGGCGCTGACCATCTACGACAGCGGCGGGACCGATACGCTGGATTGCTCGGGCTATTCGTCCGCGCAGGTCATCGACCTTCACCCGGGAAGCTTCTCCTCGGTGGGCGGCCTGGTCCACAACATTGGCATTGCCCTCAATGCGACGATCGAAATCGCCGTCGGCGGCAGCGGCGATGATACGCTGATCGCCAGCGACTACGGATGCACGCTGCAGGGTGGTGGCGGCAGCGACATCCTGTTAGGCGGCAACGGCAGCGATGTCCTGATCGGCGGGCTCGGCGTTGACATCCTCACCGGTGGTGGCGGCGCGGACAATTTCGTGTTTGCGTCCGGTGACAGTTCGGCTTCTGCCGGTCAGCACGACCGGATCGCCGACTTTAGCGTGGGAGTCGATCGCATCGACCTCACCGGCATTGACGCAATTGCCGGCAATGCAGGGGTGGACGCATTCCGTTTTCTGGGTGCCGCGGTATTTGACGGTGCAGCCGGCGCGCTCGACTATTTCTACGATGGCGTGCGCGGCATGACCGTGCTGCAGGGCGACACGAACGGCGACAGAATTGCGGACTTCGCCATCGATCTGGTCGGCAATCTCTATCTGGCCGCCTCGGGTCTGCTCGGCATCATTCCGCCTGTCACGACGGTGATCGAAACAAACGGTTCGGTCAGCTTCACCTCGGTCGGCAATGAATATTATCTCTATCAAAGCGGGGTTGGGCCGTCGCTGAAATATGCCGGCGTGAACTTCGTCATTGGGCAGAGCGGAAACTGGACTCCGTTCAGCGCCGAGCGGACCGCGAGCGGCTACGAAGTCGCTTTCAAGTTGACCGGTTCCGATCTCTATACTGTATGGAATACCGACAGTAACGGCAATTTCATTTCGAACATCGGCGGCGTGTCCGGCAACAGCATCGCGCTGATGCTGCTGGAATCGAGCTTTCATCAGGATCTGAACGGCGACGGCTCGATCGGAGCCGCTTCGACGACGATCGAATCTTACGGCTCGACCACCCTGACGCAGGCCGGCAGCAACTTTTTCCTCAATACCGGCGGGTTGAGCCTTTCGCTGAAATATGCCGGCTCGGACGCCGTGGCCACCCCCGGCGGCTGGATGCCGATTGGCGCGGAGCAGATCGCGGGCGGCTACGAGGTGGCCTGGAAGCTTGCTGGCACGACCTCCTACACGGTCTGGTACACCGACGGTAATGGCAATTTCATCTCGAACATCGGCGCCGTGTCCGAAACCAGCACCGCGCTGATGTCGCTGGAGACCGGCTTTCATCAGGATCTGAACGGTGACGGCACGATCGGCGCCTCGGCAACGACCATCGAGGCCAATGGATCGACCAGCCTCGTGCAGGCCGGCACCGGTTTTTATATGTATACCGGCGGAGATGGTCCCTCGCTGAAATTCGCTGGCGTCGACGTCGTGGCCAATCCAGCCGGCTGGGTGCCGATCGGGGCCGAGCAGACAGCCGGCGGTTATGAAGTCGCCTGGAAGCTTGCGGGGACTTCTTCGTATACGGTCTGGTCGACCGACAGCAGCGGCAACTTCATCTCGAACATCGGCGCCGTGTCGGGAAGCAGCAACGCGCTGATGTCGCTCGAAGCAAGTTTCCATCAGGATCTCAATGGCGATGGCACGATCGGTTCCGCGTCGACCACCCTCGAGGCGAGCGGCTCGACCAGTCTGGTGGCCAGCGGCGCCAATTTCTACCTTTATACCGGCGGGACCGGGCCCTCGTTGAAATTCGCCGGCGTGGATTTCGTCGCCAACCCTGGCGGCTGGACACCGATCGGGGCAGAGAAGACGGCCGGTGGCTATGAAGTGGCCTGGAAGCTCGCCGGAACCAGCCAATACACCGTGTGGAGCACCGACAGCAACGGCAACTTTCTCTCCAATATCGGCGCCGTGTCGGGCACGAGCTACGCGCTGGAATCTCGCGAGTCCGCGTTTCACCAGGACCTCAACAGCGACGGCGTGATTGGCCTAAACAGTCCGACCAGCAGCGCCATCCTCGGCAGTCAGGGCGCCACCTTGAACGAAGCCATTGGCGGCATCGTGGGCAGCGCGGAAGCCGACACGTTTGTCTTCAAGTCGGGCTTCGGTAACGCAACCATTGCCGATTTTCAGCCCGGCAAGGATACTATCGAGTTCGATCATTCCCTGTTTGCGAACGTCTCCGGCATTCTGCCAGGCGCCGCGGATGATGGCCATGGCAACACGATCATCACCACGGACGCCCACGACAGTCTGACCCTGCTCCATGTGACACTGGCGGACGTTCAGCGTCACCTTGCCGATTTCCACGTCGTTTAACCGGCGCCCCGTTGCGTTCGGCGGATCGCGCCGGCTTCGGCGCTGACATTGATCGGGCGAGGGCTCTCCGGCCGCTGATGCTGCGCGGTCGCGAGGTTGCCTGAAATAGCACGACCCCCTATGAGTACCGGTGAAATACGGACGTGGTCTGCGTCAAGGCCGAAAAGCCTGGGATTCCGGCATTGCATTCGGACGCTGCAACACGACCGCCAGGGTTTGGAGCCAACGAGGCTTCGGGCAGGGCGTGTCGCCGCGTGGAATACGTGCCTGCCTCCGGCCAGGGAGCGCCTCTGATTCCGCGGCCCTGCCAGGATGGGTGGTAAGCCAGTTATGACGGTTCTCTCCGATCTCCTTGATGCGCTGGCCGCCCGACGTCACGATCTTAGAATTTGGTTTGAGCTGACGACCGGGATCGACGCCTGGCTTGTCGCCCGGATTGCCGTCGCTGCCGGCGTCTTTGTTCTGGTCGTGGCGGTCGCGGTGGCATTCAGAAGCGGCCATCTTGCACGTCTGTATATCTCGGGCAAAACCGCGTTCGGCGCGGGCTACGTTCGCGGCCGCGAGGTGTCGGCACGGCTCGTGAAGTGGATCCCGCCGGTCCACGTCGTCTACCTTGTCGTACTGGCCGGGGTTCTCATCCCGGCCTATTTCGAGGTGGATTATGAGCGGTCGCGCCTCGCGCTGATCATCCTCGTGGTGGCGCCGCTTGCGTTGATCATGGCCTGCTCGGCCATCCGGCTATTCGCTTCACCGGAGGTTCGGGTAACGACGGCCATCATCATCTGGACCGTGCTGCCGACAATCGCGGCCTTCGACTTCTACCTCGAGGCAACAACCCTGTCGCAGGAAACCAAGATCGATCGCATCATGCGCGAGCGCGTGAACGATCCATCCACCCTGACCGCGGTCGTGCCGCAAGGCTTTCTTACGATCACCGATCCGCCGGGTACGTTTTCATTGCCGGACGACAGCGGCGGGCGATTTCTGCCACTGGCGGACGTTTCGAACACCCGGTCGGTCTATTGCAAGGAAACCGGAGATTACCTGGTCTATCGCAGCGATGAGAAGGGGTTTCATAATCCCGCGGGGATCTGGTCGCAGAAAGTCGGTATCGCCTTCGTCGGAGATTCCTACATTCACGGGGCGTGCGTCCCGAGCGGCTCCGACCTGACCTCGCTGGTGCGCAAGAAGATTCCGCAGACCATCAATCTCGGGCGCGGCGGCAACGGCCCGTTGTCGGAGCTGGCCATTCTCACGGAATACGCCGCTGTGGCGCGACCGCGTCTGGTGGTCTGGTTCCATGTCGATAACGACCTCCGCGATCTTCGCACGGAAAAACTGTCGTCGATCCTGATGAGTTATCTGTCCTCGGATGGCATGCGAAACCTTGCCGGTCGCACCGCCGAAATCGACCGCATCGTGCGTGCCTATCTCGAAACGCAATTGGCGGAGCAGGCTGCGGTCCAGCAGAAAACCAGAACGGTCGTGCTTCGATCAGAACTGAGCTGGAAGGGAATCTTCGACAGCCTGACGTTCCGGACTGTCCGCCAGCAGCTTCTGTATCCGCGCTTCGGCACCCATGACCAGATACTCGGATCCGGCGACGAGGACCTCCAAGATCTCGATTGGGATCTTTACGCGCGCGTCCTGAAAGAGGCGAAGCTTCGCGTGGAAGGCTGGGGCGGCCGGTTCGTCGTCATGATCATTCCATTCCAGAGCGGGGCGGGATTTCTCGATCCACATTCATATCCGCCCGCACGGGCTTATCGGGACAGGCTGGCGCGGATATACGATGATCTCGGCATCCGCTATCACGATCTGAATGAGGACTTTCATCTCGATCGCGATCCGAATTCCTATCTCGCGGATCTGCATCGCTACTACGGCCATGAAAACGTGGCGGGTTACGCCCGGCTCGCCGATGCGACGTTGCGATTCATCGAGCGGGTATGCGGACCGGACCTGCGACTCTGCCCGCGTTGATGCCGCCGCTCGTCACGTTGCAGTGGGGGCTGCAGTCTCGCGCGGACTCGCGGCGCAACAATGCCCCTTGCTTGCATTCGGCGGCCGGGATGGTATACGTCCGCTTCCCTAGGGAGATTTGCTTTGCACGAGGATCTGTCCCGCAAAGACGACCTCAAAGTCGGCTCGGAGCGGTCATTCGGATTGGTGTTTGCCGGTGCGTTTCTGATCCTGGGCCTGTTTCCACTTGTCAGATCGCAGGGTGTTCATGCGTGGGCGCTCGGTCTGTCCGCGCTGTTCCTGGCCCTGAGCCTGATCGCGCCGGCTGTGCTCCGGCCGTTGAACGTCGTTTGGTTTCGCGTCGGTCTGCTGTTGCACCATGTCACGTCTCCGATCATTCTCGGGCTTCTGTTTTATGGAACGATCCTGCCGATCGCCCTCGTCTACAGGCTTCTCGGCAGGGACCCCTTGCTGCTGAAATTCGACCGTGATCTGCCGACATACTGGAGCGAGCGGAATCCGCCTGGTCCGGCACCGGAGTCGATGCGGCAACAGTTCTAGATGAGCGCGGCAGACAAATGTATATGTTAAGCGAACTTTGGATGTTCATGCGCGCGCGCAAGAAGTATTGGCTGCTGCCGATTTTTCTTATGATGCTGGTTTTTGGCGGATTGCTTGTGCTCGTGAAGGGATCTGCCGTGGCGCCTTTCATCTATACGCTTTTCTGAGACAGATGCGCATCCTGGGAATCTCGGCGTTCTATCACGACAGCGCCGCCGCGCTGGTCGTCGACGGAGCGATCGTCGCGGCCGCGCAGGAAGAGCGTTTCACCCGCAAGAAACACGACCCGTCGTTCCCGGCCAACGCCATCGCGTACTGCTTGGAAGCCGGCGAACTGACTTTGGGCGACGTCGATCATGTCGTGTTTTACGAGAAGCCGTTCATCAAGTTCGAGCGTCTGATCGAGACCTATCTCGCCTTTGCGCCGCGTGGCTTTCGCTCGTTCCGGATGGCGATGCCGCTTTGGCTGAAGGAAAAGCTCTTTCAAAAAGATCTGCTGCGGCGCGAACTGCGGAAATTCGACCCGGGCTTCGATTGGAAGAATCTGCTGCTGTTTTCTGAGCACCATCTGAGCCATGCGGCTTCCGCTTTCTTTCCCTCGCCGTTCGAGGAGGCCGCCATTCTGACGATGGATGGTGTCGGCGAGTGGACCACGACATCGACGGCGTTCGGACAGGGCAACCGGCTGACCACCCAGAAGGAGATGCAGTTCCCGCATTCGCTGGGACTGCTTTATTCGGCATTCACCTACTATGTCGGCTTCAAGGTCAATTCCGGCGAGTACAAGATGATGGGCCTGGCGCCGTACGGCGAGCCGCGCTACACGCAGACCATTCTTGACCATCTTATCGACCTGAAGATGGACGGTTCGTTTCGCCTGGACCAGAGCTATTTCGATTACTGCACCGGCCTGACGATGACGAACGCGAAGTTCGATGCTTTGTTCGGCCAGCCGGTACGCGCGCCCGAACAGCTCATCACCCAGTTTCACATGGATGTTGCGGCGTCCATTCAGGCCGTCACCGAAGAGATCGTGTTGCGCCTGTGCCGGTCGCTCGCTGCGGAAACCGGGGCGCGCCACCTGTGCCTGGCGGGGGGGGTTGCCCTCAATTGCGTCGCCAACGGAAAGATCTTGCAGGATGGCTGTTTCGAGAAAATCTGGATTCAGCCTGCGGCCGGCGACGCGGGCGGGGCGCTCGGCGCCGCGCTCGCGGCCTATTACATTTTCAAGGATCAGCCCCGCACTGTAAGCGCTGGTTCCGACATGATGTCGGGCTCCTATCTCGGGCCCTCCTACGCGCAGGCGGACATCGAAACGAGGCTTGCCGGCGCCGGAGCGTGTTTCGAAGTCATGGAAGAGGATCAGCTTCTCCGCACCGCGGCCGAAGCCTTGAAGGACGACAAGGCAATCGGCTGGATGCAGGGACGCATGGAGTTCGGCCCCCGCGCGCTGGGGGCACGCTCGATCATCGCCAATCCGCGCTCGGCCTCGATGCAGAAGACGTTGAACCTGAGGGTGAAGTACCGCGAGAGTTTCCGGCCATTCGCGCCGGCCGTCCTGCGCGAGCATCTGGCCGAGTGGTTCGAACTGGATGCCGACAGTCCCTATATGCTGCTGGTCGCGCCCGTTTCGGCCGCGCATCGACGTGCAATGACCGCTGACGAACAGAATCTGTTCGGCATCGACAAGTTGAACGTGCCGCGATCGACGATACCCGCCGTCACGCATGTCGATCATTCCGCGCGGATACAGACGGTCCATCGCGACACCAATGCACGGTTTTACGACTTGATTTCGCGTTTCAACGCGTTGACCGGATGTCCGATCGTGGTCAACACCAGCTTCAATGTCCGCGGAGAGCCCATCGTCAACACGCCCGAGGATGCCTTCCGTTGCTTCATGGGCAGTGAGATCGAGGTGCTCATCGTCGGGAATTGCTACCTCCGAAAGGAGCACCAGGACCCCGCGCTGAAGCTCGACTACACAGCCGCCTTCGAGGCGGATTGAACCGGTTTTCCTCACCGGGGACAGTGCGCTGTTCCGATCGCAACCTGATGGGTATCTGAAGGGCATATTCGACGGATGGGCTGAGGCGTTTTCGCCGGCAGCTTCAGTGGATGCTGTTATAACATTGATAGATATAATAAAATTCCGATATTTACCCGCTGTGCTTGACGTTCATTGCGTGAACTTGCTAAGGCTGTTCATATCTTGAACGGGGGGCGTCCGGGGGATGACCGGCAGTAGCGAACATCAGGGCATGCAGGAGGCGCGCATCATGCTCGGCCTTCTGGAGTCCGTGGAGCGCGATGGCGGGCTCACCCAGCGCCGCCTCGCTTCCGAACTGGGCGTCGCACTGGGGCTGGTCAACGCCTACATCAAGCGTTGCGTCAAGAAGGGGCTGCTGAAGGCCGGAGAGGCGCCGACGCGGCGCTACGGCTACTACCTGACGCCCCAGGGTTTCTCTGAGAAGGCACGTCTGACCGTCGAATATCTGGCCTATTCGTTCTCCTTGTTCCGCAAGGCGCGGTCCGAATATGGCGTGGCGATCAGTTCGGCCTCTGGCCGTGGCTTCAACCGGGTTGCCCTGGCGGGCGTGTCGGATCTCGCCGAGATCGCCACGATATGCGCGCTGGAAAGCGGGACGAAAGTGGTCGCCGTGATCGACGCCTCTTCGGAAAAGCAGGTGTTCGTCGGCATTCCCGTGTTCGCCTCGTTCGAGGCCGTGCCGGAATCCTTCGACGCCGTCGTGATCACGGCTCTTCGCGATGCCGGCGACGTCTTTCGCGATGCCTGCCGGCGTTACGGGCGTGAGCGGGTCATCGTGCCGCCGCTGCTCGGACTCTCTGATCATGCCCTGAAGCCGGAGGCCTCGCGATGAGCGCGCATTCCGGCAAGCGTTGGTACGTGGTGCAGACCCGTCCCTGTTCGGAGGCCAAGGCCGCGACGCATCTGGAACGGCAGGGTTTCGAAATCTATTTCCCGCGCTATCTCAAATCCCGGCGGCACGCGCGCCGGGTGGAGACTGTCGCAGCGCCGTTGTTCCCGCGCTATGTATTTGTCGCGATCGACATGGCAGTTCAGCGCTGGCGCGCGGTCCAGTCCACGATAGGCGTGGCGCGGTTGGTGTGCCACGGCGACGATCCCGCCGAGGTACCGGAGGCCGTCATCGACGGCCTGAAGCGCGAGCAGGATCAGCGCGGCTTCGTGCTGGTCGAGCGAAAATCGCCGTTCAGGCTCGGCGAGAAGATACGCGTGCTGGACGGCGTGTTCTCTAGCTACCTCGGTTTCTTCGAGAAGATGACCGACGGCGAGCGCGTTGCAATTCTGCTGGATCTGCTTGGCCGCAAGGTCAGGGTGGTGCTTGACGCCGAGGCGATCGAGGCGGCATAGAGCGCCTCGCGCCGATCTGACATGGCGACTTCGGTGAAGCGATTCACCCGAAGTGCGGTAGCATGTCCGACTCACATTTTCGCTGACGGCGGATGCCCGGTCCGGGCGTTGGTTTGCCACGAAACCATTCGGAAAGAACGATGACCGAGACAAATCTCGAAGACGAGATGCAGGCACGCTTCGTAACAAAATCCGGAGCGGATCCCGCAGTGCGGACGGTCACGGCGCTCGGCGACATCGTCGATCACAGCCTTCACACCGTCGGTGCGCCGCGACTGAGCGATCTGTGGCGCAATCTGGCGCTCCTGCCGGACTTCATGCCCTTATTCAAGGTTCTGATCTGGCGCTCGATATCATTGCGCTATACGCAAAGCTTCCTCGGCGTGCTGTGGGTCATCGCGCAGCCGATCGCGTCGACCTTTGTGGTGTTCTTCATGTTCAATCTCATCCGGGTCAACACGGCGGATGGATCGCATCAGGGCATCTTTCTGTTTTCCGGCATCCTGGCCTGGCAGTTCTTCGCACGCGGATTGAACGACTCGACCGGCAGTCTGCAAACCCATTCTGGGATCCTGACCAGGATTTACCTGCCGAAGATCATGCTGCCTTTGGCGTCCGTGGTCGCGACCTGGTTCGATACGCTTATCCTGATCGCGACGTTGCTGGTGACTTGCAGCCTCTTCGGAATCGCGCTGACGCCTCGCTTGCTGTGGCTCCCGGTATTCCTCACCCTGATTTCGCTGACGTCGCTGAGCGTCGGCCTCGGATTGGCGCCGCTGCATGCGTTGTATCGCGACGTCGGGCTGCTGGTGCCGTTCGTCCTGCAGTTCGCGATGTATGCGACGCCGGTGTACTACGCGACACGGTTCATTCCTGAAAAATACCAGTTCCTCTATCACCTCAACCCGATGGTCAGCCTGGTCGAAGGGGTGCGCTGGTCGATGCTTCCGGAGAGTCCCGCGCCCGATCCGCAATATCTGCTGATCAACATCGCGACGGTTCTGGTGGCGCTCGTTGTCTCGCTGTTCGTTTACCAGAAGCTCGAAGCGGTCGTGATCGATCGCATCTAACCTGCCAAGAGGTTCTTTCAGTCAAATGCTCGCAGTTGTTTCCGAAGGCATCTCCAAACGATATCGCATCAATGTCGGCGAAACCGCCAATACGTTGAGCGGCCGCATGCGGCATTTCCTGTCGCGCGACAAGCGGGCCATCCACGAAGATATCTGGGCACTCCGGGATGTCAGCTTCACGGTGGATGAGGGGGAAGTGTTCGGCATCATCGGCCGCAACGGTTCCGGCAAGAGTACCCTTCTCAAGGTCTTGACCGGTATCGTCCGCCCCACCAGCGGACGCGCGGCCGTACGCGGCCGGATCGGGGCCCTGCTCGAGGTCGGCACCGGCTTTCATCCGGATCTGACCGGGCGTGAAAATGTTTATTTCAACGGTACGTTGCTCGGTCTCGACCGGGATTTCATCAAATCGAAGTTCGACGAGATCGTTGCCTTCGCCGAAGTCGAAAAGTTCATCGATACGCAGTTCAAGCATTACTCCAGCGGGATGCAGGCCCGGCTCGGCTTCGCCGTTGCCGTCAACCTGCGGCCGGAAGTGCTGATCCTCGATGAGGTTCTATCCGTCGGAGACCTGATGTTCCAGGAAAAGTCGATGGACCGCATGACCGAACTCCGCAAGAGCGGCATTACGATCCTGTTCGTGAGCCACAGCCTCAGCAGCGTCGCCGGGATATGCAAGCGGGCCATGCTGCTGAAGGAAGGGAAGGTAATCAGCATCGGTGAAGTCGGCGAGGTGATGGAGAGCTATATTCCCAAGCCGGTTCTCGACGGCGTCGCCAAGGTCACTTTCGGCGAAGGGTCGCATCATCCCGGCTGTATCCTCGCGACGTCGCTCGAGAACGACGATGGCGATTTGACCGAGCAGTTCGACCTCACCGAGGGCATCAATGTTCGGGTCCGCTATGCCGTGAAAACTCCGTTGAATTCGTTCGTGCTCGGCTTGCGCATCCACACGCATTTCGAAGACATCGTCGTTAGCTACATGACCGACGAAAACGAGGTCATCGGCATGCATGAAGTCGGAACCTTCGAGAAGGTGTTGAAGATCAACCCGATGTTCTTGAAGGAAGGAGACTACTCGATAACCTTGGAGTGCGGCGTGCCGCGGCATGCCTTCGATCTCTACGACCGGGCCCTGAATTTCTCGGTGGTGTCGCGTAACATCAACATGGTGGAAAAGAGCTATCGGCGGGATCGGTCGGGCAAAGTGATCTGTCAAGGGCGCTGGATCGACGCGTCCGTCAATCGTAACCCCGTCTGACGGCCGCTTGAGCTGACGGCCTGCCATGGGAATTGACAGCGGATTTCTCGATCGGATCGCGGAAATTGGGCGGCGCCAGGGGATATTTCCGGGTGGCTCGGTTCTGATTCTGGGCGACTGCAAGTTCTATACGCCATGGTCCGGGGGCGACAATCGCGGGGATCTGCTGCGCTTCAAGGAGCAGTTCGGATTGAGTCGCGTCGAAACGGTCGATCTGGCGGGAGATCCTTCGCTGCGCCTCGATCTGCAGAAGCGATTTCCCGCGGAATTGGAAAGTCAGTTCGACATGATCATCGATGCCGGCACCCTGTTCTGGTGCTTCGACATCGCCGCCGTTCTCGAAAACTGTCTTGCCGCGCTCGGGGACGCTGGAACGATCGTTCACGTTTGTGCCCTGACCGGGCATTTCGGGCGAGGCTATTACAATATCCATCCGAAGATGTTCAGGGACTTTTATGAGCAGAACGGTTTCAGGATGCTCGCAACAGAGGTAAGGGTCCACAAGCAGATGTCCCGCCTGGCCGTGTTGCAGCGAAAGATATGGGAATGGAGAGGCCTTCCCACCGGAGGTTATGTCCCGGTTGGAAAGGACGCATTGTTCCTAAAGCGGGCGGATTTTGTGTCGATGGAATTTACGCCGGACGTTGCGACCGGGGCCCAGATGCTTCCAAACGACGCGCTGTTTCTCTGTGCGGCTGCACGTGACAAACGTTCGGATTTCGTTCGACCGATTCCGTGAATCCGTCAGAATGCGTGCTGAAAGGTAAACGACCTTGCTGTCACTTCGCCGCTCATTGGTCTCCACCGCGGTTCTTGCCGAAATCGTGGCCCGGCACTACTTCGGGCCCAAGCCGCTCGTGCACCGGCCGCTGGCATTCGACTTCCTGCCGCAATATCCGACCTGGTTCTGCAACAGCGGACACACTTCGGCAAAGGTGCGGTTTCTTCACAAGATCCGGGCGCGGGGCGCAACCGAAAGGCTGACGGCCTGCCCGCATTGCGGTGAGCAGCATTTCGAACTGCTGGCGACTCAGGAGCGCAGCGGCCTGCCGACGTCCGTCAGTCTTTGCATGAATTGCACGACCGTCTTCACCAATCCCCGCCTCAGCGACGGGTTCCTGCAGGATCACTATGTTCGCGACTATCGCGACATCGAGCGCGGATCGCGGGATGATCTCCACGAGTTCATGTACAACCTTCAGGCGTCGAAAGGACCCTATGTCTGGGAGTTTCTGCAGGCGGCCGGCGCCGCCTTCGATCGCGACGCCAGGATCGCCGATATCGGTTGCGGAGAGGGTGGCCTGGTCGACTGGTTTGCCAAGAACGGCAAGGCCGGAGAATACATCGGCTTCGAGCTGAACGCGGCTGCGGCCGAATATGGACGCGCCAGGGGCGTCGACGTCAGGGCCGTCGAGTTCAGTCCGTCCGATGGTCCCTATGACCTGATCATGCTGGAGCAGGTCCTTGAGCATGTTTCCTCCCCCGGAGGCCTTCTGGCCACGATCTCCGCCAGCCAGAAACCCGGCAGCTGGCTCTATATCGGCGTGCCCGGTATCCTGAACTTCCCGAAGGGATACGATCACAACTTCATCGCCTACCTGCAATACGGCCATATGTTCCACTACTGCCTCTACACGCTGGAGCGCTTGGTCAGTCCGTTCGGCTACCGCCTCGCCAGAGGAAACGACGTGGTACAGGGGCTGTTTCAGAAGGTCGATGCCGCTCCTGAAACGTTGACCACGGCGAAGGTGACGGCCGACGACATCATTGCCCTGCTGAAGTCGTCGGAGGCGCGATTCAGCGAGAGGGAGCCTCAAATGAAGAAGGAGCGGCCGTATTATCAGGATTACTCCAAGCTTATGGTCGAGAGTTGGAAGCGCTCTTTCACATCCGAGCCGCTCTAGGGCGATCATGCCAGCTTTCATGGACAGGAGCGCCGCGTGCGCGCGCTTGTAACCGGAGCCGGTGGGTTCATCGGATCGCATTTGACCTCCGCGCTGATCTCGGCCGAGTGGGATGTGGTCGGAATGACGAGAAGTTCCGGTTCGGCGTTGCCTGGAAACAGGTCGATCGTGGGTGATGTCACCGATGGGGCGTTGCTGGGAAAAGTCCTGGCGGCCGATCGTTTTGATGTTGTTTTCCACCTGGCGGGCCGCGATGCATTCACCGATCCGGTCGAGCTCTTTCGCACCAATGTTCTCGGTACCGCGGTCTTGCTCGAGGCCATTCGGGGCCTTGACCAGCCGAAGCTGAAAGTCGTTCTGCTTGGTTCGAGCGCCCAATATGGTCTCGCCGGGAAGGATCCGGTCGATGAAAAGACGGCGTTCCAGCCGGTTTCGAATTACGGCGTCAGCAAGATGACGTGTGAGGCGATGGGACGGCTGTGCTACGAGCAGACCGGCCAGCATGTGACCGTTGCCCGGCCGTTCAACGTCATCGGCCCGGGGCAAAGCCGGAGACTCCTGCAGGGCTCCGTCGTCGAGCAGATCGTCGAGATCGAACGCGGAAAGCGGCCCGCGGTTGTCGAGGTTGGAGACCTTTCGGCCTACCGGGATTTCGTCGACGTCCGCGACGCGGCCGCGGCTTTAATGGCAATCGCCGAACACGGCGAGGCGGGGGAAGCTTATAACGTCTGTTCGGGGCGAGCGGTTCAAGCGCGTGAAGCGGTTGCGCTTCTGATGGCTTCGGCCCGGATTCCGATCGAGCTGCTGACGCGCGAACATCACGGCGCGGTCAATCTGGCCTACCAGAGAGGCTGCAATTCCAAGCTAGCGGAAAGGGCGAATTGGGTGCCAACGATACCTCTGGGCCAATCCCTGGATGACGCTCTCGACGAGCGCCGAAGCCGCGACGGCATCGAGGCCGGATTGACCGTTGAAGAGAGGCTTCGATGAAAGTCGTTATTCTCGCCGGAGGCAAAGGGACCCGGCTGGCGCCGCATACCAGCATCCTGCCGAAGCCGCTTATTCCCATCGGCGACATGCCGATCCTGGAGATCATATTGCGCCAGCTTCGGGTCTACGGATTCACCGAGGTGGTGCTCTGCATCGGCTATCTCGGAGATCTGCTTGAGGCCTATTTCGGCGACGGGTCGAAATACGGCCTGAAAATCACCTATTCGCGGGAAGACCAGCCACTCGGAACGGCCGGGCCCCTCGGAATCGCGCCGGGGCTCGACCGGACGTTCTTCGCAATGAACGGCGATCTGCTGACCACCTTGAATTTCGCTGAGATGCTGCGTTTCCATCGGGGGCACGGAGGTCCGGTGACGGTCGGGCTGGCGAACAAGACCGTCAACATCGACCTTGGAGTCATCAAATCGACCAGTGATCATGTGCTTACGGAGTACATCGAAAAGCCGTCCTACAATTACAAGGTCAGCATGGGCGTCTATGTCTTCGAACCGGGCATCCTTCCGATCATCAGGGATGCCGGACGAATGGATCTGCCGGATCTGATCAGGCATCTGGTCGGCACCGGCCAGAGGCCGATGACGTTCGACTCGCAATGCCGGTGGCTCGATATGGGACGAATCGAGGATTATCGGCTGGCGGTCGAGACCTTCGAGGCGGACCGCAATCTGTATCTGCCGGCGACCGCTGCCGATGTTGGAAAGGAAGCCCGGTGAATTGGGTTGGACGCAGGGTGCTGGTTACGGGAGCCGGTGGCTTTATTGGCAGTCATCTGGTCGAGGCGCTCGTCGCGCGTGGCGCCAAGGTTCGCTGCCTGGTTCGTTACAACAGCCGGGGCAGCCTTGGCTGGCTCGACGACGTCGCGAGGGACGTCTACGGCGCCATCGAGGTCGTGCTCGGCGACCTCCGGGATAGCGATGTCGTATTCAGTGCGGTCCGTGACCAGTCCGTGGTCTTTCACCTCGGCGCCATCATCAGCATCCCGTTTTCCTACGTCTCGCCGAGCGAAGTGACCGCGGTCAACATCGGCGGCACCCTGAACGTTCTGAATGCGTGCCGGGCGGCTGGAATCGAGCGGCTCGTCCATACTTCGACCAGCGAGGTGTACGGAACCGCCAAATTCGTGCCGATCAGCGAGGATCACCCGGTTCAGGGTCAGTCGCCATACTCCGCGAGCAAGATCGGCGCCGACAAGCTTGCCGACAGCTACCATCTTTCGTTTGGCCTGCCGGTGACCACGGTCAGGCCGTTCAACACCTACGGCCCGCGGCAATCGGCGCGCGCAGTCATCCCGACGATCATGGTGCAGATGCTGACGAAATCCTCCGTCAGCCTTGGGTCGCTGACTCCGACGCGCGACTTCACCTTCGTCGCGGACACGGTGGCCGGCATGATCATGGCCGCGGAATCTGCCGATGCTGTCGGCCGGACGGTCAATCTGGGCTGCGGGCAGGAGATCAGCATCGGGAAGCTGGTGGACACGATTTCGTCCATCGCGGGAAAGACTATCGAAGTTTCGGTTCAGGATCAGCGCGTGCGCCCCAAGAACAGCGAGGTCAATCGTCTGCTTTCCGACAACCGCCTTGCACGATCCCTGATCGGATGGCAGCCGGCCATTTCACTGGACGATGGATTGCAGCGTACGTTCGACTGGCTTCGGGGGCACCTTGACCAGTATCGGCGGGCGCAGAACGAATATATCGTTTGATGTCGGGGGCGGCCGTGAATACCCGTGGCTACAATCTCGTCTTCGTGGTCTGTCATCCCGATGACGAAGCATTCTGGGTCGGCGGGCTGCTGTACGAGCTCTCGAAATTCGACAATGTGAAAGCCTATGTCATCTGCCTGTCGGGGCGGGATCCGAATTCACCCCGCGAGAGCGAATTTCATCGTGCGCGTCGCGAGGCCAACTACGCCGGCGGCGTCGTAATGGGCTTCCCCTTGCGTCCAGCCGGGCAGCCGCTGCCGAATACCGCCCGGACCGTCGAGCAGGGGCTCGAGGCGCTGGGATTGAGCCGTACTTCCGTCGATCTGCTGATCACGCATCCATGCTACGGCGACGAATTCTGTCACCCGCATCACAAGCAGGCCTACGAGGAACTCAAGGCCTGGTCCGCGGCATCGAAGATCCCGTTCGGGTATTTTTCGTGTCTGCCGGTGCCGTTTTTCCATCATACGCCCCTGATGCACGAGGTTCGCCGCGATCGCGCCGGGACGTTCCATCTGGTCCAGCTCTCGCGGTGCTCTCACGTGCTCTCGCGCGAACAGCGGGAGGCCACCGTCACGCCTGCGATGTTTCGCGGTGGGACCTTGCCCATGTTCGAGGATTGTCCGGCCTTCTATCTTCAATTTGTGACCAGCTCGGCGGCCAAGGCGCGGATGGTCTCAAGCTACGAATCCGTCGATCTCGACGCGCATGCCCGCAACTACAGCATGTTCACCAATCCGTGCGAGGCCATCTATCTGATGGATGAACAAGGTATGCAGCCGTTCAACGCCGTCATCGAGCAGATGAAGGTGCCGGCGGCGCTTGAGCTATTTCGTGATTCCGAGCGCCTGCCGGCGCGCTTGCCCGAAGCCCCGGTGGACGGCCAGCGCCTGTCTCACGTGAGGCTTGGAAACCTTTTGTCTCGCTACGCGCGTCGCCTGAAGCGCGCATTCGGCTGAGCCGGTTCAGAGGATCGCCATCAATGCCCAGCATTCTGAAGGAGCGGACCGCGCGCAGTCCCGGTGTGATGACGTTCACGCACAACGAGGCGGTTCGCGGGTTGCCCGCGAATTCCGAAAGGGTGAAGAAGTTTCTCTCGGACAGCCGGTGCGACAATTCCTGGATTTTCGGCGTTCATATCCAGGGCGACTGCTCACATTATTACGAGTGGCCACTGGAGCCGTGGCAAAGCTTCATCATGTGGCCGGAGCCGGGCGCCAATTTTCTGGCGAACGTGCCGGACGAAATGAAGATCGGCATCAACTGCATAAATTTCATGCCGACCATTCCCCGCCGGCCGGCTGGCATGAACCGCAACGTCGACATTTGCGTGATCTCGAGGCCGTCGAGCATCAAACGAATTCACGAGACACTCTTGATGCTGCGAGGCCTGATGGACACGGTCCCGGGATTTTCGGCGACGCTTATCTCGCCGGATCCGCGCCATATCGAGTTTGGCCGCGATTGCTACGAGCGACAGGAGATCGATCGCAGCCTGTTTGAACTTCCGACCCGCATCTTCTCTTCGGAAGAAGGCAAGCGAATTTCCTTTGTCTGCAGTTCCCGTGATGCTTTTGGCCGGTTTCCGATTGCCGTGCCATTGCTCAACGATATGCTGCAACGCTCCAGGTTTCTGCTGCTGCCGTCGCACAAGGAAGGGACCCCTCGGGTCATTGCGGAGGCGCTTCTCGCCGGGACGCCGTGCATCCTGTCGGAGTCGCTGGCGTCGGGCATAAAGCCCTATCTCAGTCCCTCCGACACGCTCTATGTCAGCGATGATATCGAAACATCGGTCAGACAGATCGGCGATGCTCTGAAGGACTATGGGCGCTTCCATGTCGATGTCGGGCATATCGAGGCGACATTCTCCGCCGCTGCCCATATTCCGGTACTGGAGGAGAGAATCTCCACGTTCATCGCCGCCACCGGCGCGCCGATCGAGGGGCGTTGGTTCTTGAACGATCTTCACCTGCGGTTGCCGTGTCATGGGTTCCGTCATGAAACCCAGTTCATGAATCGTGAGGGGCTGTTTTTCGACTGGCTGGACCGGATCGACGCGATATCGGGACGCGCGGCCGGCGATTTCGACCCCTACGATGAAGATGCCATCTTCGGCACCGAACCTTTGAACGACAGTCCGCTGGCGGCGGCTTCGACCCGTTCCGCAACCCCGTCTCGCTCGCCCCTGCAATCGTTGAGGGGCGGTTTGCAGCGGCTGTTTTCCGCTGGTGGAGGATAGAGGATCAACATGGTTAGCATCAATTCCGCGATCGAAACCTACCGCTACTGGAACCTTCAGGCGGAGGTGCGGGCCGAGCAGGAGCGGCGTGTCGATACCGCCGCGTCACGATCGAAGCTGGAGCGGCTGCATCCCGATGCGGCCGGGTTGCTGCGTGAGGTGCAGTCGACGGGCGTTGCTGTCGTCGAAAACTACTGGCCGGCCGACAAATGCGCTGCCGGACGTGCCGAAATCGACCGGCTGACGGAGCAATATCCGCAGGTCGTTCAGCATAATTCCGGCGGCTCCGACAAGCGAATGTTTGGCGTGGAAGCGGTAAGTCCACTTCTTGCCGAGTTCCACGACGATCCGATGCTTCATGCGATGGGAGAAGCTTTGGGCGGTTACGCATTGTACAATTTCGCGACGCTCGGGGCGCGGATCGACGCAATGCCGCAGAACAACGGCTCGGGCGATGGGTGGCATCGAGACGCCCACGACTTCCAGTTCAAGTCCATTCTGTATCTTTCGGACGTCAGTCTGGAGAACGGCCCGTTCGAGTATCTTGCCGGTAGCCAGAAGAAATGGCGTGCGGCGTTCGATAGTGCCGTCGCCGGCCTGCCGTCGCCTCCGAACACACGCTATGAACCCGCCGCGATCGATGCGCTGATGGCCCGGGTGCCCCTGAAGGTACAGCGATGCTCCGGAAAGGCGGGCACGCTTCTGCTGGTGAATACTTCCGGCATTCACCGGGGTCGGCCGCTGAAATCCGGCTCGCGATATGCCCTCACGAACTACTTCTATCACCCCTATCAGATCGATCGTGCGCGGGTCACGAATTTCCCAACCTTGATGCCGGGCGCCGCCGAGCGGATCATCACCGATCTGCAGCTCTAATGCCCCTGGATTGATGAGAAGATTGACATGCATAGTTCTGAATCGAAACTGCCGATGACCGCCGCGATGCAGCTGGATGATCTCCAGCGGCGGATCTGCGTCGTCCGCGAGGCCATCGAACGCAATGCCGAACAGTCCCGGCAGACGCAGACGGGCAAGACGTCGAATTTCTGGGCGGAAATATTCACCCAGCGCCGGATTTATCCGGATCTCAATGGCCTGATGGTTTGCCGGCGGGAAGGCACGATTGTCGGCGTCGGCGACGATCCGCAGGGAACGCTGGATCGGGAAAAAGCCTACAGCGAACGCGTGCACCACAATTTCCGCCGCATGGTGACGGCGGACTTTGCCAGAAGTCTCCCGGAATCGACCTTCGGCTCGCCGTTCGTGTTCGAGCACGAAGGCATTTCTCGGAGCGCCAATTTCTGGCTCAACGCGGCAACTACCAGTCGCGTCGTCGAATTTGTTAGGCGTTTTGGCAAGAGTGGTCCGCTGCGGGTGCTCGAAATCGGCCCGGGGTGGGGCGGATGCGTCTATCAGCTTCACCATGCGATCGACGTCGAAAGCTACACGCTGGTCGATTTGCCCGAAAATCTCTACATTTCGACCCTGCATCTGGGGACGGTGCTGCCCGATCGCGAAATCGGGTTCATCGACATGGAGGGCCCGGCCGTTACCGAAATCCCCAGTGGCAGCATTTCTGCCTGCTTGCCTGGCGCGATCGATCGGATCAAGGCGCAGTACGATCTCGTGCTCAATTCGTTCAGCATGCAGGAGATGGATCTGGAGTCCGTCCGCGGCTACATCGACTGGATCGAGACCGTGCTCTCGCCGGAAGGCATCTTCGTTTCGCTGAATTCGCACGCCAAGGCGGGGATCGAAAAACCTAGCGATTACCGCTACGAGAAATTCCACATCCATCACTGGGGGGTGTTCCGAAAATCGCCCTCCGGATTCTTCAATACGATTCCCTACGAAGTGGTAATTGGCCGGCGTCGTGTGGAATCGCCTTCCTATGCGGTGGAATGCCAGGACGGCCTTGGGCGGCTGATGCAGCTCGGCCTGGACGGCGATCTGGCGGCCTATTGCGAGGGGCTTGTCAACGGGACGCTCGATGGACGGCAGCAATCGCTGCTGGCCGGTTACAACGCGGTGCTTGCTTCCCGCGACGACGAGGCGCGGCTGCGGAAATTGTCGGAACTGAAAGCCGTCGATGACTCGGCAGTCTGGCCCTTTGTGTCCGGCCTTCTGGCCCTTGCCCGTGGCGATCGGCCGACCGCGGAAACTCTCCTGGGTAATGCCATCAGCCGCGGCGTGTCGGGCTTCGCCCGCGTGCGGGCCGAGGTGTTCCGCGCCGGCCTGGCAGCCAAATCCGGCCGCCGGCTGAAGGCCGACAGCTCTGATGGATTTGATCCCGCGTTCGCCTATCCGGAAGCCGCGCGGATCATCGAGAGCGGCGATATGGACGTTGCGATCGATCATATCAATCGCGCTTTCGCGCGGCAGCTGAGCTAGGGTGAGCCCGCCATGTCCGGGAATGCAAGAATCAACATGTACGACAGCAGCAGCATTCTGATCACCGGCGGCACCGGTTCTTTCGGACATGCGTTCGTATCGAGCGTATTGAAGAAATACAATCCGCGTCGTGTCATCATCTACTCGCGCGACGAGATGAAGCAGTGGGAGATGTCGAAGCTCTATGACAACGAGCCGCGCGTTCGTTTTTTCATCGGCGATGTTCGGGATCGCGAACGGTTGAGCCGGGCGTTCGACGACGTCGACTACGTCATCCACGCGGCGGCGCTCAAGATCGTTCCGACCGCCGAATACAACCCCTTCGAATGCATCAAGACCAATATCGACGGCGCCATGAACGTGATCGATGCCGCCATCGACAAGGGCGTGAAACGCGTCGTTGCGCTTTCCACCGACAAGGCGAGCAGTCCGATCAATCTGTATGGTGCCACCAAGCTTGTATCCGACAAGCTGTTCATCGCCGGAAACGCCTATGCCGGGGGTCACAATACCCGTTTTGCCGTGGTCCGTTACGGCAACGTGATGGGATCGCGCGGATCGGTCATTCCGTTTTTCCACTCGATGGCCGGTCGAGGCAGCCTACCGATCACGGATGCGGGAATGACGCGCTTCATGGTCAGCCTGGAACAGGGCGTCGAGCTCGCATGTCATGCGCTCGAGGACACCGAAGGCGGCGAAATCTATGTCAAGAAAATCCCGTCGATGAAGGTGACCGACATAGCCCGCGCGGTCGATCCGGACGCTGAGCATGAGATCGTCGGCATCCGCCCCGGCGAGAAGCTGCATGAGCAGATGATCAGCGCGGAGGACTCCGTTCACACCTACGAATATGACGGCTACTTCAAGATCGTGCCGGCCATCAATCGCTGGGGCAACGAGGTCCGCATCAAGGGCGGACGCAAGGTTCCGGATGGATTTGTCTACGCATCGGACTCCAACACCGAATGGATGTCGATCGATACGCTGAAGACCTGGATAGCGGACAATCGTGCCGGACTGGGCAAGCTCTGACCATGGCGCTCATTCCCTACGGCCGGCAGGACATTACCCAGGAGGACATCGACGCGGTGGCTGCGGTCCTGCGTTCGGATTTCCTGACGCAAGGACCCGCGGTGCCGCGCTTCGAGAGCGCTCTGGCGGAGTATTGCGGCGCGCGGCGCGCGGTGGCGGTCAACAGCGCGACGTCCGCTTTGCACATCGCCTGCCTGGCGCTGGGGCTGGGTCCTGGGGATTGGCTGTGGACGTCGCCGAACACGTTTCTGGCCTCTGCCTATGCCGGAATGTATTGCGGCGCGCAGGTCGATTTCGTCGACATCGACCTGCGCACGGGGAACATGAGCATCGAGGCGCTAGCAGCGAAGCTCGAACTGGCGGAACGTGAGGAGCGTTTGCCGAAGGTCATCGTGCCGGTGCATTTCGCCGGCCTGTCCTGCGAGATGCAGGCCATCCATGCGTTGGGGCAGCGATACGGTTTTCGCATTGTCGAGGATGCAGCTCACGCCATCGGAGGCCGATATCTCGGGACTCCCGTCGGGGACTGTCGCTATTCCGACATCACCGTTTTCAGCTTTCATCCCGTCAAGGTCGTCACGTCGGCGGAAGGTGGTGCGGCGCTGACGAACAGTGATGCGCTTGCCGACCGGATGAATCGCTTGCGCTCTCATGGTACGACGCGCGATCCTGAATTGATGCAAGGCGATCCGGACGGACCGTGGTCTTATCAGGCTCTTGAACTCGGCTGGAACTATCGCCTGACGGACGTCCACGCGGCGCTCGGAACCAGCCAGATGCGGCGGCTGGATGGCTATGTCGCACGGCGCGCCGAACTCGCCGCCCGGTACGACCGCGCGCTGGCCAACAGCGGCCTGTCTCTGCCGGCGCGCGATCCCGATGCCCTCTCGGCCTGGCACCTCTACACGGTTGGTTGGAACGAGGAAGCCTCGGGCCTGTCACGTAGGCAAGCTTTCGAGCGGTTGCGCGAGTCGGGCATCGGCGTGCAGGTGCACTACATCCCGGTGCATTTGCAGCCGTACTTTCGCGGCCTTGGTTTCCACCCCGGTCAGTTTCCTGTTGCGGAAGCCCACTATGCGCAGACCTTGACGCTGCCGCTCTACGCTACGCTGACCGAACAACAGCAAGATGTCGTGGTCTCCGAGTTGCATGCCTTGTTGCACCCGGCGCCGTCTTCAGGGCGGCGATGACGGTCCGGATCGTACTGCAGGCACGCTTTACCTCTAGCCGGCTGCCGGGGAAGGCGCTGCTGCAAATCGCCGGCATGCCGATGTTCGTTCTGGCGGCAAAACGGGCGATGCGGAGCGGTCTCGCGCTTGTCGTGGCGACCTCGCAGGAGGCATCGGATGATGCGATCGCGCTCGCTTGTCGTACCGCCGCAATTCCGATTTTCCGCGGTTCGCTGGAAGACGTGTACGGCCGCTTCATCGGTGCGACGGCCGATCTCGAGGACGATGCGACGGTCATCAGGCTGACCGGAGACAATGTCTTTCCGGACGCCGATTTCATCCAGAACCTTATCGACCGGCTGGCCGCGGGCAGCGTCCAGTACGTCGCCCCGCGTTGGCCGGAGGATGGTCTGCCCTATGGCCTTTCGGCGGAGGCGTTCCGGCTCGCGGCCTTGCGGCGGGCGACACCTGAACGGGATGACGATGCCGAACATGTCACGCCGGCGCTGCGGCGGACAGCCGGCAACCCTGGTCTTGCGGGCACCGACGGTTTCGCGAAGCTGCGGGCGACCGTTGATACGCCAGATGACTATTCCGCGGTAACCCAGGTCTTCAACGGCGTCGAAAATGCGGTTGCGGTCGGTTGGCGTGAACTCTGCGAGGGCCTGGCCAAGCTGCCGGTCCCGCGCGTGCCCTGGCGGATGCGTAACGGGGTATTCCAGTCGAGAATGACCCTCGGAGGCGCGCAATTGGGTATGCGTTACGGGATCACCAACGAAGCCGGCATGCCGTCGCAGGACGATGTCAACCGCCTCGTTCATGCCGCGATCGATCATGGGGTGACGCACATCGACACCGCGCAACTATATGGCGAGAGCGAGGCCCGTATCGGTGCCGCGTTGCGGGGCGGTGGCCGCGCACGCGTGCAGGTCGTTACCAAGCTGAGGCCGATGG
>Ga0209758_1001694_pt1 | contig 24817 bp, 21 predicted proteins | sample AraplaMF_Col_mMF_FD_184258 | JGI IMG/M metagenome (GOLD analysis project Ga0209758, IMG submission 184258) | Arabidopsis root microbial communities from the University of North Carolina, USA - plate scrape MF_Col_mMF (SPAdes) (version 2) | ecosystem: Host-associated > Plants > Roots > Endosphere...
TTCACGGGACTGATCGCATTGTCGGTGTCGCTCGCCGCGGGCCACGCGATGGCTGACTCCGACACCTACGTCGACGTCATGCGTGGCCGCGAGCTGGCAACCATCGGCGACTGCGTCGCCTGCCACACCGCGCCGGGCGGCGTCCCGTTTGCCGGCGGCCTCGCGCTGCAGACGCCGTTCGGCGTCATCCTGACGCCGAACATCACGCCGGATGACGCCACCGGCATCGGCCGCTGGACCAAAGACAATTTCGCCCGCGCCGTGCATGAAGGCCGCAGGCCGGATGGCAACTGGCTCTACCCCGCCTTTCCCTATCCCTACTACACCAAGGTGGCGCGTCAGGACGTTGATGCGATCTACGACTATCTGCGATCGCTGGCGCCGGTCTCGAACCGGGTCAATCGCAACACCCTGCCGTTTCCGTTCAACATCCGCACTGCGATGCTGGGATGGAACGCGCTGTTCTTCACCCCGGGCTATTTCGCGCCGGACCCAAAGCGGTCGGAACAATTCAACCGCGGCGCCTATCTGGTGGAAGGTCTCGGCCATTGCGGCGCCTGCCACACGCCGCTCAATGCGTTCGGTGCCAACAAGGCCGATCTGTTCCTGCAAGGCAACCGGATCGACGACTGGACGGCGCCGAATATCACCAACGATGCCCAGGCCGGGCTCGGCAAATGGTCGGTCGACGAGATCGTGCAATATCTCCGCACCGGCCAGACCCGCACCAGCCTGGCCAGCGGCCCGATGAAGGACGTCGTGGAGAACTCCACCTCGAAGATGGCGGAGACCGACCTCAGGGCGATCGCAGTTTACCTGAAAGAACGCGGCAGCGCGGGCCCGCAGGCTCCGGCGCCGCTGCCGGCCTCGGATCCTCAGATGCAGGTCGGTGCGGCAATCTTCCTCGATACCTGTTCGGCCTGCCACACCAGCAAGGGTGAGGGCGTCGAACACATCTTCCCCCGGCTCGCCGGCAACGCCATCGTCAGGCAGGGCGATCCGACCACGCTGGTGCGCGTCATTCTCACCGGCTCCAGGGCCGCCGCCACCGACGCCATGCCGACCGCGCCGGCGATGCCGTCGCTGGGCTATCGGCTCAGCGACAGCCAGCTGGCCGCTGTCGTGACGTATATCCGCAACAGCTTTGGTAACGCGGCGTCCGCCGTCACCGCGGAAACGGTGCAGGAGTTGCGCGCGAAGGTCGGTGGTCCGGCCCTGCAGGCCGGAGCGCGCTGACGCTCAGGCCGGCGTTCGCTCCATTTCCTCGCCGAACGCGACCGGATGCAGCAACGCCTTGTGCAACTGGTCGCGGTCGAGTTCGCCTTCCCACCGGCTGATGACGATGGTCGCCACGCCATTGCCGATCAGGTTGGTCAGTGCCCGGCACTCGCTCATGAACTTGTCGATGCCGATGATGATGGCCAGCGCGGTGATCGGAATGTCGGGAATGATCGACAGCGTCGCGGCAAGGGTGACGAACCCGGCGCCGGTGACGCCGGACGCGCCCTTGGATGTCAGCATCGCCACTGCCAGGATGGTCGCTTCCTGGCCGATGGTGAGATGGGTGTTGGTTGCCTGGGCCAGGAACAGCGTGGCCAGCGTCATGTAGATGTTGGTGCCGTCGAGATTGAAGCTGTAGCCGGTCGGGATCACCAGCCCCACCACCGAGCGCGACGCGCCCAGCGCTTCCATCTTTGTGATCATCCGCGGCAGCACGGTCTCCGATGAACTGGTCCCGAGCACGATCAGCAGTTCATCCTTGATATAGCCGATGAAGCGCAGGATCGAAAAGCCGAAGGCGTGGGCGATGCCGCCGAGCACGACCAGCACGAACAGCAGCGAGGCAAAGTAGAAAGCGAAGATGAGATAGCCGAGGTTGACCAGCGCGCCGAGGCCGAACGATCCGATGGTGAACGCCATGGCGCCGAAAGCCCCGATCGGCGCGACCTGCACGATCATGCCGATGATGCGGAAAAACATCTTGCCGGCGAGGTCGATGCCGGCAGCGATCTGCTCACCCGGTTTCCCCATATGAGCCACCGCGAACCCGCTCAAGATCGCCACCAGCAGCACCTGCAGCAGGTCGCCCTTGGCCAGCGAATCGAAATAGGAAGTCGGGATGATGCCGAGCAGGTGGGAAACGAAGCTCTCCTCCTTGGCGCGGGTGACGTAGCTTGCGACCGCATTCGGATCGAGTTTCGCGGGATCGATGTTGAAGCCGGCGCCCGGCTGCAACACTTCGGCGACCAGAATGCCGACCAGCAGCGCCACGGTTGAGACCGTCTCGAAATATAGCAGCGTCTTGCCGCCGATCCGTCCGACCTTGCGCATGTCGCCGATCGAGGAGATGCCGTGAACCACGGTGCAGAAGATCGCGGGCGCGATCATCATCTTGATCAGCGCAATGAAGCCGTCGCCGAGCGGCTTCATGGCCTTTCCGGCATTCGGATAGAAATAACCCAGCGTCACGCCAATGACGATCGCCACCAGCACCTGGACATACAGGATGCGGTACCAGGGTTGTCGAGTTGTCACGGCGTGTCCTTTCCCGAAGCGCTATCTCGCGATATCTCGATATCTATTGTCTTCCGGTGACATAGGTGGCGTGCGAGCCCGGGTAAAGTCACGTCATGGTCATGCTTGGGGCGAAAAGTGGGCGCGCAGCTCAGCCATGCGTGGCCGATTGTCATTTTGCCCGCGCCTACCCACTGGCAGCCATGGCTTCAATTGCCGATGGGCGGTCGGCCATGCGCCGCTTCCCGGCCCTGAGGTTGCCAGGCAGGGGCTGCAGTCGATCAGTTCGGCAGGACAGGCTGCGATGTGGCGCCGGAATAGCGCATCGGTGCCGAATCTGGAACCCGGCGGCGCGTGCTGTCTGCACGGCGCGACGCAATTATGCTTGCGGATTCACCGCGCCGAAACGTCTTTCGGTCCATGCTGCGGCCCGCAAGGCATGGATCTCCCCGACATGACGAACCGCGACCAGCCACGATCCGCATTGGAAATCCGAGGGTTAACGAAGCGTTTCGACCGCTTGGCGGTCGATGCGCTCGATCTTTCGATCCGCACCGGTGAATTCTACGCGCTGCTCGGGCCGAACGGCGCGGGCAAGACCACGACACTACGCATGGTCGCCGGCCTGCTGCGGCCGGATGTCGGCACAATTTCGGTGCAGGGTATCGACGCGCTGGCCGACCCGGTGGCGGCCAAGCAGGTCATGGCCTGGGTTTCGGACGAGCCGATGATCTACGACAAGCTGACGCCGATCGAATATCTCGAATTCGTCGCCGGTCTGTGGGGCTGCGATTCGCGGCCCGCGGAGCAGCGCGCGCATGAGCTGCTGGACGCGCTCGGCCTCACGCCGCATCTGCACGAGCGTTGCGAAGGATTTTCCAAGGGCATGCGGCAGAAGGTGGCGCTGGCCGGCGCGCTGGTGCACGAGCCGCGGTTGATCATTCTCGACGAACCGCTGACCGGCCTCGATGCGGTCTCGGCGCGTCACGTCAAGGGATTGCTGCAGGCGCGCGTCGGCGCCGGCTGCACCGTCATCATGACCACGCATATTCTCGAAGTCGCCGAGCGCATGGCCGACCGCATCGGTGTCATTTCGTCCGGGCGGCTGGTGGCGGAGGGCACGCTTGCCGAGCTGCGCCGCCAGAACGGGCAGGGCGAGAGCAGCCTGGAAGACATGTTTGTCGCCCTCGTCGAAGCCGAGGTCGCCGCGGCATGACACCGACCGCGACGGTCAGTTGGTTCGCCGGCCACGAGATCCGGCTGGCGCGGCGCGAATGGCTGGCCATGATGACCGCCGGCCGGCGCTGGCGCGGCCGCAGCATTGCCCTCGTGCTGTTGGTCTTCGTCGCGCTGATGCATCTGCCGGCCTACGCCGTGGTCGGCCGCTTCGCCGGACTTGAGGCGCCGTTGGACAAGACCACGCTGATCGTCGTTTCGACCAGCATCTTTCTGGCCTGGGCGCTGATGCTGTCGCAGGCGATCGAATCCGTCACCCGGATCTGCTACGCCCGGGCCGATCTCGACCTGATCGTCTCCTCGCCGGTGGCGCTGCCGACGGTGTTTTCCGTGCGCCTCGCTGCGGTCGGCCTCACCGTGACGGCGATGGCGTTGCTGCTGGCGACGCCGTTCATCGACGTGCTGGTGATCGGCGGCGGTGCGCGCTGGTTCGCGGTCTATGGCGTTGTCGCGGCCATCGGCCTGCTGGCGACCGCGGTCGCCATCGCCGTCACCGTCACGCTGTTTCGCGGTTTCGGGCCGCGCCGCACCCGATTGGTGTCGCAGATCGTCGCCGCGATCACCGGCGCCGGTTTTGTCATCGGCCTGCAGATCGCCGCCATTGTCTCGTTCGGCTCGCTGTCGCGCTTCACGGTGCTGACATCGGATGCGGTGGCGTCATGGCTGCCGGAGGTGGGCAGTCCGGCGTGGTTGCCGGCGCTGGCGTTGGTCGGCGACGGCAACGCGCTGGCGCTGCTGCTTGGCTGCGGACTTGCGGCACTTGGCGTGACCATCGCGATCTTCGCGCCGCGGTTCAGCGACTATGTCGCCAGCGCCGCGCCGGCGATCGCCGCCGGCAATCGACGAAGCGGCAGCAGGCCGTTTCGTGGCACCTCGCGGCGCAGGACGCTGCGGATGAAGGAATTCCGTCTGCTGCGCCGCGATCCGTGGCTGGTGTCGCAGACGCTGATGCAACTGCTCTATCTGTTACCGCCGGCACTGATGCTGTGGCGCAGCTTTGCGGACAACTCCGCGGCCGTGGTGCTGATCGCGCCGATCCTGGTGATGGCGGCCGGCCAGCTGGGCGGCGGCCTCGCATGGCTGGCGATATCGGGTGAAGACGCCCCGGACCTGGTCGCGACGGCGCCGTTGCCGGCGCAAGGTGTCATCGGCGCCAAGGTCGAGGTGGTTCTGATCGCGATCGGCGTGGTGTTCGCGCCGCTGGTCGCGGCACTGGCGGTCGCGGCACCACTGCTCGCCGGCATCACCGCGGCCGCCATCGTCTGCGCGGCGGCATCCGCCACAGCGATCCAGCTGTGGTTTCGGGTGCAGGCGCGCCGCAGCCAGTTTCGCCGCCGCCAGACCTCGTCGCGCATCGCCACTTTCGCCGAGGCGTTTTCGTCGATCGGGTGGGCGGCAAGCGCGGCACTGGCGGTGCTGACGCCGCTGCTGGCGCTCGTCACCGCGGTCCTCACCGTCTGCATGCTCGCGGCGGTATGGAAGATCAGCCCCGAACGCGCCTGAACGGCGCGATCACACGTTCATCCTGCAGACAACGATTGGTATAATCGGTTATTGGCTCGCAAAATGATAGACATGCCGATAAGGCAGCCTGCCTGACGTTCGGCAGGCCGACCTTATTTTACCGGCAGGCGATCAGCGCATGCTCAGCGAGACGCCGAGAATGTGCGCCTTCACGGTCGTGGCACCGGGCGTGCGCTTCAACATCTTGGCGATCTTGGTCACGCCGGTCTTCTGTTTGGCCAGCGTCTTGAGCTGGCGCACATCGTCTTTGGTCCATTCGCGGCGCTTGGACGCCGCTTTCTTGGCCGTCTTCGCCTTCTTGGTCTTCTTCATATTCATAACCATGCTTGTTCGATTCATTGAGGGGGGCCTTTTATCATATCGATCCCGGTTCGCAACGACGTCTTGTTCAGACGCTGCAATGTTGCAAAGAGTTCGACACGCGCTTCATAAAACTTAGAGCAATCTTAGATAGATATTAGCTTCAGCCTCGCCTTGCGCAGGATGCCGTCCCAAACAGATCCGTCGCGGAGTTTCACGCCGGACATGGATGTTCACGTTAGATTCCAGAAAATGATCTGGAAGTCGTCCGATTTTCACCTCGCCGGACGTCGGGCATGTGCAGGCGATCACGATCGGCATTGCAGATGTGATTTGATGTGATGGTGCTGCGGCAAAAACGCGCTGCGGACACGATTCAGCGAGACAGGCGCAATCGCATCAAATCGGACGCAATTGCGCTTGAACCCGTCAATTTAGTTGCAGCCATTAAAGGCGAAACGGTGTCCGTCCCGTCGCCAGGCGCCTGATTATTCCAGGCCGATGGTCGTCAGGTCCTGAAACCAGTGCTGGGCCTGCACGAACTTCTTCACCTTGGGAGACAGCGCGTGCGGGTTGCTATCATGCACCACCCAGACCAGCACGGCATCGTCGACGATCAAAGCGTGGGCCTGCGCGATCAGTTCGTCCTGCCTGGCGGGATCGAAGCTCTGCTTGGCCTCGTCGATCAGCGCATCGACCTTGGGATTCTTGTAGCCGCCCCAGTTGACGCCGACCGGCGCGATCTGGCCGGAGTGGAAGAAGCGCACGATGGCATAGAGCGGATCGGAGGTCACATAGGCGATGTTGTTGGAGGTGATGCCGGCATTCATCTCGTCGGCCGCGCCCTTGCGCCAATGGGTATAGAGCGTCTCGAGCTCGACCACCTTGAAATCGATGTTGATGCCGATCTCCTTGAAACTCTGCTGCAAAAATTCGTTCATCGGCAGCGACAGCATCTGGCCGGTGCCGCCCTGGGCGATCACGAAGGTGGCCTTGAGCGGCTTCTCCGGCGAGTAGCCGGCCTCGGCAACCAGCTTCTTGGCCGCGGCGAGATCGTACTTGATGTCGAAGCCGGGCTTGCCGAACCAGGGGCTCGACGGGTCGACCTGGCCCTTGGCGGGCTTGGCGAGGCCGTTCATCAGGCCCACCACCGCGTCGCGGTCGATCGCAAGATTGAGCGCCTTGCGCAGCCGGATATCGGTCCACGGCGAGCCGGGCAGCACGCTCAAGTGATAATTCCAGACATGCGGCGTGACGTTGTCGACCAGCTTCATGCCGGCCGATTTCAGCTGCGGCACCGCGTCGGGCGCCGGGGTTTCGATCAGGTCGACCTGGCCCGCGAGCAGCGCATTTGTGCGGGTCAGCGCCTCCGGCATCGGGATCAAAATAAGTTTATCGGTCTTCGGGATCCGCTTCTTGTCCCAGTAATCCGCATTCTTCGACAGTTCGGCGAGCTCGCGCGGCACCAGCTTGGTCAGCTTGAACGGTCCGGTGCCCGACGGCGTCGAGGCGAACTTGTCCCAATCCTTGCCAACCTTCTCATATTGCGCAGGGCTGGAGACCAGAAACCACAGCATCTGATAGGGGAAGAACGAGTCCACGGTCTTGGTGGTAATCTCGATGGTGGACTCGTCGATCTTGGCATAGCTCGCGACCGAGGGCAGCCGGGTCTTGACCTGCGCGCTCTGCCGCTTGTCGAATTGCGGCGCCTTGTCGTTCAAGACCTTGTCGAGATTCCAGATGACGGCGTCGGCGTTGAATTCGCTGCCGTCATGGAATTTGACGCCTTTGCGCAGGCTGAAGCGCCATTTGGTCTTGTCGCCGTCATCGACCTTCCATTCGGTGGCGAGGCCCGGAATCAATTTGCCAGGCCGGTCGGAGACATCCATCTCCCACGCCACCAGCGGATCGTAGATGGTGTAGCCGGTAAATTGATAGGCCCCGGCGCCGCGGTCGGGTTGTCCGGTGGTCAAGGGAATGTCGGCCATCGAGATGCCGTAGCGCACGATCGTCTCGGCTTGCGCCGGCAGCACGGTCGCGGCACCGAGAGCCAGCATGGCAGCAAGGATCGTATGTCGAACGCGCATTGACCGATACTCCGAGCAGGGAAAGTTACCGTCAAAGCCTGCAAGGTTGATGCCAGCGGTATGCGTGCACTTTCATGTATTGGTGGTCCTGCCTGTGCGACGCGCGAAAGGCAGCCGAGATGCGCTTGCCTTTAAATCGTGCACCTTCGTGCCTTTCGTCGTAAGCTCTGCCCGTATTGTGGACAATGGCCGGGGTCAGGTGCATCAGCGACAACCCGTCGCGTTTTCAATCCTTTGCACCAGCGCCGTTGGCATAAGCGTTGCATGACTTTGCATAAGTTTTAGCCATCGCAGTCGAGAGGGAAAACAACACAATGCGTATCCAAGTGAGCCAAGACGGATTGATCGCGAAGACGTTTTTGGCGCTGGCGATGGCCACCGCGGTCGCGCTGCCGCAATTCGCCGCCGCCGAAACGGTGCTGCGCATCGGCATGACCGCGGCCGATATCCCGCGCACGCTCGGCCAACCCGATCAGGGTTTTGAGGGCAATCGTTTCACCGGCCTCACCATGTATGACGCGCTGACGAGCTGGGACCTCTCGTCGGCTGACAAGGCCAGCGTGATGATCCCCGGCCTTTCGACCGAATGGGCGGTCGATGAGGCCGACAAGAAGAAATGGACCTTCAAGCTGCGGCCTGGTGTCACCTTCCATGACGGCTCCCCCTTCAATGCCGATGCCGTGGTCTGGAACGTCGAGAAGGTGTTGAAGCAGGACGCTTCGCAGTTCGATCCGAGCCAGGTCGGCGTCACCGCATCGCGCATGCCGACGCTGGCCTCGGTTCGCAAGGTCGACGACATGACGGTGGAATTGATCACCAAGGAGCCTGACAGCTTTCTGCCGATCAACCTGACCAACCTGTTCATGGCATCGCCGGCGAAGTGGCAGAAGTTCTATGACGCCGCCGCGGGCGCCGACGCCAAGGCGAAATCGCTGGCGGCCTGGGATGCGTTTTCCAAGGATGCTTCCGGCACCGGCCCGTGGAAGATGTCAAAATTCACCCCGCGCGAACGGCTCGAACTGGTCAAAAACGACAATTACTGGGACAAGGCGCGCGTCCCCAAAGTCGACAAGATGGTGCTGCTGCCGATGCCGGAGGCCAACGCCCGTACCGCGGCGCTATTGTCCGGCCAGGTCGACTGGGTCGAGGCGCCGGCGCCCGACGCGGTGAAGGAAATCAAGGCTCGCGGCTTCGTCATCCAAAGCAACGAGGAGCCGCATGTTTGGCCCTGGCAGTTCTCGCGCATCGAAGGCTCGCCGTGGAACGACATCCGCGTCCGCAAGGCCGCCAACCTCTGCGTCGACCGCGAAGGATTGAAAGAGGGCCTGCTCGCCGGCCTGATGGTGCCGGCCACCGGCACCTTCGAGCCCGGTCATCCGTGGCGCGGCAAGCCGACCTTCGAGATCAAGTACGATAAGCCCGCCGCGCAAAAGCTGATGCAGGAGGCCGGCTTCGGCCCCAGCAAGAAGCTCAGCGTGAAAATCCAGACCTCGGCCTCGGGGAGCGGCCAGATGCTGCCGCTGCCGATGAACGAATACCTGCAGCAGGCGTTGGCCGAATGCTATTTCGATGTTTCGCTCGACGTCATCGAGTGGAACACGCTGTTCACCAACTGGCGCCGCGGCGTCAAGGATCCCTCCGCCAACGGCGCCAACGCCACCAACGTCACCTACGCGGCGATGGACCCGTTCTTCGCCATGGTCCGCTTCCTGCAGTCCTCGATGGCGCCGCCGGTCTCCAACAACTGGGGTTTCATCAACAACCCGAAGTTCGACGAACTGGTCACCAAGGCCCGCCAGACCTTCGACCCCGTGGCGCGCGACGCCGCATTGGCCGAACTGCACGCCGCCTCGGTGGACGACGCCGCCTTCCTCTACGTCGCCCACGACGTGGCGCCTCGCGCCATGAGCCCGAAGATCAAGGGCTTCGTGCAGCCGAAAAGCTGGTTCGTCGACTTCTCCCCGGTGTCGATGGCGCCGTAATACGGCGGCGCTCGTTTCCATTCCCCTCTCCCCTCGTGGGAGAGGGTGGCGCGGACGAAGTCCGTGCCGGGTGAGGGGGCGCCACATAACGCGAGGCTTCACCCCCTCACCCGTCTTCGCTTCGCGAAGCCACCCTCTCCCACAAGGGGAGAGGGACGAAGTCCAAAGGATCCCCGTGTTCGCCTACATCGCCCGGCGTATCGTCTACGTCATCCCCATCATCATCAGCGTGGCGCTGGTGTGCTTCATGCTGGTGCACATCACGCCTGGCGATCCGCTGGTCGCGGTGCTGCCGGCCGATGCGTCGCAGGAACTGGCCAATCAGCTGCGCGCGGCTTACGGCTTCGACCGGCCGCTGCCGGTGCAGTTCGGGCTGTGGCTGTGGCGTGCGGTCGGTGGCGACCTCGGCCACTCCATCGCCACCGGGCGTCCGGTGCTGTCCGAAGTGCTGCGCGCGGTCAGCAACACCGTGACGCTGGCGATTGCCGCGGCGCTGATCGGCTTCTCGCTCGGGCTGTTCTTCGGCCTGATTGCCGGCTGTTTCCGCGACACCTGGATCGACAAGGTCGCCACCTCGATCGCCATCGCCGGCGTTTCGGTGCCGCATTACTGGCTCGGCATGGTGCTGGTCATCATCTTCTCGGTCCAGCTCAACTGGCTGCCCGCGGTCGGCGCCGGTCCCGGCGGCTCCGGCGCCTGGGCGTGGGATTGGGAGCACATCCGCTATCTGGTGCTGCCGGCGATCACCACTTCGGTGATCCCGATGGGCATCGTCACCCGCACCGTGCGGGCGCTGACCGGCGATATTCTCTCGCAGGATTTCGTCGAGGCGCTGCGCGCCAAGGGGCTGCGCGAAACCTATGTGTTCCGCCACGTCATCAAGAACGCCGCGCCGACCGCGCTGGCGGTGATGGGCCTGCAGCTCGGCTACATGCTCGGCGGCTCTATCCTGATCGAGACCGTGTTCTCCTGGCCGGGCTCCGGCCTGTTGCTCAACTCGGCGATCTTCCAGCGCGACCTGCCGTTGCTGCAGGGCACCATCCTGGTGCTGGCGCTGTTCTTCGTCATCCTCAACCTCCTGGTCGATATCGCGCAGGCGTCGATCGATCCGCGCATCAAGCGGAGCTGACATGAGCGCGATGAGCGACACCGCATTGCAAGCCGCTCCCGCCGGCAAGGCGCGCGGCTACTGGAAGACCGTCGGCCGCCGCATCCTGCGCGACAAGGTCAGCATGGTCTGCGCCCTGGTCCTGATCCTGATCTTCGTCTCGGCGTTGTGCGCGCCGTGGCTCGGTCTCGCCGATCCCTATCAGGGCTCGATGATCCGCCGGCTTCGCCACATCGGCACGCCGAATTATCCGCTCGGCACCGACGAGCTCGGCCGCGACATGCTGGCGCGGCTGGTCTATGGCGGGCGCTTGTCGCTGCTGATCGGCATCCTGCCGGTGATCCTGGCGTTTCTCATCGGCACCTCGTTCGGATTGATCGCCGGGTATGTCGGCGGCAAGGTCAACACCGCCATCATGCGCACCATCGATATCTTCTACGCCTTCCCCTCGGTGCTGCTGGCGATCGCGATCTCCGGCGCGCTCGGTGCCGGCATCGTCAATTCCATCGTCTCGCTGACCGTGGTGTTCGTGCCGCAGATCACCCGCGTCGCCGAAAGCGTCACCACCGGCGTCCGCAACATGGATTTCGTCGAAGCTGCGCGCGCCTCCGGTGCCCGCTCCTTTACCATCATGCGCATCCACATGCTCGGCAACGTGCTGGGGCCGATCTTCGTCTACGCCACCGGCCTGATTTCGGTGTCGATGATCCTGGCCGCCGGCCTGTCGTTCCTCGGCCTCGGCACCAAGCCGCCGGAGCCGGAGTGGGGCCTGATGCTCAACACGCTGCGCACCGCGATCTATGTCAATCCATGGGTGGCGGCGTTGCCCGGCGTCATGATCTTCGCAGTCTCGATCTGCTTCAACCTGCTCAGCGACGGCATGCGCAGCGCCATGGACATCCGGAATTGACGTCATGAGCCAGATCACGCCATTGCCTGACATGCCCGAGCCGATCAGGGATCGGCTCATGCCGATCGAGGATCGTGGCGGCGTCGCGCAGCCGCTGCTACAGGTTAGCGGCCTGACCAAACATTTCCCGGTGCGCGGCGGGCTGTTCGCCAAGAGCAAGACCGTGCGCGCCGTCGACGATGTCTCGTTCTCCATCGCCAAGGGCGAAACCGTCGGCATCGTCGGCGAGTCCGGCTGCGGCAAGTCGACCACCGCGCGGCTGCTGATGCACCTGATGCCGCGCAATGCCGGCGACATCGTCTATGACGGCATGCAGGTCGGCGCTGCACTGTCGCTGCGCGAATTGCGCCGCGGCATGCAGATGGTGTTTCAGGACAGCTACGCCTCGCTCAATCCGCGCCTGACCATCGAGGAATCGATCGCCTTCGGCCCGTGGATTCACGGCATGGCTGAGCCCGCGTCGCGCACCCTGGCGCGCGAGCTGCTCGGCAAGGTCGGCCTGCGGCCGGACAATTTCGCCAATCGTTATCCGCACGAAATCTCCGGCGGCCAGCGCCAGCGCGTCAACATCGCCCGCGCCCTGGCGTTGTCGCCGCGGCTGGTCATCCTGGACGAGGCGGTGTCGGCGCTCGACAAGTCGGTGGAGGCGCAGGTGCTCAACCTCCTGGTCGACCTCAAGCGCGAGTTCGGCCTCACCTACCTGTTCATCAGCCATGATCTCAATGTGGTGCGCTACATCTCCGACCGCGTGCTGGTGATGTATCTCGGCGAGGTTGTCGAGCTTGGCCCGGTCGACGAGGTCTGGGACGCGCCGGCGCATCCCTATACGCGGGCGCTGCTGGCGGCGATGCCGTCGTCGGATCCCGACAATCGCACGCAGACGCCGCCGATCTCGGGCGACCCGCCCAACCCGATCGATCCGCCGTCAGGCTGCCGGTTTCATACCAGGTGCCCGTTCGCCGAGCCGCTGTGCGGCGGCGCGACGCCGAAACTGACTGCGATCGGCGAGACCGGTCACGAGGCGGCATGCTACATGGCGATTGCCGGCTCCGGGCACAGCCTGGCGCCGCCAGCAAAGGGAGCGAGTTGATGACGAGACCGAGCCCCAAGGACATCAAGGCCATCGCCGCCGTAGCCGGCTTGCCGGTCGATGATGAGGTCGCGGCAAGGATCGCCACGTCGATCGGTCCCGGGTTCGACGGTTTCGCCGCGGTCGCCGGCACCTTGCCGTTCGACCTCGAGCCCGCGACTTTCACCCGCGTGCAGACCGCGAAGGTCGCGCCATGAGCGTCACCGAACCCGCGCTGCTGTCGCTGACCGAGGTGGCGCAGGCCATTGCGCAAAAGCGCGTGTCGTCGCGCGAGGTCACGCAATGCTGCCTCGACCGCATCGCGGAGTGGCAACCGCGCCTCAATGCCTTCATGTCGATCGAGGCCGACGAGGCGCTGGCCGCGGCCGATGCCGCCGACAAGGCGCTGTCGGCCGGCAAAAGCTCCGGCGTGCTGCATGGCGTGCCGCTGGCGCACAAGGACATGTATTACGACGCCGGCAAGGTCGTCACCTGTGGCTCGAAGATCCGCCGCGACTGGGTGGCGACCACCACCGCCACCTCGTTGCAGCGGCTGAAGGATGCCGGCACGGTCCGGCTCGGCGCGCTGCAGATGTCGGAGTTCGCCTACGGTCCGACCGGCCACAACGCGCATTACGGCCCGGTGCATAATCCCTGGGTCCTCGATCACGTCACCGGCGGCTCCTCGTCGGGCTCAGGCTCGGCGGTCGCGGCGCGGCTGACATTCGCGGCGCTCGGCTCCGACACCGGCGGTTCGATCCGGATGCCGGCGCATTTCTGCGGCGTCACCGGCCTCAAGACCACCGTCGGCCGCATCAGCCGCGCCGGCGCGATGCCGCTGTCGCAATCCCTCGACACCGTCGGACCGCTGGCCCGTACGGTGGAGGATTGTGCGCTGCTGCTCGGCCTGATGGCCGGCGCCGACCCGGAAGATCCGACCTGCATCGGCGGCGAGCTGCCGGATTATGCCGAAGCCACCAGGCAGCCGATCAAGGGGCTTACCGTCGGCATTCCCTCGGCGTTCTATGTCGACGATCTCGATCCGGAAATCGCACGCGTTCTCGATGAGACCAGGGCGACGCTTACCGTCGAGGGCGTGCGCTTCGTGCAGGTCGAATTGCCGGATCAGCGCCAGCTCACCGCCGCCTGTCAGCTCGTGCTGGCCGTCGAGGCCGCCGCGTTCCACAAGCGCTGGATGATCGAGCGGCCGCAGGATTACGGCCCGCAGGTTCTGATGCGGCTGCAGAATGGCCTCGCGATCCCGGCGATTTCCTATCTCGAGGCCCTGCGCTGGCGGGGACCGGCACTGGCTGCCTATGTCGCCGCGACCTCGGGCGTCGATGCGCTGCTGGCCCCGGTGGCGCCGGTCGCCGCCCCCACCATTGCCGAGAGCGATGTCGGCAACAGCCTCGACGCCGAGGCGGTGATCCAGCGGCTGACGCGTTTCACCCGGCCGGTCAACTATCTCGGCCTGCCGTCGCTGACGGTGCCGTCGGGTTTCACCAAGGGGGGCCTGCCGGTGGGCATGCAGTTGATCGGCGCTTCGTTCGATGAAGCCGTGCTGCTGCGGATCGGAGCCACGTTCCAGCGCGCCACCGATTTCCACACCAGGCGTCCCGAACTGACATGAGCAACCTCGTCGAGATCAGAAATCTCAACATCAGCTTCACCGGCGAGCGCACCGTTCACGCCGTCAACGATCTCAGCCTGAGCCTGGGCGAGGGCGAGGTGCTCGGCCTGCTCGGCGAGTCCGGCTCGGGCAAGAGCGTCACCCTGCGCGCGCTGATGCGGTTGCTGCCGAAGAAGCGCACGCAGATTGCCGGCACCATCAACGTGCTGGGGCGGGACGTGCTGGCGCTTGACGACGAGGCGTTGTCGGCGTTCCGCGGCCAGACCGTGTCGATGATCTTTCAGGAACCGGCGCTGGCGCTCGATCCGGTCTACACCATCGGCCAGCAGATCGCCGAATCGGTGATGCGTCACGAGGGCAAGAGCGAGAGGGACGCCAACGCCCGCGCGCTGGAGATGCTCGAGGTGGTGCGGATCCCCTCGGCCAAACGCCGCCTCGACGCTTATCCCCACGAAATGTCCGGCGGCATGCGCCAGCGCGCCATGATCGCGCTGGCGCTGGCCTGCAAGCCAAAAATTCTGCTCGCCGACGAGCCGACCACGGCGCTCGACGCCACCGTGCAGATCCAGATCCTCTTGCTGCTGCGCGAACTGCAGCGCGAGTTCGGCATGTCGGTGATTTTCGTCACCCACGACATCGGCGTCGCCATCGAGATCTGCGACCGCGTCGCGGTGATGTATGCCGGCCAGATCGTCGAGCAGGGCACGCTGCGCCAGATCGTTCGCACCCCGATCCATCCCTATGCGCGTGGATTGCTTGCCTCCACCGTCCACGGCGCCAAGCGCGGCGCCCGCCTCGAAACCATTCCGGGCACACCGCCGTCCCTCGACAAGGCCCCGGTCAATTGCTCGTTCGCGCCAAGATGCGGGTTTGCGCAGCCGCGCTGCGTCGAGCAGCTGCCGCCGAATGTGGTGGTTGGGGACCGCGCGGCGCGGTGCGTGCTGGCGGAGGGGATGGACGTCGGGGCGGTGCAGTAGTTCGAGACGTTCCGGCAAAGAGTGCGCGCTGCCTCCCGCCTTGGTGGGGAGGGTTGGGGTTGGCGAGCTCCAGACATTGAGTCCGTTTTCGTGGCACCCCGCCGCTGACCCCTATCCGCCGCAAGAGCGGGGGAGGGGAGTTGAGCCGCACCGCCCTACTGCTTTGCAAATATCAATGTGCACGGCCGGAGCTCGTTGCGCTTTCCCGTCCCCCGGGTCCCCTCGAACTGCGCATCGATGGTGTAGACATAAGGCACGCCGGACTTGGCGCTGTTCATGTTGTACTTGGGGTCTCCGGTGATGCCGTGCGCGTTCAGCTTGGCTTTGCCATCCTTGCCGATCTGGCCGTCGATCTTCAACCAGTTCGTCTTTCGCGTCACCGAATCGTCGGCGTTGAACAGGCCGTCCTTCACCGTCGCATCGAGATGGCGCGCATAGCTCGCGACCTTTCCCTGACTGGGACACGACACCGTCACGTCCCACGCGCCGTCGAATGCTTTCGGTCCAGCCGTGGCTGCCGGCGGCGTTTCGGCCGGCGCAGCGGGTGCCGCAGCCGGCGCAGCCGTCGCCGGCGCGATGTTGATGGTCACCGGCCCTTTCAAGTAGAATTTTCCGACGATCGACAGCGACAATTCAGGCAGCTGCGCGCGGCCGCTGGTTTCGTAAACCTCGGTCGAGATGTTGCGGAATACGTCACCGATTTCGCTCGGCTGCTCGATTTGCTTGAGAAAAGCCCTGGTATACGGGCTGTTGCGCCCGTCGCCGTCCACCGCGGTCTGTCCGGCCTGGGTGGAGAACGACACGATGGTGCCGAGCGGCGCTTCCATCTTCGACAGCCCCTGGCGCACCTGCGCGCTTCGGGTCAGCCCAATCGAGCGTTTCAGGCCTTCGGCGAACGGATTGTCGCGGCAGGAATCCAGCACCAGGATCCGCAGGTTTTTCGCCTGCTGCAGATCGTTCATGATGTCGTCGACCCGGGTGAAGCGCTTGAGATCGGCCTCGTCGTCGAGCTTGGCGTCGACCGGCATCAGATAGTTGACGCCGTTGAACTGCATGGCGTGGCCGCTGTAGTAGAAGAACGCCACGTCCGCGGTCCTTGCCGCGCGGGCAAACGCGATCGCGGCGCTCTGCATCTCCGTTTGGCTGAGATCAATGCCGGAGATCACCTCGAAATCGGTCCGCTTCAGCGCGGCCGCGACATCCTGTGCATCGAGCGACGGGTTCGGCAGCCGCGGCTTGTGGACATACGCCCCGTTGCCGATCACCAGTGCCACCCGCTTCTCCGCCAGCGCGCAGCCGCTCCAGACAAGCAACGTCAATAAGATAATGGCCCGCAATGCGATCATCCCAAATCCCCCAGCCTGCAATCCATTGAGAGTACCGCAGGATGCCGAAACTTCAACAAGCGGTCAGTGATGCCGGTCACTGAAGCTTCGCGTCATGGCCGGCTATAGGGTTTTCGAGCGAAGTGGATACCGGTTCGCGTGAAGAAAACGCGTCAAAACAAGAATCTAGAACCGGAACGGCTCTCGTCTCGGCCACGAGGATGAAGAGGGCGAGCGTCGGGATCCCGGACCCCAGCGCGTACCAATTCCAGGGCGCGCGGCCTTTCCATAGAGCCACCCCTGCGGGAAGCATTGCCACGCAGGCTACGATCAGCGGTCCACCAAGGAGACAGCTTCCATGATTTCCAGGGCAGGGGAGCGTTGCCGCCAAATTCAGGAAATCAATCGCTGCCGGTCAAGCTTTTGACGGTCTTGCTGATCTCGATGACACGGCGGGTGGGATCCTGCGCTGAGGCCTGCGGAACCAGGTCTCCCCGATTTGCCGCTTCCCCCATGCCAAGATTTAGCACCGCGGTTTTTCCATCGTGTTCTATGGAAATCTTGTGGGAATTGACCGGTGCGGGCTCGCCGATCTGGTCAGGCAGTGTGCCGATTGCAGTGGTCGACAGCGCGGCAGCGAGTTGCGACTGCTGATCCGGCGTGAGTTGACCCCGCAGATGCGGCGGACTGACCTCGGAGCCGCGAAAACGCGCGACCTCGAAGCTGCAATCCGGTTTGACGGTCCAGATCGTTCCGGTCGGGCCTGCAAATCCGTCTTGCGAGTCTTTGACAGTCAGCATTGGTTTGGCCGGACAATCCGCCGCCTGAGCTTGATGGGGCAACGTCACGCAGATCGCGGCCGCGGCGAGCAACCATCCAATACATCGATGAGATCGAAGGCGCATTTGGCAGCTTTGTGAGCGTTGCGTGGGGCAATTGTAAGGCTGCGGGGTGGACGCACCGTCCACCCCGCAACACCCGATCACTGTTTCAGCGTGGTAACTCCGCGTCCGGCCTCGTCACGGGACATCGTGATGGTCGGGACGGCGGGTGGGAGATTGACCGGTGCCGGACCGGTCAAGTCGCTCATTGCCATCCCCTGTGGCATGCCCTGAGCCATTCCCTGTGTCATGCCCTGTGTCACGCCCTGTCCGCCGGCGTCCGCGATCGCGACGGCCATCGGGCCGCCGGCGGCCTCGAAAGCCTCGACGAGCAGTGTGCCCGCACTCAGAGACAGCGAACCGCCGGCAATCCAGATCTTCCAGTAGATGATGTGGTCGCCTGCCGGCAGATCGATCGCAAACATGGTGCTGACGTCGGCCCATTGATTGGCCGACGGCAGACTGAGACTGCGGAAGGAATCGGTCCAGACCGTGTTCGTTGCCGCACCATTATAGACGCCGGTCTGGAACTGGGCCGGCGCGGCGCTGCGGGCGCTGGTGTTGGCCGAGATATGCACCTTGCCGGGCCGGTCGAGGTGGAGTGATGCCTGCAGAATGTTGGAGTTTGCCGAAACCACCTTCGCCGGCGCCCAGGGAAATGACGCCGAGCCGCTGACCGAGGGGCCGCCAACGGCGGGATCGGCAGGCCGCGGGATCTTGCGGGAGTCGGCGGCGTTCGCCAAGGCACGGAAATGCGGGGTGCCGTTCGCCAGGTTGGCGTCGTTGTCGTCGACGATGAAGCTCAGACGGACGGCGTCGGCGACGTCGGATGGATTGGCCGCCGCGGCGCCGAGCACCAGCCGCGTCGCGATGGCGTAGGCTTCATCGTCCGAGAAGGTCTGCTTGAGTTGCTGGATCAGTTCCCATGTGAAGCCGGCATAGGGCCTGCCGACCACATGCGGATCGGCACTTGCCGCCGGCCACAGCACCATGTCGGTTGCCGGTCGCAGGCAGGTGCCGGGTCCGAAGAAGTCGCGGCCGACGCAGGGCTGACGCGTGGCGAGAATCGCCATCGCATCGCCAAAACCTTCGCTGTAGCCGCCGTGTATGATGCCGCCCTTCGCGGCGTCGATGCCGTGGCCATATTCGTGCATCACCACGTCCGAATAGGCGGTGTTGGGGCAGCCGCCCGGGCCGGCGGACTTGAAGAAATTGAGCGAGGATCCGTTCCAGAATGCGTTGCAGGTCTGGTTGATGTTGGTCAGCACCGGCAGATTGGCGAGGTCGGCCGGTCCAAGGATGCTGCGCGCGAGTTCGCGGGCGAAATTCGCCCAGTAGAACGCGGAGTCCTGCGCCAGCTGGTCCTCACCGACGGCGCCGAGATTGAGGAGGATCGGTGTCGTCGCGGGCCCGGTCTGGGCGTTCTCGAGTCCGGGACCCGATTGATTGTTGATCACGAAGAACGGTCCGCGGAGCTTTGCCCTGATTTCCGTGCTGGGGGCAGGCGTTGTGAAGCCGTATCGGCCGTCGGCGCCCGTGATCTGCTTGGTAACGTCGGACAGGCGGCCGACTTCGAGGTTTTGAAAAGGCCGATTGGCGGTCGGCTGCAGCGGGCTTGTGGCCCAGATGTTGCCGGTAACGATGCCGCTATGCGTATGGTAGACCTCGCTTTCCCAGTTCAGGACGCGAGGCTCGCCGATCGCCGCAATCCAGTATTTGCGCACGTTGGCATCGGCTGCCGCGCCGGACCCGAGCGAAAAAGTCCACGACAGACGGCCATTCTGCTGGTCGTCGACCCAGACCTGCAGTTCGGGCTTGGGATCGGCGCCGGCGTAAGTCGCGCCGGCGTCCTTGCGGGCGGCTTGAATGGCGTCGGCGGGGGACACCGTTGGCTGGGTGGCGTCGACCTTGGTCGGCGTGCCGCGCTTGCGCGTCACCTGGATACGACCATCGCCGCCGACCACGGTCAGGTAGTCGCTGCCTTTCGACAAAGGCACGCCGCGATAGGCGAGCGGGAACACGGTGATGAATTTTTCAGTCGGATTTCCGGTGGCGCCGGTGTTGGATGCGGGGGCCATGTTGGCGGGGCCGGCTCCGGACGGCTGCTCGGTGCCGCCGATATGGCTGGTGGTCGCGGCCAGCAGCGAAAAGCCTTCCGGCAGATCGGTTTGAACCGATGCCGCCGATGCGAACCCGGCCGAAGCCGCGCGCACGTTGGCGGGCGCCGATGGCAACACGATCGGCTGATTGACCGTAGAATACTGCGCCTGAAGTTTGCTGCCGTCTGGATACCGGTTTTCGGCGGGCGCTACCGCAAGGGCGCTCGGCGGTTGTTGCTGGGCCGAGACGGGACTTCCCGTCGCAACCATGCCGGCAATCACTCCTGCGAATTTAATGGAATCCCAGATCGTATCACGTTGACTCATAATGAGCCTCCCTCTGTTGCACTGTGGCGATTAATCGAAGGCCGTGGCAGGGAAGTTCGCGCTAAAATGAATTCTGAAAAAATATCTCCGCTGTCACGGATTGAAATATGAATGAACGAGTAGTCGGATATATAAACAACCTAAAATGGTTTTACTGTGGCGCCGAGGGAAGTGGGTGCAAACGTGAGGAGACGGTATCATTTGCTGCACGCACGCTTCTGCTTCCCGCGTCGGGGTCGTCGTCATGAACAAATGATTGGAAGATCAGCGGGTGTCCCGCGCGGCTGACCTCTCGACGCGCCGCAGGTTCGTAGCTCGCTACCCTGCCAGATTCTTCAACAGAAACCGCAGCGCCGTACCCGCAAACACCCGCATGTTTCCGACCCGGTCCGCGCTGCCCGTCTCCAGCGTCATGACTGCGTCATGCGGACCGCCGACAGCAATGCAGCAATGGCCGGCGGCGTCGCCGTAGCGATTGCCCTTCGGACCCGTCGCGCCGGTTTCCGACAGCGCCCAGTCGCAGGGAAATTTTTCGCGCAGACGTTTTGTCAGAAACTGCGCGTAGGGCTCTGATGACGAGCGCATGCCGGTCATGTCGGCGTCGGTGATGCCGAGCAGCGCCTGCCGGGCATGGGTGGTGTAGACCACCGCGCCGCCGAGGAAATAGGCCGAGGCGCCGGGCACCGCGAGCAGCGCCGCCGAGATCAGCCCGCCGGTGGAGGATTCCGACACCGCAATGGTCTGGTGCCGCGCGATCAGCTTTGCCGCGACCTGCTCGGCGATCGGGATCAAATCCTTCATGATTTCTTGGCGTCCTTCTTTTCGGGCTTGTCGGCGAGCGAGTGCCAGACCACGCGGATGAAATTCTTCGAGGCGAGTTCGGTCGGCGCCCATTTCGCGTCGAGATCGGCGAACGGTTTTGCGGCCACCACCTCGTCCTCGCCCTTGCCCTCCTTGACCAGTTTCGTCATCCGGTCGCGCGCGGTCACCAGCATGGTGCGATATTCGGTGAGCTTGGCCTTGTCGGCGATCGGCCCGTGGCCCGGCACGATCCGGGATTTGGCATTGGTCAGTTTGAGATAGGCGTCGGCGGCGGCGATCATGCCCTTGATGTTGCCGCCATTGGCAAAGTCGATGTTGGGATAGCGGTCGCTGGTAAAGGTGTCGCCGGTCGAGAGCACGTTGGCGGTCTTGAACCAGACATAGGTGTCGCCGTCGGTATGGGCACTGGCGATGTGCCTGAGCTCGGCGGTGCGGCCCGGCAGGATCAGCTTGGTGCGGCCGTTGTAGGTCTTGGCCGGCAGTGCGTCCGCCGGCGCCGGCGCGGTCTTCGCGCCGGTCAGCCCGTTGGTGGTTCCGGCCGCCAGCCGGGCCTTGACGTTGGGATCGGCGACCACAACCGCGCCATCCTTGGCGAACAGCTCGTTGCCGCCGGTGTGGTCGCCATGGAAATGGGTGTTGACGAGATATTTGATCGGCTGCGGCGAGACATTGGCGATCGCGGCCTTGATCTTGTCATGCAGCGGCGCGAACTGGCCGTCCACCATGATGATGCCGTCCTTGGCCACGGCGACGGTGATGTTGCCGCCCTGGCCGATCAGCATGTAGACGTTGTCGCCGAGATCCATGGTCTTGATCTCGACCTTGGAAAAATCCACCGGCGGAGGGGCGGCGGGCGGCGCCTGCTGCGCAAGGGCGGGGATCGCCCATAGCATGGCGGTCGCGAAGGCAGCCGATCGAATCCGAAGCATCAAGGTCCTCCCCCGCGATTTGGCTTCGTCCTAGCACAGGATTGTACCGCTGCCGAGTTGCCCGGAAATCGGACGCGGCACGCGCGAGCGTTTGCATCGCGCGAATGACGCTGTATGGCAAGGCGCCTGTTGATCGCTGTCGCGGCGCGCTAATGCGTGCATTTTGCACATTATTGATTGACGTTCGCCGCCCCTCGATATAGGTGTATTTTGCACACGATAACCCCGAGCGAATGCGAGAGCGCCATGGATCTGGAACTGGCAGACAAAGCATTCGTCGTGACCGGCGGAACCGACGGGCTCGGCCTGGCCACCACGACGTGCCTCATTGCCGAAGGCGCCAACGTCCTGGTCACCGGCCGCACCGAAGAAAAATTCCTCCGCGCGCAAGCTGAGTTGGGCGCACGCGCCGGCCAAATCGCTTTCCTGTCTGGGGACAATGCCGATCCCGAACTGCCCGCGCGCCTGCGCACCGCGGTCATGGCGCGCTGGGGCAGATTGGACGGCCTTCTCGTCAGCGTTGGCGGTCCGCCCATGGGCAAGGCGCTGACCACGGACGATGATGCCTGGCGTCAAGCCTTCGAGAGCATCTTCTTAGGGACCGTCCGCCTGGTGCGCGACCTGTCAGCTGTCATGTCTGACGGCGGCGCCATTGCGCTGGTGCTCGCGGTGTCGGCCAAGGAGGCCGCACCAAATCTGCCGATTTCCAGCGGCTTTCGCCCCGGCCTGGCGCTGCTGGCCAAGAATTTCGCTGACGAGCTCGGTCCTCGCAACATCCGGATCAACACCCTGCTTCCCAGCCTGTTCGCAACCGACCGGGTCAGGCATCTCCTTCAGGACAAAGAACCTCCGACGTCCAGCCTGGCTCTGAAGCGGATCGGTGATCCCGCGGAGTTCGGACGCATGGCCACGGTTCTATTGTCGTCGGCGGCCTCGTATGTGACCGGCGCAGCGATCGGAATCGACGGCGGCCATTTGAAATTCCTGTAATGGGTGGCACTCGACGGATTTAGGAGCACGTCAGCACCGTCCGCTGTATCAATTCGTCGACAGAGTCATGACCTCGCCGGCGGCCGAGCACCGCCGCGTCGAATTTTTCGCGTCAGAGGTCAGCGATCTGTCAGCTGCGCCCGGTCTTGGTCTGCGCCGACGCCAGCAGCCATTGCCGGAATGCCGCCAGTTTGGGCTTGTCAGCCGAGGCCTCGGGGTAGACCAGATAGAAGCCGGCGTCCGTCGGCAGGGTGATCTTGAACGGCACCACCAGGCGCCCCTTGGCGATGTCGCCTTCGACATAGGTGGTTCTGCCGATCGCGACGCCGATGCCGTCGATCGCCGCCTGCACCGTCATGAAGATCAGATCGAAGGTCAGGCCCGGCAGCGTCGAGATGCTGGACGGCAGTCCGGCGGCGGTCAGCCACAGCCGCCAGTCGTCGTCATAGCCGCCGACCGAATGCAGCAGCGTATGGTTCTTGAGGTCCTCCGGACAGCGCAGCGGCCGGTCGCCGGTCAAAAGCTGTGGGCTGCACACCGGAAACAGCTGGTCGGCGGTCAGCCAGTCGGCGCGCAGGCCTGGCCATTGCCCGCGGCCATAACGGATCGCGGCATCGACGTCGCCGGCCTTGAAGTCGACCAGCGCCGTCGAGGTGGTGATGCGCACGTCGATGCCGGGATGCGCCTCCTGGAAGGTGGAAATCCGCGGCAGCAGCCATTTCACTGCCATCGACGCCAGCGTGCTCACCGTCAGCACGCGGTCATTGTCCTTGCGCAGCAGCTGCTCGGTGGCGAGCCGCAGGTCGTTGAAGGCAGCGCGCACCCCGGGCAGGTAGTCGCGCGCCTCGGCGGTCAGCGCCAGCGCGCGGTTCTGCCGGACGAACAGCCGGATGCCAAGCTCTTGCTCGAGCCGGCGGATCTGATGGCTGATCGCGGTCTGGGTGACGTTCAGTTCGGCGGCGGCGTTGGTGAAGCTGAGATGCCGGGCGGCGGCCTCGAAAGCACGCAATCCGTTCAGCGAAGGCAGTCGCGCTGTCATCGGCCTCCCCTGGCGCCAAAATACATGAGTTTATCTCATGTGAACGCGGACAACATGTCGTTTGTCGGGATCGCCGAACACAACGATATTGGCTGCAATAGATTAGCTTCAGGAGAGCAAAATGTCTACTTGCACCCATGAATCGATGACAAATCATCATGAAACCGGGTTTTTGGCCCAGATCGCCGAGACCCTGCATGTCTGGCGTAAGCGGCGCGAGCAGCGCCGCGAACTGGCCAAGTGGAATGAACGCGACCTGCACGATGTCGGCTTGTCATGGAGCGACATCGCTTTCGAGGCCGAAAAGCCGTTCTGGCGGGCATGAGCAGCAGCCAAGCCGGCGCCGCCGATGGACGGGGCGCCGGCTCTTCGACCAACCCGCGGAGCGCGACATGAAGCCCCTCGATCTCGATCAACTGCAGCAATATTCCGACGTGTTGCGGTCGCGCGGCGGCGATCTCGTGGCTGTGCGGTTCGTGCGGCCGCGCGACGCCGCGGCGCTGCAGGACTACTTTCGATCGCTGTCGCCGCGCTCCCGCTACAACCGCCTGATGGGGGCGGCCAGCGAACTGCCGAAGGCCCAGTTGGACAAATTCACCCACGCCGGCGAGGACGGCAGCTTTTCGGTGGTGGCGACGGTCGAGGTCGACGGCGCCGAGGTGATCGTCGCCGAAGCGCGTTACGCCTTCGATCCGGACACCGAGCACTTCGAGCTCGGATTGTCGGTCGACGACCGCTGGCAGGGCCAGGGCATCGGCGCGGCGTTGCTGGCTAACCTGGAATGCCGCGCCGCCGCCTTCGGCGCGGGACAGTTATTCGGCGATACGCTGCGCTCCAACGACGCCATGCTGCATCTCGCCCGCAAGTCCGGCTACGCCTTCACGGCCACCCCCGGCGACTGGAAACAAGTGCGCTTCCAGAAGCGGATCGCGGTCGCGCCGCAGGACATTCCCTGCGCGACCTGGCAGACGGCCGCGGTGACTGGGGTTGCCGCGGCGTGGGTGCGATGAGGCGTTGAAGAGGTCATAACGAACCATCCGCCCTACGAATCGGGTGCCGCCAGCACCC
>Ga0209758_1001703_pt1 | contig 24689 bp, 14 predicted proteins | sample AraplaMF_Col_mMF_FD_184258 | JGI IMG/M metagenome (GOLD analysis project Ga0209758, IMG submission 184258) | Arabidopsis root microbial communities from the University of North Carolina, USA - plate scrape MF_Col_mMF (SPAdes) (version 2) | ecosystem: Host-associated > Plants > Roots > Endosphere...
GCCGGTCACCAGCGTCCGTGAGTTGATCGATTATCTCAAGGCGCGGCCCGGCCAGGTCAACTATGCCACCGGCGGCCGCGGTGACGGCTCGCATCTCGCCGCCATGTCGTTCAACAAGCTCGCCGGTGTCACTCCCGTCGCGGTGCCGTTCCAGGGCGACGGCCAGGCGTTGCCGCAGGTGCTCGGTAACCACGTGCCCTACATGTTTCTCGGCATCCCGCCGTCGGCGTCGGCGATCCTCTCCGGCCAGCTGCGCGGCCTCGCCGTCACGAGCAAGACGCGCTCGCCAATCCTTCCCGACGTGCCGACCATCCGCGAAGCGGGAGTCTCGTCCTACGAGATGGCCAACTGGTGGGGTTTCTTCGCTCCGGCCGGCACCTCGCCGAAATTCGTCGCCGACCTGAACAAGGCGCTGGGCGAAATCATCCGCGAACCGGCCATCCGTGAGAAACTGCAGCAGCTCGGATACGAGTTGACCAGTTCGACCCCGGAAGAATTCGGCGAGTTTCAGCGGGCGGAAATCGCCAAATGGGCCGAGCTCATCAAGAGCGAAGGGCTGAAGGCCGAACAGAATTGACCAGAGCGTTTTCAAGCGAAGTGGATACCCGGTTCGCGAGAAGAAAACGCGTCAAACATGGATGAAACCCCGCTCCAATCATCGGAACGGAGATTCAGGGAGACGTTGCTCATGACGCTGCTATCGAAAATCGCGGTGGCGACCGCCGCCATCCTGCTGTTCGCCGGAGCGAACGAGAGCCGCGCCGAGAAGCCGCTGACCATCGTGGTCGCCTATGCCGCAGGTGGCACCACCGATACCATCGCGCGGATCATAGGGACGCGGCTTCAGGACAAGCTCGGACGTCCCGTCGTCATCGATAACAAGGGCGGTGCCACGGGGCAGATCGGTTCGCGCTTCGTCGCCAGAGCCGAGCCGGATGGTTCGACCATCCAGATCGCCACCCAGACCACCCACGCGGTTGCGCCCAGCCTGCATGCCAAGATGGAATTCGATCCGATCAAGGATTTTACCCCCATCATCCTAGCAGCCTGGTCGCCGCTGGTGCTGGTGGTCAACAATTCAGTTCCGGTGTCGAACGTCAAGGATCTGATCGACTATCTCAAGAAGCGCCCCGGCACCGTGAACTATGCTACCGGCGGACGCGGAGACGGCTCGCACCTCGCGGCGCTGTTCTTCAACAAGCTCGCCGACGTCAATCCGACCGCCGTGCCGTTTTCGGGCGAAGGCCCGGCGCTGCCGCAGGTCCTCGGCGATCATCTGCCCTACATGTTCCTGAGCGCGCCGACAGCGAAGGGCGCCGTCGCCGCGGGCCAGTTGAAGGGCCTCGCGGTCACCAGCAAGGTGCGCTCCGCGATCCTGCCTGATATCCCGACCATGCGGGAAGCCGGCCTGCCGTCCTATGAGATGGTCAACTGGTGGGGCTTCTTTGGTCCGGCCGGCATGCCGCCGGCCGTCGTCGATAACCTGAACAAGGCGATCGCAGAGATCCTCAAGGAGCCCGCCACCCTGGAGAAGCTCAGCACCCTTGGATTTGAGCTGACGGGCTCGACGCCGAAGGAATTCGCCGACTATGTCAAAGCCGAGAACGTCAAATGGTCCGAGGTGGTCAAGAGCCAGGGCCTGACGGCGGATTGAACCGTTTTCGAGCGAAGCACGCCCCCGGACTCGATCCGGGGGTGGACACCGGTTCGCGTGAAGAAAACGTGTCAAACGAGAATCGAGTTCACGAGTCCAGGTCCATGTTCGCCAGCCCCAGAAGCGCCGGCGAGTCCTCGAGGATCAAGCGGGTCGGGATCTTGGCGAGCAGACTGCTGAACCGTCCCTTGCTGTCGAAGCGTTCACGAAAACCCGATGCGGCAAAGGCCTCCTTGAAGCGCGGCAAAATTCCACCGGCGATGTAGATGCCGCCGGTCGCGCCCAGCGTCAGCGCCAGATCGCTGGCCACCGTTCCCAGAATGCAGCAGAAGTGCTGGAACGCCTTGACGCATGCGGGATCGCTGCCGCGGATGGCATGGTCGGTGACATCGGCTGGCGACATCGAAGCTGGCGTCACGCCCTGAATTTCGCACAGCGCGTTGTAGAGATTGACCAGGCCCTTCCCGGAGAGCACGCGCTCGGCGGAAACATGGCCCCAGCGGACGCGCAGGATGCGCACGATGGCCTCTTCCTCCGGCGTCACCGTTGGCACCGTGACATGACCGCCCTCGCCCGACAGCGGCAGCATCCGGCCGGCGTCGGGCAGCAGGCCACCGACACCGAGGCCGGTGCCGGGACCGATCACCCCGATCGGCCCGGTCGACTCCGCGCACTGCGGGCCGATCGTAAAGACATCCTCCGGTCGCAGATACGGCACCGACATCGCCGCCGCGGTGAAGTCGTTGATGACGGCCAGTGACGACAGGCCCAGGCTTGTCCTGAGCTCGGAAATCGAAAACTTCCAGCTCATGTTGGTCAGCGCCACCATGTCACCGAACACCGGACCGGCGATGTCGAGTGCGGCTGCCACCGGGCGTTTGCCCGGCGGCAGCGCGTTCAGATAGTCGGCCAGCGCGTCGTGCAGGGAGGGGTATTTCTGGACCTCGATATGGGTCAGTTCGTCATAGCGGCCGTTCTCCGCCACCGCGAACCGGGCGTTGGTGCCGCCGATGTCTCCGATCACCCGCAAACCGCTCAATTGGACCCCCCGTGGACGCCATGGAACCCGCAGGCGTCGCCGCATGCGAATGCGGTCGCCCGCCATTTTCGGATGGCGATCCGCGGGCCGCAAGGAGAAAAGCACGGACCGGCGGGTTCGATCCATTCGCCGGCGGGTGAATTGACGATCAATTCACGAAACCGGCCGCGACAACGACCTGTCCTGTTCCTTGGACCAGGCGATCGCATAGGCCACCACGATCATGATCGCGATTCCAGCCACGCTGACCAGCGCCTGCATCAGGAAGGAATCCGGACTCGAGATCAGGATGAAGTGTCCCGCAAAGGACAGGAAAACGCCGACGCAAAAGATCGTCAGGGACTGCTGACCGCATCTGATGATCGGCTGGAAAACCGGCCACTGCAGGCCGTTCCAGTGTCTTGGCACGAATCGCGTCACCATGAAGGCAAGGACGAGGAAATGCAGCAACCGGAACGGACCGAGATTGATCTTGTCGACTGGAATGAAGACATCGACCAGCCAGTGCGGGAACATGTCGCCCACAGCCGGCAGGCGTCCCGCCGTGGTGATGACGAAAGCAAAGATCAGATAGGCTACGCCGATGGCGGTCAGCACCGGCCAATTGAACAACGGCCGGATCAGGCTGATGCCGCCGAGCGCGAGCCAGCCGCCGAACACAAAATACAGCTGCCAGCAGAACGGATTGAAATACCAGCTGCCATCCGGGAACGACGGCAGATTCCAGCCGAACTGACGCGCGGCCACATAGAGCGCGATTGATCCGGCGAGCGTGAGCCCGGGCCTTCGCATCAATCCCCACAGCACCGGCGGAAACGCCCACAACAGCACGATGTAGAGCGGCAGCATGTCGAGGTTCAGCACCCGGGTCCGCAGCAGCAGGCCGTTGGCCAGCGTGCGCACCGGGTGGTCGACCAGGGTATCGACATTGAATTCGTCGAGAATGTCGGGGACGGCATAAGTCGTCGCGACGTGGCCGATGCTGACGCTGTAGAGCGCGAACAGCACGATGTAAGCCGCGTAGAGCTGCCACACCCGCTTGAAGATCCGGGTTGCGCCGACGACGAAGCCGCGTTCGGCGACCATCCTGGCGTACACCGTCGCTACGGCGTAGCCCGATACGAAAATGAACAGGTCCGCGGCGCCGCTGAAGCCGAAATTGCGGAGCGTGATCAGGTTCATCACATTGTGGGGAATGTGATCGAGAAAGATCGACCAGTTCGCCAAGCCGCACAAAAAGTCGATGCGAAGATCGCGACCGCCGGCCTGCGGTCCAGTCTCGACGTCGACCGGTAACCGCACTCGCTCGGGCATAGCTATGCCGCCGGCGGTCGGGTTCAAGAGCTCGAGGCTGGTCATCGGGATCGTCACATTCCAAGGCAGAAACAAGTCCGATTCACATCGGCGATTCGGGCCGTCCAGTTAGCATGAACCGGCACTCGGGTTCGCCTGACAAAGCCGTGAGACCGCACGAAATATTCGATCTGTGCAACGGCCGATGAAGCTGGTTTTGTTGCGCGGCCATACAAACGCGAACCCGAGGCCCCATCAAGCCAAGAGCGGCATCATTTGCTCCGGAGTATTCCCATGCGGAAAGTCATTGCGATCTCGATTCTGACGATTGGTCTTGCGGCCTGCGGCGTCGTCAATACGTTCGTCGACGGCTTCAAATATGCCAAGGCCGTCGAGGAGGACCTCGAACAGGCGACCGGGCAGAAGCCCTCCGTCGGCTTCAACGTCAACAATGGCCGGCTGGTGCAGGTGACGGTGTCGTATCCGCGCCTCAATGAAGCCAGACCGCTGCGCGAACTTGCGGAAGCGACACGCAGCGCCGTCGTCAAGGAATTCAAGCAGACGCCCGAAAATATCGTGCTCGCTTTTTCTCTTGGCCAGACCGCGGCGCAGTGACGAGACACCCGCGTCACGGCCCACTTCTAAAGCGTTTTCGAGCGAAGCACGCCCCCGGACTTGATCCGGGGGTGGATCCCGGTTCGCGTAAAGAAAACGCGTCAAGACAGAACCGATGATGCGCTAGTCGGGACAGCTGAACATCCATTGCACGCCAAAAGCGTCCACCAGCATGCCGAAGCTGGTTCCCCAGTACTGTCGCGCCAGCGGAACGGTGATAACGCCACCCGCCGCCATGCGCGCGAACAGATTTTTCGCTGACGGCAGGTCTTCAAACTCCAGCATCAGCGCCGAGCCTTTCATCGGCTCCGCGTCATCATTGTCCGAGGCATGAAACAGCACGCCGGGACCTTCGAGCCGCGCGTGGAGCACTTTGCCACGCATCGCCTCGGTGCGCACCGGCATGCCGTCTTGTCCCCAGCGCAGCAGGATCGTCGCCTGTCCGAGCCCGCACTGCTCGTAAAAAGCCAGCGCCGGCTCGCAATTGGCGGTGAAAAACAGCGAGGGCGAGAGTCGCATGACGGTATTCCTTCTCGAACTTTTCGACGCCGTGTTCGCCCCCGCACTCTCGTCAGACGCCGGCGGCGACGCGCTCCCCGATCTCCGCATTGGTCATGGCGCGGCCGTCGAAATTCCACGCGCCGTCGACGGTGTGGACCACGTTGATGAAAATGCGGTCGCGCGGATGCTTGCCGCCCGACATGTCATGAATGATGCTGGTGGCTTCCTCGAAATAGCCGATCTGGATGTCGCGGCTGGCAAAGGCAAACGACGGCACCTTCCATTCGATCACCGCGACCGGTGCTTCACGCATGCCGCTGAACGTCTGGCGCTGTGGCAGAACGTGGTATTCGCCGACGACGTTCGGCGTCATGACTTGATTGCCGGTCAGGCCGTGCCACTTCAGCATCGCCTCCGACAATCGTGCAAAAGCAACCTTTTCCTGGCCTTCCGGCAGGACGCCTTCGGTAAGTATCAGTTGAAGAGGCATGACGTCTCCTTGCTGCGGAATCCTCCCCGCGCAGTATTGCGTTGAGAGCCGCTTTTATTATATAACGATCGCAATTCAACTTAAGATAACGATCGCAATCCTGTCAAGCGATAAGATATCGATCGTTATGCAAACGGAGGCCGACATGGCGCGCTACGGCCCGCGACACAAGCAGGAAGCCAAGGCCCGGATTCTGGCGGCGGTCGGCCGCGGCTTTCGCAAGAGCGGCTTCGGTGGAATCGGCGTCGACGGTTTGGCCAAGGAGGCCGCGGTGACATCAGGTGCCCTGTACGGCCATTTCCCTTCCAAGGACGCAGCATTCAAGGAAGCCGTGGTCGCCGGCATCGACGAATTGCGCATGGCCGTCGAGTCGTTGCGCGCAGAGCACGGTGCCAGATGGGTCGACGTGTTCGTTGACTTCTATCTCGGCCACAAGCGCCTTTGCGATATGGGGGAAAGTTGCGCGCTGCAAAGCCTGACCCCGGAAGTCCAGCGCGCCGACAAGAACACCAAGGCGGCCTTTGAAGCCAGCATGAGCCTTGTCGCGCACGCGGTGGCCGATGGGCTGTCGGGTTCAAACGCGGACAGCCGCCTGGAGCGGGCCTGGGCCCTGCTCGCCATCCTGTCGGGAGGCGTGACGATGGCGCGGGCGGTGCACGATCCTGCTGTCTCAACGGCGATCGCCACCGCCGTTCGCAAGGCTGCGCTCGAAGCCGTCGAGCCGGAGGTGGCGTGAGCAGAGTGTCGCGGACTGTCAGGTGGCGGGCGCAACGTCCAGCGACAACAACAGCAGCGATCGCCCGGTGACCTGATAGACATCGCCGAACTTGAATTTCTGCCCTGCTTCGGCATCCGGAATATTGGTGTCGACCAGCAGCGTCCAGGCCGACCCCAGCGCCGCCTTCGGCATGGTGAAATCCACCAGTCCTTCGAAGCCGTTCAGCACGATCAGCACGGTGTCGTCGTCGCCGTGCTTGCGGATGCCGGTGCGCTGGGCGCGGCCGTCGAGCAGCATGCCGAAGCATTTGATCGAGGTGTCGTTCCAGTGCTCCTGCTGCATCGCCCCGCCATTGGCATTGATCCAGGTGACGTCGCAGACGTTGAGATGGGGGTCGTGCTCGCCGGACAAAAAGCGGTTGCGGCGCAGGATCGCGCAGGTCTGCGTCAGCTTGATCAGCCGTTTGGTGAATTCGAGCAGGTCCTTAGCATTGTCGTCGAGAGCCCAGTCGAACCAGGAAATGTCGCTGTCCTGGCAATAGGCGTTGTTGTTGCCGCGCTGGGTGCGGCCGAATTCGTCACCGCCGAGCATCATCGCCGTGCCTTGCGAAAACAGCAGGGTCGCCAGCATGTTGCGCTTCTGCCGGTCGCGCAGCTCGATGATCGCCTTGTCGTCGGTCGGTCCTTCGGCGCCGCAATTCCATGAACGGTTGTTGGAATTGCCGTCGTTGTTGTTCTCGCCGTTGGCCTCGTTGTGCTTGTTGTCGTAGCTGGCCCAGTCATTGAGCGTAAAACCGTCATGGGCGGTGATGAAATTGACGCTGGCCCAGGCGCGGCGGCCCTGATGATTGAACAGGTCGGCGGAGGCCGACAGGCGAGGCGCCAATGCCGCCACCGGCGCCTCGCCGCGCCAGAAATCGCGCACGGTGTCGCGGAATTTGTCGTTCCACTCCGCCCAGCCCGGCGGAAAGCCGCCGACCTGGTAGCCGCCGGGCCCGATATCCCACGGCTCGGCGATCAGCTTCACCGCGGTCAGCACCGGATCCTGATCGACCGACTTGAGGAAGCCCGACTGCTCGTCGAAACCATAGACCTCGCGCGCCAGGATGGTGCCGAGATCGAAGCGGAAGCCGTCGATGTGCATCTCGTTGGCCCAGTAGCGCAGGCTGTCGTTGACCATCTGGATGACGCGGGCATGCGACAGGTTGACCGTGTTACCGGTGCCGGTGTCGTTGATGTAATGGCGCTTGTTGTCCGGCATCAGCCGGTAGTAGCTGGCGTTGTCGATGCCCTTGAACGACAGCGTCGGACCGAGTTCGTTGCCTTCGGCTGTGTGGTTGTAGACCACGTCGAGGATCACCTCGAGCCCGCCGGCATGCAGAGAGGCCACCATCTCCTTGAATTCGCGCAGACTGTTCGGCACGTCCGATGCGTAGCGCGGATCCGGCGCGAAGAAGCCGATGGTGTTATAGCCCCAGTAATTGGTCAGCTTGCGCTTCAGCAGGAAGTCGTCATTGACGAAGGTATGGATCGGCAGCAGCTCCACCGAGGTGATGCCGAGCGACGTCAGATAGTCCACCACCGGCTTGCTGCCGAAACCGGCATAGCTGCCGCGCAGCTTTTCCGGGACGTCGGGATGTTTCTTGGTAAAGCCCTTGACGTGGGTTTCGTAGATGATGGTCTGGTCCCACGGCACGTGCTGCCGGCCGGCCTCGCCTTGCCAGTCGAAACCCTGATCGACGATGACGCATTTCGGCATGAACGGCGCGCTGTCGCGCTCATCGAAGGTGAGGTCGTCGCCGCTCTCCATCTTGTAGCCGAACACCGCCGGATTCCATTCGAGGTGGCCGGCATGCGCGCGGGCATAGGGATCGAGCAGCAGCTTGCTCGGATTGAAGCGGTGGCCGTTTTTCGGGTCATAGGGCCCGTGAACCCGGTAGCCATAGAAGGTGCCGGGCCCCACATCGGGAAGGTAGCCGTGAAACACCTCATTGGTATATTCCGGCAGCTCGATCCGCGTCTCCTTGTCGCCGTCGAACAGGCAGACCTCGACCTTGGTGGCGTGTGCCGAAAACAGCGCAAAGTTGGTCCCGTTGCCGTCCCAATGTGCGCCGAGCGGAAATGGCAAGCCTTCTTCAACGTTCATGTCTGTCACGTGACGCCCCAATGAGCCAATACTGATGAATGAAAATTCCTGCTTTCGGCAATACGATAGGCCTCATGGCTGGGGCCTTAAGCACCCGGCACGGGTCCCGAGCATATCGCCATCGCGTGCGGCCGCCAGCCGTTTATGCGGCCAGCGTTAGTTGCTGGTGTCCGGCGGCGCGACACCGGGCGCCTCGCTTTCGGCGTCCCTGATCTCGCGCTCCGCCTGCAGCCAGAACTCCATCTCCGTGCCTTCGGGTTGTCCGCTCTGCAGCCACAGGTCATAAGCGCGCTGCCGAATCCGGTCTTCCAGTTCCGGGTCCATGGTGTCTCCTCGTGAATTCGGTGACGCAGGCCGAGTGTGGCCGCGCCTATTTCATTTTCACCGTCGGCTCGCGGCCCCATACCCGCAGCTGTCCGAGGCTGTCGATGAACCCTGCAACGTCCTTGGCGGAAGTCAGCGCCACGAAGCCTTCGTCGAGGCTGTCGGCAATACCCGCCTTTTCGAACAGCGGTGTGACGGCCTCGACATAGCCAATGAACTTGCAATGCGCGAAAGCGTCGGCCACGAAGTCACGGGAGGTCGACTCCCGCACCAGGTCGTCGATCGCGTCCGGCCCCGGTATCAGCGCCACCGCGTCGTAGAGCACAGAGGGGGCGCCGTCGATCATCTCGTCGGCTTCGATCACGCTGCCGTCCTTGGCAACGGCGCCGCCGACTTTCGGCGCGATGATCTCGAACACCGCACCGGCCTTGGTGACGGCCGCCCGCAATGCCTTCAGCAGCGCCGCATCGGTGCCGTCGGTGACCAGGATGCCGAGCTTGCGGCCTTCGAAGCGCTTCGGCCCGTTTTCGACGATGGAGAGCTTTGCCGAAGGTTCGAGGTCCTGCCGGGTCGGCATCGCCGCATCGGCCGGCTTCGGCATCTTCTTGAGGCCCAGCGCGGTGCCGACCTTGTTGGCGAGCCCCTCGTCGATGTTGAGGAGATGCGACACCATCCGCTCACGGATCACCGGCTCCTTCACCTTGCTGAGTTCGAAGGTCAGGGCGGCCGCGATGTGACGCTGTTCGCCGCCGGTCTGGCTGATCAGGAACTGCCGCGCCTGGCTGTAATGGTCGGCAAAGCTCTCCGGACGCAGCCGCTGCTTGTGGCCGCTTTCGCCATCGGCGAACGGGACGAAGCCGCGTTTCGGGGATTCCCGCGGGCCTTCACCGAACGAGTTCGGCTGGTAGTTGGCGCGCCTCACCGGGTTGCGCATCGCCATGTGGCCGTCCTGCTGGAAGGTGTGGAACGGGCATTTCGGCGCATTGATCGGCAGATGGGTGAAGTTCGGGCTGCCGAGCCGCTTCAGCTGGGTGTCGAGATAGGAAAAATTCCGGCCCTGCAGCAGCGGATCGTTGGAGAAGTCGATGCCCGGCGGCACGTTTTGGGTCATGAACGCGACCTGCTCGGTCTCGGCAAAGAAATTGTCCGGCATCCGGTCCAGCACCAGCCGGCCGACCGGGATCGGCGGCAGCATTTCCTCCGGGATGATCTTGGTCGGGTCGAGCACGTCGAAATCGAAACTGTCGGCGAATTCCTGGTCGAACAGCTGGAATTGCAGCTCCCATTCCGGGAAATTGCCGGACTGGATCGCATTCCACAGGTCGCGGCGGTGAAAATCCGGATCGGCGCCGTTGATCTTGACGGCCTCGTTCCACAGCACCGACTGCAGGCCGAGCTTGGGCTTCCAGTGAAACTTCACGAAGGTGGATTCGCCCTTGGCATTGACCAGCCGGAAGGTGTGGACGCCGAACCCTTCCATGAAGCGCAGCGAGCGCGGGATGGAACGGTCCGACATCACCCACATCACCATGTGCATGCTTTCGGGTGTCAGGCTGATGAAATCCCAGAACGTATCGTGGGCGGACTGCGCCTGCGGGAACGCGCGGTCCGGCTCTTCCTTCACCGCGTGGATCAGATCCGGAAACTTGATGGCGTCCTGGATGAAGAACACCGGGATGTTGTTGCCGACGATGTCCCAGTTGCCTTCCTGGGTATAGAGCTTGACGGCGAAGCCGCGCACGTCGCGCGCCAGGTCGGCCGAGCCCTTGCTGCCGGCCACGGTGGAGAACCGGACGAACGCCGGGGTGCGCTCGCCGGCGCGCTGGAACAGGTCGGCACGGGTGTATTTCGACAGCGGCTTGTAGTTCTCGAAGAACCCGTGCGCGCCGTAGCCCCGCGCATGCACCACGCGCTCCGGGATCCGTTCATGGTCGAAATGGAAGATCTTTTCGCGGAAGTGGAAGTCCTCGAGCAGCGTCGGCCCGCGCGGCCCGATTTTCAGCGAATTCTGGTCGTCCGACACCGGCCCGCCCTGGGCCGTGGTCAGCACCGGCACATCTCCCGCCGCAACCTGGTGCAGTTCACCACCCGGGCCGCGATCGAGCTTCTGATCATGGATGGTGGCGGACCTGCCATTGGCGGGCTTGGATGATTTGGCCATGCTGATATTTCCTTGGAGGCTAGAACTGCCACCCCAATGCGGGTGGGGAACGGTTGTTCCACCGCCGGAAACCTCGATGCGTGTTTTGAAAGGCCTTCGTCCGCCGTGAAGATCGCTACCTTCAACATCAACAACGTCAACCGGCGGCTGCCCAATCTGCTGCGCTGGCTGAAACGCGCCAAACCGGACATCGTCTGCGTGCAGGGCTAAAATGCACCGATGCCGAATTTCCGGCGGCGGCGCTGAAGAAGGCCGGCTATCATGCGTCCTGGCGCGGCCAGAAGGCCTGGAACGGCGTCGCCATCCTGTCGCGCGGCGGTGAACCCGTGGTGACGCGGACGCGCTGCCCGGCGATTCCAGGGACACCGAGGCGCGCTACCTCGAGGCCGCGGTCGACGGCATCCTGGTCGCATGCCTCTATCTGCCGAACGGCAATCCGCAGCCCGGACCGAAATTCGACTACAAGCTGAAATGGTTCAAGCAGCTCGCCGCGCATGCCCGCAGCTTGTTGAAGTCCGGTGCGCCGGTGATCCTGGCCGGCGACTTCAACGTCGCGCCGACCGACATCGACATTTATCCGACCAGATCATGGGACGACGACGCCCTGATCCAGCCGCAGAGCCGCGCCGCTTATGCCCGCCTGGTCAAGCAGGGCTTGACCGACGCGCTGCGCGAGCTGCATGGCGAGGCGCGCGTCTACACGTTCTGGCACTACATCCGCCACCGCTTCGAGCGCGACGCCGGGTTGCGGCTCGACCATCTGCTGCTCAGCCCGCAGCTTGCCGACCGGCTCGAGGAAGCCGGCGTCGACAAGGCGGTGCGCGGCGAGGAAGGCGCCAGCGATCACGCGCCGGCGTGGATCAGGCTGAAGAATTGAAGCGCTGGGTTAGGATTCGCCACGCGTCGTCCGGTGAAGGCCGGAACCCATACGCCGTGTCGTCGCTCTTATGCAGTGAGGTAATGGCCTTGCTTAAATCACAAATGCCAGCGGTCGTGCGACGAGCACAATCGCGCTCGCGCAGGGTCCGCGCCCTTCGCCGGGACGACTCGTGGAGGGATCAACCGCGCGAGCCCCCTTCACCCCGCCATCAGCGTGATATTGTTCGCCTCCAGGTTGGCTGCGTTCTCGAAATGCGCGATCAGGGTCCGGCCCGACGACGAAGCGCCGCCGTCGCCGTCGTAATACAGATCGTGGCCGCTGCTGTCGAAGATCAGCTTCGCCGAATTGTGCTGCGCGCCGGTCGAGGCACCGGCGACGGTTTCGAACACGATGGTGCCGGAGCCCGGCGCGCTGCCGTCGAAATTCAACACGCCGATGCTCGATTCGCCGATGATGCTGTTGAGGATGCCGATCAGGTCCTCGCCTTTGGTGAAATCCTTGATGGTGTCGCCGCCCTGCGAGGTCGCGGTGTAGTGGAAGATGTCGGCGCCGAGGCTGCCGGTCAGGATGTCGGCGCCCAAGCCGCCGGTCAGGATGTCGCCACCGTCCTTGCCGGTTAGGGTGTCGCTGCCGGAGGTGCCGTTGAGGATGAGACCGAGCTTTCCTCCGCCATAGATGACGTAGGCCGCACCCGAGTCGCTGCCGCCGCCGTCGTTGAGGTCGGCGCCGACGATCAGATCGCTGTAGCCGTCGTGGTTGAGGTCGGCCGTCGTAACCGAGGCGCCAGCGTGATCGCCGGCGTTCTCGCCGGTGATCTTGAAGCCGCCGGTTCCGGCCGCCACCAGATCCAGATTGAGGATGCCGCCAACCAGCGCGGCGTTGCTGCCGCCATAGATCAGATAGGCCGCGCCGGCATTGGTGCCGCCGGCACCGTTCTGAAAGGCGCCGACCATCAGATCGGCATAGCCGTCGCCATTGACGTCGCCGGCGGATGACACGTTATAGCCGGCATTGTCCTGGGCATTCTCGCCGATGATCTTGAATCCGCCGGTGCCGACAGCCACGGTGTCGAGATTGAGGATGCCGTTTGACAGTGCCGCGTTGGCGCCGCCATAGACCACATAGGCAGCGCCGGCCGCGCTGCCGCCGGCATTGTCATGGATGGCCCCGACGATCAGATCGCCGATTCCGTCCCCATTGATGTCGCCGGCCGCGGCAACGTTGAAACCGGCGTACGACCCGGCCGCTTCACCGACGATCTTGAAGCCACCGGTGCCGGCAGCGATGGTATCGAGATCGATGACGCCGTTCGACAGTGCCGGGTTGAGCCCCCCATAGACCACATAGGCCGCCCCCGCATTGCTTCCACCGGCGTCGTTGTTGTACGCGCCGATGAGCAGATCGCCATAGCCATCGCCATTGATGTCGCCGGCCGAGGCGACGCTGAGGCCCGCGGTGTCGCCGGCATTCTCGCCCATGATCTTGAAGCCGCCGGTGCCGGCAGCCACGTTGTCGAGATTGAGGATGCCGTTCGACAGTGCCGCGTTGGCGCCGCCATAGACCAGATAGGCGCTGCCTGCACCCGCGCCGGCGCTGGCTGCCCCGATCAGAAGATCGGCGATGCCATCGCCATTGAGGTCGCCGACCGACGTCACGCTCCCGCCTGCCGCGTCGCCGGCGTTCTCGCCGACGATCTTGAAGCCGCCGACGCCGGTGGCGATGGTATCGAGATTGATGACGCCGTTTGACAACGCAGCGTTGGCGCCGCCATAGATCACGTAGGCGGCTCCCGCATTGGTGCCACCCGCGGCGTTGTGCCAGGCGCTAACCACGAGATCGGCGATGCCATCGCCATTGATGTCGCCGGCGGCGGCGACCGAGTGGCCGGCTTCATCGCCGGAATTCTCGCCGATGATCTTGAAGCCGCCGGTTCCGGCGGCCACCAGGTCGAGATCAAGTATGCCGCCCGACAGCGCCGCATTGGCGCCGCCATAGACCACATAGGCCGCACCCGCATTGGAGCCGCCGGCGTCGTTGCCCGCCGCCCCGACGATCAGATCATCGATGCCGTCGTGGTTGATGTCGCCGGCCAGGGCGATGCTGCCGCCGGCGCCGTCGGTGGCATTCTGGCCGATGATCTTGAAGCCGCCGACGCCGAGGGCGACGTTATCCAGGTTGATGTTGACGTTGCCCGCCTCATTAGCGCCGTTGATGGTGACGATGACGGTTTCGGAGGCCGAGCCGTCCGAGGACGCAACCGAAAAACTGTCAGTAAGGGTCTGGCCGCTATTGAGCGCCTGCACCGCGGTATCGGCGTTGTTGAGCGTGTAGGTCCAGACGCCAGCCGCGGCGACCGAGAACCTGCCATGACTTCCCGCCGCACTGGTCTGCGCGACAAAGCTCGACTGGCCGATGTCGGCGTCGGCAATAGTGAGCGCGCCGGAGGCAGTCAGCGTGCCGTCCTCGGTCACCGCGCCGGTGGTGGTGCCGCCGAGCACTGGCGCGTCATTGGCGCCGTTCACGGTGATGACGACGCTTGTCGAGGTACCGTCGGCCGACTGTACGGTGAAGGTTTCGGTCGGATGACTGGACGCAGTCAGCCCCTGCACCGCCGCGCCGCCGTTGTTGAGCGTGTAGGTCCAGGCACCGGCCGCCGTCATCGCGAAGCTGCCGTAACTTCCGGCCGTGCCGCTCTGCGCGACGAAGCTCGACTGGCCGGCGTCGGCATCGGTAATTGTCAGGGCGCCGGTCGCGCTCAGCGTGCCGTCCTCGGTCACCGCGCCGGCAGTGGTGCCGCCGAGCACCGGCGCATCGTTGGTGCCGGTAATGGTGACGGTGACCAATTGCGGCGTGCCGTCGATCGTCTTCACGCTGAAAGTGTCGCTCAGCGTGGCACCGCCGGCAAGGCCGTTGACCGCCGGGTTGTTGTTGTCGAGGACATAGATCCAGTGGCCGGCGGCATCGATGGTGTAGGTGCCGAAACCGCCGGTGCTCGCCGTCGGCGCGGTGACGGCCTGCCAGGAGTCGTTTGCGTTGTCGATGTCGGTTGCGTTGAGGTCGCCGGTTGCCGTGGGAGAACCGGGCACGGCGGCGCCGGCCTCGGTGACATCACCGGCCTTGTCACCGGTGATGACGGCCGCATCGTTGACCGCCTGAATCACTATACCGGTACGTTCGACGGCGGCTGAAAACGCCGTGGTACCGCCATTGACGGAGGTATCGGCAAAGCTCCCGGCCGTGCCGCTGCTTTCGTCCCAGGCCCGATAGAGCATGGCGTTCGGAATGGAACCATTGGAATTGGCAAAGGGCTGGAACGCGAGCCAGTAGGTGGAGTGAAGCAGCAGCGCGTTGCTGTCGGAGACGCTCGATGCATCGATCTGATGCCACGTCGTTGCGTCCGAGGTCCAGGACCACGTGCCGTGACTGCCGTCGAAATGGGTCACCGCGATGCCGAATCTGACGCTGTCCGGATCGGTGACCCCGAAAAGTCCGGTCGCGCCGACGCGGATCAAACTCGAAACGGCTTGATACAGGGGAATGGGGGGATCTTCGCTAAAACCCGCAGTGTCGCTCACTGAATTGTCCAGCACCGGAGCGTCGTTGACACCGGCAATGGTGATCGCGATCGTGCGGTTCGTGCCGTCGGCGGTCGTCACGGTGAACGTGTCGCTCAGCGTCGCGCCGGCGGTGAGGCCATTGACCGTCGAATTACTGTTGTCGAGGGTGTAGGTCCAATGGCCGGTTGCATCGACCGTGTAGGCGCCGTAGCCGCCTGTGCTGGCTGTGGCAGTGCTCACCACCGTCCACGCGTCGGCAGGGTTGTCGGCGTCAGTGGCGTTGAGGTCGCCGCTCGCGGTCGGCGTGCCGGCGGCGCCGGACGCGCCCGCTTCGGTGACCGCGCCGGTGCTGGCTCCGGTGATCACGGCTGCGTCGTCGGCGCCGGTGATGGTGATCGTGACCAGTTGCGGCGTGCCGTCGATGGTCTTCACCGTGAATGTATCGTTCAGCGTCGCACCGGCTGCGAGGCCGCCGACGGTCGCATTGCTGTTGTCGAGCGCATAGCTCCAGTGGCCGGTGGCGTCGATGGTATAGCTGCCGTAACCGCCGGTACTCGCCGTCGGCGCCGACACCGCCTGCCAGCTGTCGGCCGGGTTGTCGGCGTCGGTGGAGTTCAGGTCGCCGCTTGCGGTGGGCGTGCCGGCGTTGCCGTTAGCGACGCCGCCGGCCTCGGTGACCGCGCCGGACGTCGTGCCGGAAATCACCGCCGGCTGGTTGATGACTTTCACGCTGATGGTGTCGGTGGCGGTCGAATAGGCCGTGGTCCCGCCGTTGACCGTGGAGTCGACGTAAGTGCCCTGGGTGCCGGTCGAATGATCCCAGGCGCGGAAGGTGAGCACGTCCGCCACGGTGCCGCTGCTGTTGGCGGCCGGCTGGAAATAGACCAAGTAGTCCGGATTAAGCAGCAGCGCATGGGTAGCGGAAACCGACCCCGCAGCAATGGCCGTCCAGCTCGACCCGTTGTTGGTCGAATAGTACCAGGTGCCGGCGGCGCCATTCACGCCGGTGACCGCGATGCCGAAAACCGTGTTGTCCGGGTCGGCGACATTGTCGAGGCCGCCGCCGCCGACGGGATCCGCGAGGCTGGAGACCAGGGTGCCGACGGCCCCGACCGGCGCGCCCGCATTGGCGCCGACCGACATGGTTGGCGTCTGGGTGGCATCGAGCACCGGCGCGTCGTTGACGCCGGTGACGGTGAGGGTGAGCTGGTTGGTGGAGAAGTCGGACGGCTGGTCGCCGTGCAGGGTGTAGTTGACGGTGACCACCACGGACGCGAAGGCGGCAAGCCGGTCCCAGTCCGACCCGACCAGCGAGACCTGCAGGTTGGAGCCGGATGCGGTGACGGCGATATCGCTGGCATCGAGACCGTAGGATGTCGCGAAATAGACCGTCACCAACCCGGCGGTGATGTTGTTGAGAGCCCCGCTGTCGATATCCAGCGTGTCGTTGCCCAGCACGTTGAACGAGGTCGTCCCCTGCCCCTCGGTCATGGCGCCGCTGTCGGGCTTGGCGGCCGGCGCATCGTTGGCGCCGGTGATGGTGATGGTCTCCGTCGCGACGTTGGAATCGACGCTGCCGTCATTGGCCTTGTACTGGAACGTGACTTGCGCGTTCTGGCCCAGCGCAAGCGACTGGTAGGACGCCGGCGGCGCATAGGACCAGGTCCCGTCGGTGTTGAAGGTGAGACCCGAGGTCGCGCCTCCGACCAGCGTATAGGTCAGCGTCTCGACGTCGACGTCGGTCGCGGTGACGGTCCTGCCGGACAGCGTACCGTCCTCGCTCACCGAGACCGAGCCGTCCTGCGCCACCGGCGCGTCATTGGCGCCATTGATGGTGATGGTCACCGTCGCGGGACTGGAATCCACGGTGCCGTCATTGGCCTTGTACTGGAAGGTGACCTGCGCCGACTCGTTGGTGTCGAGCGCCTGGAACGACGCCGGCGGCGCGTAGGACCAGGTGCCGTTGGGGTCGAAGACGAGTCCCGACGGCGCGGTGCCGACCACCGCATAGGTCAGGGTCTCGACGTCGACATCGGTCGCAACGACCGACTGCCCGGTCAGCGTGCCGTCCTCCGACACCGAGGCCGAAGCGCTCTGCGCCACCGGCGCATCGTTGGCGCCGGTGACGGTGATGGTCACCGTGGCGATGTTGGAATCCGCAGTGCCGTCATTGGCCTTGTACTGGAAGGTGACCTGCGCAGACTCGTTGGTGTCGAGCGACTGGAACGAGGCCGGCGGCGCGTAGGACCAGGTGCCGTCGGGATGGAAGCTGAGGCCCGACGGCGCGGTCCCTACCACCGCATAGGTCAGCGTCGCGCCGGGCTCGGTCGCGATCACCGATTGCCCGGCCAGGCTGCCGTCTTCCGTCACCGAGGCCGAACCGTCCTGCGCCGCCGGGGCATCGTTGGCGCCGTTGACCGTGATGGTCACCGTGGCGACGTTGGAATCCACGGTGCCGTCATTGGCCTTGTACTGGAAGGTCACCTGAGCCGACTGGCCGTCATTGAGCGACTGGAACGAGGCCGGCGGCGCGTAGGACCAGGTGCCGTTGCTGTTGAAGACAAGGCCCGCGGGCGCCGTGCCGACCACGGCATAGGTCAAGGTCTCAATGTCGACATCGGTCGCCGTCACCACCTGACCGGTCAGGGTGCCGTCTTCGGACACCGAGGCTGAAGCGATCTGCGCCACCGGCGCATCGTTGGCGCCGTTGACGGTGATGGTGATGGTGGAGGTGTTGGAATCAACCGTGCCGTCATTGGCCTTGTACTGGAAGGTGACCTGCTGCGATTCGCCGCTGTCGAGCGCCTGGAGCGAAGCCGGCGGCGCGTAGGACCAGGTGCCGTTGGGGCTGAAGGTCAGCCCCGCGGGCGCGGTGCCGACCACGGCAAAGGTCAGCGTCTCGATGTCGACATCGGTCGCCGTCACCGCCTGCCCGGTCAGCGTGCCGTCTTCCGATACCGAGGCCGAGCCGCTCTGCGCCACCGGCGCGTCGTTGGCGCCATTGATCGTGATGGTCACCGTCGCGGGACTGGAATCCACCGTGCCGTCATTGGCCTTGTACTGAAAGGTGACCTGCTGGGACTCACCGGTGTCGAGCGCCTGGAACGAGACCGGCGGCGCGTAGGACCAGGTGCCGTTGCTGTTGAAGGTCAGTCCCGCCGGCGGCGTGCCGACCACGGCATAGGTCAGCGGCTCGATGTCAACATCCGTCGCCGTCACCGCCTGGCCGGTCAGCGTGCCGTCTTCCGACACCGAGACCGAAGCACCCTGCGCCACCGGCGCGTCATTGGCGCCGTTGACGGTGATGGTGACAGTGCCGGCGTTGGAATCCACCGTGCCGTCATTGGCCTTGTATTGGAACGTGACCTGCTGCGCTTCGCCGCTGTCGAGCCCCTGGAAGGCGGCCGGCGGGACGTAGGCCCAGGTGCCGTCGCTGTTGAAGATCAGGCCCGACGGGGCGGTGCCGAACACTGCATAAGTCAGATGATCGCCGTCGACGTCGGTGGCCGTCACGTTCTGGCCGGTCAGGGTGCCGTCCTCGGAAACAGCGACCGAGGCGCCGGGCGCCACCGGCGCGTCGTTGACCGGATTGACGTTGACGCTGACGGTGTCCGTCGCGGCCGAATAGGGCGTGGTGCCGCCATTGTTGACGCTGGTGTCGGCATAGGCGCCGGGGGTGCCGCCGGAATGGTCCCAGGCGCGGAAGGTGATGCCGTCGGCGATGGTGCCGCTGAAGTTGGCGTTGGGCTGGAAATAAAGGCTGTAACCGGCATCCAGCACCAGCGCGTGCGACGCGCTCAGCGAGCCGGCGGGGATGACGCTCCAGCCGCTGCCGGTGGCCGACCAATACCAGGTGCCGTTGCTGCTGTTGAGGCCGGTGACCGCGATCCCGGTCAGCGTATTGTCGGGATCGGTGACATTGCCGATTCCGCTGCCGGCGAACGAAACCAGCGTCGAAACCTTGATGCCGCCTCCGCTGCTCGGCCCGCCTGCATCTTCGTTCAGCGTCATGGCCGGCGATTTCGAGGCGTCGAGCACCGGGGCGTCGTTGAGCCCGGTCACGCTCAGGGTCAGCTGGTTCGACGACACGTCGCCGACATTGCCGTTCAGATTGTAATTGATGATGACGTTGACGCTCGAGAAGTTGACCAGCTTGTCCCAGTCGGTGCCGAGCAGGGCGACCTGGACGCCTGTTGCGGTCGCCGTCACCGACAGATCGCTGGCGTCGAGGCCCAGCGAATTGGTGCCGACGCTGATGCTGCCGACCGAGATGCTGTTGGTGGCGCCATTGTCGGGATCGAGCGTGTCGTTGCTGATGAGGTTGAACGTCTGGGTGCCGCCGTCCTCGGTCATGGTGCCGCTGTCGGCTCTGGCCTGCGGCAGGTCGTTGGCGCCAGTGATGGTGATGGTCTCGGTCGCGACGTTGGAATCCGCGGTGCCGTCATTGGCCTTGAACTGGAACGTGACGTTGGCGCTCTGGCCGAGCGCGAGCGACTGGTACGAGGCCGGCGGCGCGTAGGACCAGGTGCCGTTGCTGTTGAAGGTGAGGCCGGTCGGCGCGCTGCCGACCAGCGCATAGCTCATGGCGTCGTGGTCGGCGTCCGTCGCGGCCACCGTCTTGCCGGTCAGCGTACCATCCTCGGACACCGAAACCGTGGCGTCACTCGCCACCGGAGCGTCGTTGCTGCCGTTGACCGTGATGACCACATTCTTGGTGACGGTGCCATCAGATGACGTCACCGCGAAGGTCTCGGTCGGATGGCTGTTGGCGCCGAGTGCCTGCACCGCAGCGCTGGCGTTGTTGAGCGTGTAGGTCCACGCCCCGGCGGTGTTGACGCTGAAGCTCCCGTAGGTGCCCGCCACATTGGTCCTGGCAATGAAGCCCGACTGGCCGCTGTCCGGATCGGAGATCGTCAGCCCGCCGGTGGCGGAGGTGGTGACGTCCTCGGTCACAAACCCCGTGAGGGTGCCGCCGACGGTTGGAACGTCGTTGGCGCCCTTGACCGTGAGCGTGATGGTGAGGTTCGCGCTCTGGTCGGCGGAAAATACCTTGAAGGTCTCGGTCGGATTGACGCCAGCGCCGAGCGACTGCACCGCGCTGCTCGAATTGTTCAGCGTGTAGGTCCATTGGCCTGTCGCATCGACCGCGAAGGTACCGTAGGTCCCGGCCGTGCCAGTCTGAACGGTGTAGACCGATTCCCCGGTATCCTTGTCAGTAATGCTCACCTTGCCGGCTGCGGTCTGGGTGCCGTCCTCGGTGACCGAGCCGTTGGTCACGCCGAACAGCGTCGGCACGTCGTTGGTGCCGTTGACGGTGATGACCACGGTCTGCTGCGCGCTGCCGTCGGCCGAGACCACCGTGAACGTCTCGGTCGGGTGCGCACCGGCGCCGAGCGCCTGCACAGCCGCGCTGCTGTTGGCGAGCGCGTAGGTCCAGGCGCCGGCGGCGGTCACCGAGAAGGTGCCGTAGGTGCCCGCGGTGCTGGTCTGGGCAATGAATTTCGACTCGCCGGTGTCTGGATCGGAGATGGTCAGCGTTCCGGTCACGCTGGTCGAGGAATCTTCCTTGACCGATCCGGTGGCGGCGCCGCCGATGACCGGCACGTCGTTCGTCCCGTTGATGGTGACGGTCACGGTTTCGCTGGCACTGCCGTCGAATGATACGACGCTGAAGGTCTCGGTCAGGCTCTTGTTGGCGCCGAGCGCCTGCACGGCGGACTTGGTGTTGTCGAGCGCGTAGCTCCAATTGCCCGCGGCATCGACCGAGAATGAACCGTACAGCCCCGGAGTCGCGCTCTGGGCGACGAAGCTGGCCTCGCCGGTATCGGTGTCGGAGATGGTCAGCGTCCCATTCGCGGTCAGGGTGACGTCTTCCTGAAATGCGCCCCTGATCGTGCCGCCGAGCACCGGCACGTCGTTGGTGCCGTTGATCGTCACAGTCACGGTTTCGCTGGCACTGCCGTCGAATGAGACGACGCTGAAGGTCTCGGTCAGGCTCTTGTTGGCGCCGAGCGCCTGCACGGCGGACTTCGTATTGTCGAGCGCATAGCTCCAATTGCCTGCGGCATCGACCGAGAATGAGCCGTACAGTCCCGGCGTGGCGGTCTGAGCGGCGAAGCTGGCCTCGCCAGTGTCGGTGTCGGAGATGGTCAGCACCCCCTGCGCGATCAGGGTGACGTCCTCTCGAACCGTACCCGCGACCGCGCCCCCGAGCACCGGCACGTCGTTGGTGCCTCTGATGGTGACCGTCACGGTTTCGCTGGCGCTGCCGTCGAACGAGACGACGCTGAAGGTCTCGGTCAGGCTCTTGTCGGCGCCGAGGGCCTGCACGGCCGATCTGGTGTTGTCGAGCGCATAGCTCCAGTTGCCCGCGGCATCGACGGAGAATGAGCCGTACAGTCCCGGCGTGGCGGTCTGGGCGACGAAGCTGGCTTCGCCGGTGTCAGTGTCGGAGATGGTCAGCACCCCCGTTGCGGTCAGGGTGACGTCCTCTTGAACCGTGCCCGCGACCGTGCCCCCGAGCACCGGAACGTCGTTGGTACCTTCGATGGTGACCGTCACGGTCTCGCTGGCGGTCCCGTCAAACGACGCCACCACGAATGTTTCGGTCAAGGTCTTGCCGGCGCCGAGCGCCTGCACGTCGGGATCACCGTTGGTCAGCGTGTAGGTCCAACTGCCGGCGGCATCGACCGAAAAACTTCCATGTTTGCCCGGTGTGCCAAGCTGGACGACGAAACTTGATTCGCCGCTGTCGACATCGGCGATCGTCAGCACGCCGGTCGCGGCCAGGATGCCGTCCTCGGTCACCGATCCGACAGTCACGCCGCCCACGACGGGAACGTCATTGGTGCCTGTGACAGCAACGGCAATGGTCTTGGTCGCCGAACCGTCGAACGAGGTCACGACGATGCTGTCGGTGAGGATCTTGCCGGCGCCGAGCGCCTGCACGGCAGGGTCGCCGTTGTCGAGCGTGTAGCTCCAGTGGCCGGCCGCATCGATCGAAAACACGCCATGGCCCGCGATCGTGCCATTCTGCGGGACGAAACTCGACTGGCCGGTATCGACGTCGGAGATCGTCAGCGTGCCTGATGTCTTCAGCGCGCCATCCTCGGTGACCGAACCGGTGGCAAGGCCGCCCAGCACCGGGATGTCGTTGGTGCCGTTGATGGTGACGGTGATGACCTGGCTCGCGCTGCCGTCGAAGGACGTCACGCTGAAGCTCTCGGTCAGGATCTGGCCTGCAGCGAGCGCCTGTACCCGTTGGTCGTCGTTGTTGAGCGTGTAGTTCCAAGCCCCCGCGGTATCGATCGAGAAAGTGCCGTAGGTGCCGGTGGTGCGGCTCTGGGCGACGACCTGGGACTGGCCGCCATCCTGATCGCTGATCGTCAATGCGCCGACGATGCTGACCACGGCGTCCTCGGTCACCGCGCCGGTGACCTGCCCGCCGAAGGTCGGAACGCGGTTGGGCCCGGTCGAAAGGCCGCGATCGGACGAATCGGTAAAGAAGCGACCGGCCCCTTCGGAAGACAGCAGATCCAGCGGCCGCGGGCCGTTGCCGAGCGCGTCCACCACAACCGCTGATGCGTGCAACGCCGATGGCGGTCCGTCGCCGCCGGCCGAGGCCGGCCCCGCCGCAGGCAGAATGCTGGCATCCTCGGAAACCGGCAGCAGGCTGGCAATGTCCGAGGCAGGCATCGCGGCGCCGCGTCCGAGATCGACCTCAAGGCCGGCCATGGGGTGGCCGTCACGTCCGTAAAATCCGGTCAACACGATGGCCGAACTGTCGGCGAACAGGATGATCAGCCGGTCGCCGGCGTGGACCAGCACGATGTTCTGCGCCGCAATATCCTTCAGGTCGAGCACCATGCCCGGCGCCACCGCAAGGACCTGCGCCACGCCATCGGATGGCTTGGTCAGTGTCACTCTTGTGACGGTGGCGGGCGGCGACAGCGAATTTTGGGCCAGGCGGACCAGATCATTCATCGTAAGACTCCGCAGTCGCATCGGTGACACGGGGCGGAATCGCGGCTTGAGCCACTTCTTCGCATGCCAGACACCCCGCCTATCGCGGCTGAACCCGCGACTTTTTGATTTCTTGGGTAAGATTGTGTTGACGGGAACCCTGCGAGATGAGGGAGTTGGCCGGAAGTTTATTGTTTGAATAAGCCTCATTCACCGCCTGAATGACGCGATGCCAACCGCTTGAATCGACAAGGAAAATGTCCGTAAAGCTGAAGAACGTCGATCTTAACCTTCTCGTCATCTTCGAAGCGATCTACTCGACCGGCAATATCAGCCGCGCATCCGAACGCCTTGGTATGAGCCAGCCTGCGGTGTCGAATGCGCTGGCGCGGCTACGCGAGTTGATCGGCGACCCACTGTTCGTCCGCACGGCGCGCGGCGTCGATCCCTCGATCAAGGCGCGCGAACTGATCACCCCGGTGCGCGAGGCGCTTGGGCTGATCGGCCGGCATCTCGACACCGGACCGGAAATCGACCTGTCGACCTACAAGCGGCTCTTTCGCATCATCATCCTGGACGTCCTCGAACCGATCATCATGCCGACGGTGGTCAACACGCTGCTGGCGCAAGCCCCGAGCGTCGATATCGAGTGCGTCCAGGGCGACGCCCAGTTTCACGAGGGCATCAAGAACGGCACCATTGATGTCGCCTGCTTTTCCTTCCCGGTCGACACCACCGACATTGTCGTGCAGACGCTGTGCGCAGCCGACTTCGTCATTCTCAGCCGGCAGAACCACCCTGGCATCGAGCAGCCGCTCGATCTCGAAACATTCGGCAGGTTGCCGCATATCGCGATTGGCGGGGGGTTGCGCGGCCTCACCAATATCGACAGGAACCTGCTCGCCAGGGGCGTGCCTCGCCGTATCGCCTACACGGCGGCGAAACTCTGGTCGATTCCCGCCATGGTGGAACGCACCAACCTGGTCGGCATCGTGCCGCGCCGTTTCGCGCGGGAAATGGCCGGCAATTTTGCGCTGGACGTTCACGAACTGCCGTTCGAGATGCCCGAACAGTTCATTTACATGATGTGGCATGCCAACCGGGAACTCGACCCGGGTCACAAATGGCTGCGGGAATCGATCACACGGGCGATGCAAGCCAGCCCCTGACCAGCCGTCACTCGAGATATCGCCGGGACGCCGCGGAATTCTTTCCCGGCGGGGCTTCGCGCCGTGGTCACATTGGCTTCGGCCACCCTGCAGCACCGCTCATTCCGCAGCCCGCTGGCTGAAATCCGTTTCGACATCTTCCGCTTCTTCGTCTTTCAGCGCCGCCTCCGCCGCGTCGTAA
>Ga0209758_1001705_pt1 | contig 24677 bp, 23 predicted proteins | sample AraplaMF_Col_mMF_FD_184258 | JGI IMG/M metagenome (GOLD analysis project Ga0209758, IMG submission 184258) | Arabidopsis root microbial communities from the University of North Carolina, USA - plate scrape MF_Col_mMF (SPAdes) (version 2) | ecosystem: Host-associated > Plants > Roots > Endosphere...
CGGTTCTCGGCTGCGCCAATCTCGCCCACGGCTTCGCCGTCTGTTCCCCCGCCGAGAAGGATGCACTTGCGGGCGACCGCGTGCCCAATCTCGGCATCATCACCGCCTATAACGATATGCTCTCGGCTCATCAGCCGTTTGAGACCTATCCGGCGATCATCCGCGAGGCGGCTGCGCAGGCCGGCGGTATCGCCCAGGTCGCCGGCGGCGTGCCGGCCATGTGCGATGGCGTCACCCAGGGACAGCCGGGCATGGAGCTCTCGCTCTTCTCGCGTGACCTGATCGCGATGGCAGCCGGTGTCGGCCTGTCGCACAACATGTTCGATGCGGCGCTCTTCCTCGGTGTCTGCGACAAGATCGTGCCCGGCCTCGTCATTGCTGCGCTTTCCTTCGGCCACCTGCCGGCAATCTTCATTCCGGCCGGGCCGATGACCACGGGCTTGCCGAACGACGAGAAGTCGCGCGTGCGCCAGCTCTTTGCCGAGGGCAAGGTCGGCCGCGCCGAACTGCTGGAAGCCGAATCCAAGTCCTATCACGGCCCCGGCACCTGCACCTTCTACGGTACGGCCAACTCCAATCAGATGCTGATGGAGATCATGGGCTTCCATATGCCGGGCTCCTCCTTCATCAATCCCGGCACGCCGTTGCGCGAAGCGCTGACGCGCGAGGCCGCCAAGCGCGCGCTCGCCATTACCGCGCTCGGCAACGAGTTCACGCCGGCCGGCGAGATGATCGACGAGCGCTCGATCGTCAATGGCGTGGTCGGCCTGCATGCGACCGGCGGCTCGACAAACCACACGATGCACCTCGTCGCCATGGCGCGCGCAGGCGGCATCGTGCTGACCTGGCAAGATATTGCCGAACTTTCGGAACTGGTGCCGCTGCTTGCCCGCGTCTATCCGAACGGGCTTGCCGACGTGAATCATTTCCAGGCAGCCGGCGGCATGGGCTTCCTCATCAAGGAACTGTTGAAGCAGGGACTCGTGCATGACGACGTGCGCACCGTCTTCGGCCAGGGTCTCGAAGCCTATACGGTCGATGCACAGCTCGGCGAAAACGGCGCGGTCGTGCGTCAGCCTTCGCCGGAAAAGAGCCACGACCCGAAGGTGCTCGCCAGCATCGAGACGCCCTTCCAGGCGAATGGCGGCTTGAAGATGCTGCGCGGCAATCTCGGCAAGGCGGTCATCAAGATCTCCGCCGTCAAGGCGGAGCGCCATATCATCGAGGCGCCGGCAATCGTGTTCCATAGCCAGCAGGAGCTGCAGGACGCCTTCAAGGAGGGCAAGCTCAACCGCGATTTCGTCGCTGTCGTGCGCTTCCAAGGACCGAAGGCCAACGGTATGCCGGAACTACACAAGCTGACACCACCGCTTGGTGTGCTGCAGGACCGCGGCTTCCGCGTGGCGCTGTTGACTGACGGGCGTATGTCCGGCGCATCCGGCAAGGTGCCGGCGGCGATCCACGTCACGCCGGAAGCCGTCGACGGCGGCCCGATCGCCCGCATCAAGGATGGCGACATCATCCGTCTCGATGCGATCAGGGGCACGCTTGAAGTTCTCGTCGATGCCGCCGACATGGCCGAACGCGAACCTGTGACCATCGATCTCTCGGACAATGAATTCGGCATGGGCCGCGAGCTCTTCGCGCCGTTCCGCCATGCGGTCGGCCCATCCGACCAGGGTGCCAGCGTGCTCTTCCACGCCCACTGACATCCCGTCATCAATGCAAAGGAAAAACCCGCGGCCGAAATGAACTGCCCCTAAAGTTGGACAACAACCTTCGGGGGTCAGTTCAAAACCGCGGGTTTTTCATATCCAGCGAGACGCGAGACTGTTACGCGCGGATATCGAGGACGTAGTCCTTGTGAGCCGGATGCGTGCTGTAGACGAAGATCTTGTTCAGTTCCTTCTGCGTCAGCAGGCGCAGGAAACGAACTTCGATCGTATTGTTCGGGAAAGTCTTCATCAGCAGGCAGCCCACCTTGGTGATGCGGGCATCCGGAATGTCCAGATAGAACTGCTTGGGCAGCGTGTACTGCGTGAGGATCGCGAGGATCGCGCTGCTCATCGATATACGGACGATATCGCAGCGGCGCGAGGCGGCATGCATGACGCCCTTTTCCGTATATTCGATGCGCGCGGCGTTCATCGTGTCTTCCATTTTGAACCGCGATTCACGGTCGTACATGAAAGACTCTTCCTTGGCCAGGAAGTGCGATTTCGGAGGTGTTGGATTGGATGCAGCCATGGCCCTGGTTCCCTCAGTCTTGATTGGAAAAAGGCTAGCACCGCATGTTTAACAGAAAGTGAGAATCCTCCCTCTCCACAGCCTCAAGAAGAAGGATTCCACCAAAAATGGATGGTCATTTCCTGTAGGTATGACCCTCGGCATTGAAGAGGTGCAGCTTCTGCCTGTCAGCGACGAAATGCATCTTCTGGCCCCTCTTCACGTCATAGATGCCGGGCAGCTTGACGATGATCGGCTCCCCCTGAACCAGGCCCTCGATATAGAGAAGCGTCACTTCGCCGAGCGCCTCGACGATCGAGACTTCGCCCTCGAACAGGTAATCCTCGTTGGGGCCTGCGACGCGCAGATCCTCCGGGCGAACGCCGAAGCTTGCCTGCTTGCCCTTCTCGGATGCCGCTGTGGCAATATCGAGCGTCACAGACTTTCCGCCAGTCAGCGTCACCGTCGTGTTCTCACCGGCATCGGTGATCGTTGCGGGGATGACGTTCATGGCCGGAGAACCGATGAACTTGGCGACGAAAAGGTTTGCAGGGCGTTCGTAGAGTTCCAGCGGCGCTCCCACCTGCTCGATATTGCCGGCGGAGAGAACGACGATGCGATCAGCGAGCGTCATCGCCTCAACCTGGTCGTGCGTGACATAGATCATCGTCGTATCGGCCATCTGCTCGTTCAGGCGGGCGATCTCGATGCGGGTTGCGACGCGCAGTGCCGCATCGAGGTTGGACAGCGGCTCGTCGAAGAGGAAGACCTTCGGGTTGCGGCAGATGGCTCGGCCGATCGCCACGCGCTGCCGCTGGCCGCCGGAGAGCGCCTTGGGCAGGCGGTCGAGATATTTGGTGAGCTGCAGGCTATCTGCCGCTGCCCGGACGCGACGGTCGATCTCCTGCTTGCTTTCGCCCGCGATCTTCATGCCGAAGGCCATGTTGTCGAAGACCGTCATGTGCGGATAGAGCGCGTAGGACTGGAACACCATGGCGATGCCGCGCTTCGACGGCGGCACGTCATTGACGAGCATGCCGTCGATATACATCTCTCCGCCCGTGATGTTCTCCAAGCCGGCGATCATCCGCAGAAGCGTAGACTTGCCGCAGCCGGAGGGGCCGACGAAAACGATGAATTCGCCCTGGTTGATTTCCAGGTCGATGCCGTGGAGCACATCCACGGAGCCATAGGATTTGCGGATATCCTTAAGCGTCAGTCCAGTCATTTTCCTCTCCCCTCCTGATCCTTAAGCGAGGCGGGCGAAATACGCCCCCCAGGCCGGAATATCGATCTTGTCGCCGTAGTTGTTGCTGGTAAAGCCGTGGCCCGCCAGAGCCTGCCATTCGCCCGCCGGCAGCGTCACATTGGTTTCCGTCGGCCCCATGTTGAAGATGCAGAGCAGTGTCTCGTTGCCGTATTCGCGGGTGAAGACCAGCGCGTCGTCCTGCGGATCCTCGAACTCGATCTCGCCCTTGGCGAAAGCCGGGTACTGCTTGCGGAAGGCGATGAAGCGGCGGTAGTGCTCCAGCACGGAGTTCTCGTCGCCCTGCTGCACGCTGACGGCGCGCAGGATGTGCTCGACCGGCACCGGCAGCCAGGGCTTCACCGTCGAGAAACCGCCCTGGGCGACCTGGCTGTCCCATACCATCGGAGTACGGCAGCCGTCACGGCCCTTGAATTCGGGCCAGAACTGGATGCCGTAGGGGTCCTGCAGATCCTGATAGGCGAGATCAGCCTCCGTAAGTGCCAACTCCTCGCCCTGATAGAGGCAGACCGAACCGCGCAACGTCATCAGCAGCGAGGCATAAAGCTTGGCAAAGGCGTCGTGGTCGGCGACCAGCGAACCCCAACGGCTGACATGGCGCATGACATCATGGTTGGAAAAGGCCCAGCAGGCCCAGCCATCGGGAGCCGCCGCACCGAAATCCTTCATAACTTCCTCGACGCGCTCCGGCGAAAGCGGATCGGGCGCCAGGAATTCGAAGGCGTAGCACATGTGCATCTTGTCGTTGCCGGACGTATATTCGCCGACGATTTCCAGACCGCGCTGACTGTCACCGACTTCGCCGACCGCGGCGATTGCCGGAAACTCCTCGAGAACCGCGCGGAAGCGCTTCAGGAATTCGAGGTTCTCAGGGCGGTTCTTATCGTAGAGATGCTCCTGGAAGTTATAGGGGTTCACGGCCGGAGCCGTCGATGCATTGCGGCGTTCCGGAGCGAGCGCCGGATTGTCGCGCAGGAGCTTGTCGTGAAAATAGAAGTTGATCGTATCGAGGCGGAAGCCATCGACGCCGCGCTTCAACCAGAAACGGACGACATCAAGCAGGCGATCCTGAACGTCCGGATTGTGCAGGTTCATGTCCGGCTGCGAGGTCAGGAAGTTGTGCATGTAATATTGCATGCGCGTCGGATCCCACGCCCATGCCGAACCGCCGAAGATCGACAGCCAGTTGTTCGGCGGCGTGCCATCCGGCTTGGCGTCGGCCCAGACATACCAATCGGCCTTGGCATTGGTCTTGCTCGAGCGGCTTTCGACGAACCATGGATGCTGGTCGGACGAATGCGAGATGACGAGGTCGATCATCACGCGGATGCCCAGACGGTGGGCTTCAGCAATCAGCGTGTCGAAATCGACAAGCGTGCCGAAGATCGCATCGACGTTTTCGTAGTCCGAAACGTCGTAGCCGAAATCGCGCATCGGCGAGGTGAAGAAGGGCGAAATCCAGATCGCGTCGGCACCGAGGCTTGCGATATGCGGCAGGCGGGCGGTAATGCCCTTGAGGTCGCCGATGCCGTCGCCGTTCGAATCCTGGTAGGAGCGCGGATAGATCTGATAGATCACCGCGCCGCGCCACCAGTCCTTGTCGGCGGTCAGAATGGATTGGGAAGCCACACTCATGGAATATCCTGTTTGAAATTACGTCTTGGGATGGATCAGCCTCCCTTGACCGACCCAGCCAGCAGGCCGCGCACCAGATAACGCTGCAGCGAAAAGAAGACGAGCAGCGGGATGATGATGGTGACGAAGGCTGACGCCGTCAGGATTTCCCAGTTGCCGCCGCGCGAGCCGAGCAGCGCATTCAGCGCTCCGGTCAGCACGAGGTGGTCCTTGTCGGTGCCGAGGAAGACCATGGCCACAAGCAGGTCGTTCCACACCCACAGGAACTGGAAGATCGCGAAGGATGCGAGCGCGGGGAAGGACAGAGGCAAAACGATGCGGGTGAAGATCTCGAAGTCGCTGGCGCCATCGACGCGCGCGGATTCGATGATCTCCTTGGGCAGGCCGGCAATATAGGCCCGCAGGAGGTAGATGGCGAGCGGCATGCCGAAAGCCGTGTGCGCCAGCCAGATGCCGGGATAGGTCTTCGACGGCTGGCCGATCGCGGTGCCGATCTCGTTATAGAGACGCAAGAGCGGAATGAGGGACATCTGCAGCGGCACGACGATAAGGCCGACGACGAGTGCAATCAGCAGCGCGCGGCCGGGGAATTCCATCCAACTCAGAGCATAGGCGGCGAAGGCTGCAATCAGGATCGGGATGATGGTCGCCGGAATGGTCACCGTCAGAGAGTTGATGAAGGACTGGCCGATGCCCTCGCTCGTCAGAACGGTCTTATAGTTCGCCAGCGTGAATTCCGGCGGAGCCGATGCCGCGACATAGATGCGGCGTGGGCGTTCGTCGGGCGCGAAGGCGACATTCTTCATGTAACGATAGCTGCCATCGCTGTTGATGAGCAAGCTTGCGCCGTCGCCAAGATCGGCAGTCTGACCGGCTTCGAAGGCCGAAGGCTGCTGCACACGCACGCCGAAGGCCTTGACCGAGCGGCCAGGCTGGTCGGCCAGTACATTGCCCGTGATGACGTAGATATCGCCTTCCTGCTTCTGCTGGTCGGGCGTGCCGAGGCGTGCGGCCACCGTCTGGGTGGAGCCGGCAAAGGCGGTCCACCAGCCGGAAACCGTGATCTGGTCCCTGTCGCGCAGCGCGCTGACGAAGATGCCGAGTGTGGGCACGAGCCAGACGATGACAATGACGAGAACGCAGAAATGGACGAAAAGACGGGCGGGTCCGATCTTGAAGTAGCGTGCAGTGGTGGTCATCTCAGCGCCCCTTCAGTTCGGCGTTGGCGCGGCGCACGTTCCACACCATGATCGGCGTGACGGCGAGCATGATGATGATGGCGATGACGGCACTTCGACCGGAATCGCCGCCGCCGCGGAACAACCAGTTGAACATCAGGTTCGCCAGCACCATGGTCTGCCACTGGCCGTTGGTCATGGTGAGCACGATATCGAAAACCTTAAGGACAAGGATGGTGATCGTCGTCCAGACGACGGCGATCGTGCCCCAGATCTGCGGCACCATGATGCGCCAGAAGATCTGCCAGCCATTAGCGCCATCGATGACAGCCGCCTCGATCGTTTCTTCCGGGATGCCGCGAAGTGCGGCCGAGAGGATGACCATGGCAAAGCCGGTCTGGATCCAGACCAGGATCACCATCAGGAAGAAATTGTTCCAGAAGGGAACGGAAATCCAGACCTCCGGCGTGCCGCCGAATGTCTGCACGATGGCGTTCAGGAGGCCGATCTGCACATCGTTGCCGCCGCGGTATTCATAGATGAACTTCCAGATGACGGAAGCGCCGACGAAGGAGATCGCCATCGGCATGAAGACGATGCTTTTGGCGATATTGCCCCACCAGATGCGGTCGGTCATGACGGCGATGACGAGGCCGAAGAAGGTGCAGGCGGCGGGCACGACGGCGAGCCACAGGATGTTGTTGAAGATCGACTGACGGAATTCGCGGTCGTTCAAGGCCCACAAGTAATTCGTCGCGCCGACGAACTCGTTGCCCGACCGGTCGTAGAAGGACAGGATGAAGGTCGCGACGACAGGATAGACGAGATAGACGATCAGCAGGAAAAGTGCCGGAAAAAGAAACAGCCAGGGGCGGATTATCGCGCGCCGATTCAGATTGCGCGAGGCCTGACGGATATCACCGTCCCGCACCGGCAAGGCGAGATCGAGGATCTTGTTCGAGAAAAAGAAATAGGCCGAGCATGCGAAAACGGCGACAATCACGACGCCCAAAGCGGACACTATCTGCGACAGCATTTCGTCCCTCCCCTGCTTCCCTGTCTTATTCTGAAGGGTTAACGCCGGATATCGTCAATAGAGTTGATGTGTTTGACCACAGGATCCGGCTCGACCGGGTTCCCCCTCTGGAACCGGCCGCTTATTCCGGTGATGCCGCCGGTTACCCGGCGGCATGAATTGTCAGGAGATTACTTGATGCCGTCCCAGGCGCTCTGGATTTCGGCTGCGGCGTCCTGAGCGGACTTGCCGCCGACGAAGTCGACCATGCCGGTCCAGAAGGCGCCGGCGCCAATCTTGCCGGGCATTAGGTCCGAACCGTCAAACCTGAAGGTGGTGGCCGAGGTCAGGATCTCGCCTTCCTTCTTCATCTGTTCGTTGGCGTAAGCATCGACGTTGACGCCCTTATAGGGGGTCAGGAAGCTCGACTGCGCCATCCAGAGCTCATGAGCAACCGGCGTCTTCAGGAAGTCGACGAAGGCGCGAGCCGTCGGAGAATCCTTGGCGATGGTAACGAGCGTGCCTGCACCGAGAACCGGCTTGCCGAGATCGGCATGTGCGGCATAGGTCGGCATGTAGAAGAAGTCTGCATCAGTGCCGAGCTTCGTGCCTTCAGGGAAGAAGGACGGGATGAACGAAGCCTGGTGGTGCAGGTAGCACTTCGGCGGAACGGCGAAGAGGCCCTTCGGGCTGTCGCGGAAGTCGGTCGAAGCAACGGCTGCAACACCGCCATCGACATACTTTTCGTTCTTGGCGAACTTGCCGAATTCATCGATCGCAGCAACGACGGCGGGATCGGTGAACTTCACTTCATTGGTGGTCCACTTGTCGTAGACGTCAGGCTTCTGCATGCGCAGCATGATATCCTCGACCCAGTCGGTCGCCGGCCAGCCGGTCGCGCCGCCAGAACCCAGACCAATGCACCAGGGAACGCCGCCATCCTTGACGATCTGGTCGGTCAGAGCGTGCAACTCTTCCATCGTTGCCGGGACCTTGTAGCCGGCTTCCTGGAAGTTTTCCGGCACGTACCAGACCAGCGACTTCACGTCGGCCTTGTAGGGGAATGCATAGAAGGCTTCCTTGCCATCCTTGCCCTTATAGGTGCCGTAGCCGACCCAGCTGTCGCCGGCGCCGTAATTGTCCTTGACCCACTTGGACGTGTCGTCACCGAGCGGCGTCAGATAGCCCTTGCCGGCGAGATCGGCCAGCAGGCCCGGCTGCGGCAGGATGGCGATATTCGGCGGGGAGCCTGCCTGTGTATCGATGACGATCTGCTGCTCGTAGTTTTCAGAGGAAGAATACTTGGCGTCGATGCCGGTGGCCTCGACAAAGTAGGCGAGAATGCTCTGGAAGAAGGCTTCGTCTTCGCCGCGCCAGGGGCCGAAGATCGTCAGCTGCTGACCCTTCAGGTCGGCATGGGCAGCCTTGAAGTCATCATAGCTCTTCCAGTTGAACTTGGAATCTTGGCCGGGCGGGAATTTCAGATCCGCGGCCGACGCAGCGCCGGCAAAAAGCGCCGCAACTGCAACACCCATCAAGAATGACTTTTTCATGTGATCAACCTCCCATCACAATCCGATAGCGCAGAATTTCATTCAAAGGAAATCTCAAAGCGCTTTGACAACGCAACTCATTCACTTTCAGCAGAATGAAGTCAAGCCATTTCGCGAAAACAGCGGGAATAGCGCCGCTTTATCGCGTTGCAGCAAGGCTTAATGGGGAATATGGAGCGATTTTCCTTGAGTCAAGCGCAGCAGATGCTACATATTTGAAAGCGCTTTGGAAGCCATTGGGAGGCGGCGGCCACTATTTGACGGCCACAGGGCAGGCCGGGAGGAAGCATAGCAGGTGAATCTCAAACAGCTATCGGAATTGCTGGGGCTTTCGCAGACAACTGTGAGCCGCGCGCTTAACGGCTATCCCGAGGTCAACGAGGATACCCGGGAACGCGTGCTCCGGGCAGTCAAGGAAACCGGATACCGGCCGAACAAGGCGGCCCAGCGGCTTGCGACCGGCAAGGCCGGTTCGATTGGCCTCGTCATGCCGACGGCACCCGGCCATCAGTCGGATGTGCATTTCGGCGAGTTCCTGACAGGTCTCGGCGAGGAAGCGGTGCGCCATGATTTTCACTTCGTCATCATGCCGGCGGACCCGGACGATGAGGTCGCAGCACTGCGGCGCCTCGCGATCAGCGGCAATGTGGATGCACTCTTCGTAGCCTATATGCGCGGCCACGATCCACGTCTCGCTATGCTGAAGTCGCTCTCCATGCCCTTCGTGGTGCATGGACGTTCCTTCGGTACCGAGCCGGACTATCCTTATCTCGATATCGACAACGAGGCCGCCTTCTACGATGCGGCGCGGCTTCTGCTGCAGCTCGGCCACACGCGCTTTGCGCTGATGAACGGGCCGGCGCATCTCGATTTCGCCATTCGCCGCAGGAACGGCCTCATTGGCGCACTTGGCGAACGCGGGCTGGAGCTTACGGAAGACTGTACGAGCCATACTGTGATGTCGGATGAAGAAGGGCTGATCGCCATGGAGCGCTTCCTGCAGCTTCCGGACCGCCCGACTGCCATCCTGTGCTCAAGTACGGTGCTTGCGCTCGGCGCGATCCGGGCCGTCAATCAGGCCGGACTGAAACTTGGTGAGGATATCTCGCTGATCGCTCACGACGACGTGCTGCCGCTGTTGAAGCCCGAAAACTTCTCGGTGCCGCTGACAACCACCCGCTCGTCACTGCGCGCGGCGGGCGTGCGTATCGCGCAGCGGCTCATCGGCACGGTCAAGCAGGCTGGCCCTTTCCCGGAGCAGGAACTCTGGAAGACGGAGCTGATCGTCAGGGCCTCGACAGGCCCTGCCCCTCAAAGCTAATCAGAATATCGGCGGCGTCAGCCCTGCCGAGCGATGGGCGGCAATTACGGTATTGGCCATCAGCATGGCGATCGTCATCGGGCCGACGCCGCCGGGAACCGGGGTGATGACGGCAGCAACCGGAGAAACCTCCGCAAAGGCGACATCACCGACAAGGCGGGTCTTGCCCTCGCCCCGCTCGGGGGCCGCGATGCGGTTGATGCCGACATCGATGACGGTGGCGCCGGGCTTGACCCAGCCGGCCCTGACCATTTCCGGACGGCCGACGGCGGCCACCAGAATATCGGCGTTGCGGCAGATGCCGGCCAAGTCCTTCGTGCGCGAATGAGCGATGGTGACCGTCGCATTGGCATTGAGCAGAAGCTGCGCCATCGGCTTGCCGAACAGGTTGGAGCGACCGATGACGACGGCGTTGAGGCCGGAAAGATCCTCACCATGCGTGCGGCGCACGAACACCATGGCGCCGGCCGGCGTGCAGGAAACGAGACCTGTCTTCAGATCGCCGGTCGCAAGCTTGCCGGCATTGACGACGCTCAAGCCGTCGACATCCTTTTGCGGCAGGATCGACTGGATGATCGGCTCGCTGTCGAGATGTTTGGGCAGCGGCAGCTGCACGAGAATGCCATGGATCGAGGGATCGGCATTGAGCGAAGCGACGAGCGCTGCAAGCTCCTCCTGCGTCGTCTCGGCCGGCAGCGTGTGCTGGACGGACTTGAAGCCGCATTCCTTGGCCATGCGGCTTTTGGAGCTGACATAGGTGTGGCTCGCCGGATCGTCGCCGACGATGACGACGGCAAGGCCCGTCTGGACGCCCTTGGCGGCTTCAAGCGCAGCATTTGCCGATTTCACGGTTTCGATTACGGAGGCGGCAACCTGCTTGCCATCGATTATTGTCGTCACGCGTCTTCTCCGCCCAATTTCGCGCCAGTCTATTCGCCCGCGGCGGGAATGATTTCCCGATAACGCCCTATCCCGTTTAAAAACGGCAAATGCAAGGGCAATCTGCAGTCGGGACGTTCGCTTACCGTGAGGTCTGGTGAGCGTGAAAGCGATCACGCAAGCTGGCGATCTGCGAGCGCAGCGCATCAACTTCGTCAGCTGCCTGCGGGAGCAGCGCCCGCTCTGGAACCTGCACAAGTTCGGGCACGGGGGTAAGGATTGGAGCCTGGATGGAAACTTGGAGCGGCACCTGTTCTGGCTGCCGGCGGAAGAGACGCGGCAAGAAAGTGAGGCCGAGACCCACCGCCAAACCGGCAAGGCCACCAATCAGCGAATGGACACCGAAACCGTCGTCGCCGGAAGCCGGCAGCGCGAGGGCTGGCTTGCGAACCGTGACTCGGCCGTCGCCGATGGCACCTGTCGTGGAAACCTCCTCTTCCAGGCGCGAGCGGGCGGCAGACGCCTTTTCCCGCAGTTCGGTCAGCTTGGCGAGATCGACGCCGGTATCGCGGCTCTGGGCAATCAGCGCGTTGCGGCGATCACTGAGCTGCTTGCGCGCATCGACCGCCGTCTTGGCTGCTGCATTTGCGTTCTGGGCGAGGCGCGCCAGTTCCTTGCCGATGCTGTCCTTCAGACTATCGACCTCGGACTGCTGCTGGAGCAGACGAGGATGTCGCGAGCCGAGGTCCGCCGAAAGCTGTGCCAATGCGGTCTTGGCGATCACGTATTTGTCGCGCAGATCCTGCAGGGCGGGCGAGATCATATCCGGAGCGAGCGCGCCGTCCAGCACGTCCGCGAGCTTGGCGGCCTTCAGTCTGTCGGCCTGCTCCTTGGCGGCCAGAATATTATCGTCGGCATTCTTCAGATCGGCATCGAGCCCGGCGATCTGGCGCTGCAGTTGCGTCGCAACCTTGACATTGCCCTCGCCGTTCTTCTGACTGAAGGCCGTGAGCTCTGCCTGAGCCTGATCATTTTCCTTCTTCAAGGCAGTGGCCGTCTCGGCCGCTTTGCCCATGGCGCTGCCACTGGTCACCGCATCGGACAGTCGCATGGCGATGCGCGTCGATTTGTCGCCATCGCCTGTCGTTACCATCAGACGGATCGTGCCAGTGCGGTCGTCGGGAATAATCGCCACGGCAGATTTCAGCGCGGCCTCGGCGCGCGATGCCGGATCGGCGGCTGCACCGCTGCCGGAGAGAAGATCGAAGGCGACACCAAGTGCATTGGCGCTGTTACCGGCAAATTCCGGATCGCGGTCCAGTTTCAGCGCCGCAACGGCAGAGGTGATGACGGGTACCGAAGACAGTCTTTTGACGGTATCCCCGACGAGGGCAGCCCGGTTACCTGCGCCCGCATCCACGGCAAGCATCGTTTCTGCGGTGTAAAGCGCGGGTGAGGATGGCGTCAGGATAGGGGTGGCAGCGCCGCCAAACGAGAGGGCAGCCATGATGAGAGCGTTCCTGATCCGGTTCGGGCGCCGTATTTCGCGCGAAACCGTCGAAATGGGCGCTCTCTCAGCGGGAGCAACGCGTTGAACCTGGACGAACTGCGTCGTCGGCTCTGGCGCAGGACGAGAGGGTTCAGCTGCGGAAGCGGAGGCGATATCGTTTGCAGCCTGAAGGCGCGAACCGAGGATCGTTTCGATCCGGTCCACAAGCGGTTCGGTCTGCCGCGCTTTCGCACGCTGTTCGTCGAGCAGCCGGCCTATGGCGCGCAGCAGTTCAGCTTCGGAAGGAAGGATCTCCGGCGGATGGCTGCTCTTTTCGGCATGACTTTGCCGCTGGCCGCGCGAAGAGGTGGTTGCGCGATCATGGAAACTGTTTTTCGCCCTGGAATCGTGCATTGGCGTCACATCTCATGCGCATGATGGCCGAGTTCGCTCAACCGCGCTGACGCGGAGGATTAAGCTACTCTAAATATACATGGCAAAGAAATGGTTAACCGGAACCTGCAGAAATCTGTAATCAGCCGGCTTTCTTCATCTGCTCAATTCTCTTCTGTTCGCCTGCAACGTGCGCCCGTTCATCCGGCTGACTGAGGATGCGCGCACGCCGGCTGAAGCGATACTGGAAGACCCGGAAGAGGAAGACCGGAATACCGAGAATATAGCGGCGCCAGAGGCGCGTCGGCTCCTGTACCAGGCGGTAGGCCCATTCCAGGCGCATCATGCGCACGGTCTTCGGGGCGCGTGGCACAGTGCCCGAAACGAAATCGAAAAGTGCACCAACCGTCAGGACGAGACGCGCGTGATCGGCTCGGATATTCTGGTGGACCCACTTTTCCTGCAGTGGCGTGCCCATGCCAACGATCAGGATATCGAGCTTCTGGCGCTCCACCTCGGCGATAACGGATTCGGGATTGGCCTTGTCGAAAAAGCCGTCGGAGATCACGTAGAACTCGTGCCAGGGCGCGTGCCTGGAAAAGTTCTCGGCCGCCTTCTCAACAACCGCGCGCGCGCCACCGATAAGGCCGATACGACGCGGCGTTTCCATGAAAGTCAGGAAGGCCGGCACGAAATCGGTGCCGTTCAGATTGGCGGGAAACGGCGAACCATGCGTGACCTGGGATGCGATATTGAGACCGATACCGTCAGGCAGAACGAGGTTGTGCGACATGATCTGATAGTACTCATCGTCGCGCAGGGCCGTCAGCATGTTGTGGGCGTTGACGAAGCAAACTACGGTCTGCCCGACGGGAATGGACGCCAGTTCGTTGATGAAAACCAGCGCGTCATCCCAGCCGAGATCGCAGACCGGCAGATCGAAAATCGTCCGCCGCGATGCAAGCACCGCGAAGTTTGCAATCAGATTCATTCCAACCTCCTGCCGAGGGTGCGTCATGCGCCCGACATCCCGGAAAATAAGCCTACGTTTCCGCAGCGGAGGTCTTGTGAGGACCAGCAGCGTCCCGCCTGAAGCGATCTCCCCCAACCCGTGGTGGCCATCCTCCCAAGCTTGTGTCGCGTTTATACCAACTCGGTTTCAAACAACCCTTAGGAAAAAACCTTGGATTTTCTTGCGCGCATAAGTGGTTCATTAACCAAAGCGAGAACGCAAAAACGGCGCCTTTCGGCGCCGTTTTTTAACTGGTCGGTCGATGGTGATCAGTGACCGGCGGATGGAGCCGGCGCTTCGGATGCAGGCGCGGTCTCGATGATCTTGACCGGCGCGCCAACCTTCTGCGGCTTGCCGCCGGAATTTTCCTTCACGTCTTCCTTCGAAAGGTAGTCGAGCTGTTCCAGCATGACTTCGGCCACATATTCGCCGCCGAGACGCTCGTTCATGCCCTTCTTGATCTCTTCGCGGAAAGCCCCGGGATCGAAGGCTTTGACGTTGGAAACATCGATCATCTTGTTACCGACGAGCAAGCTGAAGAGCTCGTCGGTCGTCATCTCCGTGATCGGCAGGTTCAGGCCCGCAATCATATCCTTGTGCATCATGAAGGAGATGCGGCCGAGAAAATAACCGTTGACCGCACCGTTGGCGATGACGGGCACAGTGATCGTCTCGCCCTTCACAAGTTCGAGTGCGCTTTGCTTGGTATTCGATTCAACCGGCGCCGGCGCAGTCGCCATGTTCACCGAGAAATAGACCGATGCCAAGGTGACGGCGCAGACCCAGACGCCTGTGAGGACGAGCTTGATCATCAGGCATCCCGCGCGACAAACTGTTCCTGGGAATAGGTGCCGTCAGCATCGGCATCCTGCACGGCATTCTTCAGAAGATCGGCAACGGCGCGAACCGCCTCCAGATGCGCTTCGACGCGACGGGCGTTCAGCGTAAGCTTCTTCTTCAGACCGTGAAGCTGGTCCAGATGCGAAGCGGCAAGTTCGGCCGGATCGGTGTCGCGGAAAAGCATCGAGAGCTCGTACAGGCACCGGCTCTTATGCGCGTTGGAGACCTTGAGATCGAACTGCGGATCGCTGCCGATCCGGGTGTTCTCATTGTCGATTATCATTTCGAGGCGTCCGAGAACGGATTTGATCCTGTATTCGTTCGAAACTATTTCCATTTTATCCTCGATTATGCGTCGCTTGTTGCGGACTTATTGTCGGCAGTCGGAGTGCCGAAAGTCTTGCGCTGAAATTCGTCGATCATGCTCATCGCAGTCTTGCGATCGTCTTCATCCGTGGAGGCATTGACGATCTTGCCTTCCTGGCGATGGAGCTGCTCGGCATACATCTGCTTGGCGATGCCGATGCCGTCACCCTTGGCCATGACGTTGCCGAGCTGCTCGGCCATCATGCCCTTCCAGATGTCGCCCGTTGCGCCCTTGCCGAAGACATTCTCGGCATCGCTCGGCAGCATGGACTTTACGAAGTTCTGCAGAACCATTGCCTCGAACTTCCGGTAGGTTTCCGGTACTTCCTCGGTCTTGGTACGGTTCTGAATATTGTTCAGGCCACTCTTCTGCTTGACGTGGTCGAGAATATCGACTGCGGAAGAAAAGCCGTTACCACTGTCGGCCAGGCTTGTCGCAGCAAAGGCGGCGCGGTTGGCCTTCAGCTTTTCCTGGGCAGCCTGAACCTCCATGGGGTCGGCCGCCTTGACGACGTCCATCACCAGATCGCTGGGGGGTGAAATAGCCACGTTACAATCCTCTAATGTAAGATCGTGGCGATTATTATTTTTGAAGCTTGCTGGAGGCTGGCGTTGCGAATTGCTGATCGATTACGTCGTAGACAGCGTTGTCATCTGCCTCGCGACGCTCGGCCTGGAGGGCATCGAGCATGTTTTCTTCAAGCCGGTCACCTTTGGCGCGCTCGCGCGTCAGGCGCATTTCGTGCACCTGCTGCATACCGGTCAACTGCTGGTCCTTGATGCTCAGCCTGCCGAATCGATCGGCGTAACTCTGCGAAAAAGCGCGATGAATGGGGTCCAGCGAACCGAGCGCAAGAATGGCGACATCCATGGAGGCATTGACTTCGGCGCGCTGGCGGCTGGTTTCTGCGAGATCGTATTCCGCCATCCTTTCAAGATGCCGTTGCACCGCGACCAGGCGCTTGAGCTTGTCGGAACGCTTCTTCTCGATCATCGCCCCTCACCTTCCCACATATAGTGCCGCGAAGGATTGGCCGAATTGGCTGATCATTGCCGCGATCGAGAAATAGAGCAGGAAGAGGCCGCCCATCAGCAGATAAGGCGTGGAGATGAAGTAGACCGGAATCTGCGGCGCGAGCTTGTTGATGAAGCCGATCGAGATGTTGAAGATCAGCCCGTAAATCAGATAGGGGCTCGCCAGCCGCAGCATGATGTAGGTGGTCTGCTCCAGCGTATCAGTGAAGGTGATGAGCGTGGAACGCATCTGCATCAACCCGCCGAAGGGCATGGTCGTATAGGAATCGATCAGCGCGCGGAACACGATGTGATGGAAGTCCATGATGAAGAGGACCATCAGACCGGTCATCGTGATGAAGGCCGTCAAGCTGATTTCGGCCGAGTCTTCGACGACATCGCTCGTGCTCGGCTGCGTGTAGCCAACCATCATGGAGACGATCGAGGCGGCGAATTGCAGGCCGAGCGTATAGAGCCGGGCGAGCATGCCGTACATGACACCGATCAGCGATTCGCTGAAAATCAGGCCGATATAGGTGCCGGAACTGGTGTGAACGGACGGATAGACCGTATCCCAGAGCACCGGCAGCACCGCAAGCGAAAGTCCGGCGGCGATGAAGACGCGCAATTGCTCCGGAACACGGGCGGAAGAAAAACCCGGAAGGGTCAGCACACAGCCACCGATCCGGCAGAAAACCAGAAACAGCGCCAGGACTGTCCCTTGCGGGTCTGAAATCATGAAATCGAGCCCAAAATCTTGATTTCGATGCCCTTGGCCAGTTCCACATGCGAGAGGACGGGAAGCGTTGCGAAGAGTCGCTCGATGATCATGCGGACATAGGAGCGCGTTTCCGGCGACGTGACAAGGGCGAATGGCAGGCCTCTATCCATGAATTCACGGATAACCTTCGTGGCCTGCTCGCTGAACTCTTCCAGCGTGCGCGGATCGATATCGAATTCGACGACTTCGCCCTTTGCATCACGCTTGAGAGCCTGATGGAAGGCGAGATCCCACTTGCTGCCGAGCCGCAACACGCGCAGCACGCCGTTGTCGGCAAGGTCGCCGCAGAGCTGTTGGGCCATGCGAATACGGACATGCTCGACGATCTGCTCCGTTTTTCTGACATGCGGGGCAAGTTCTGCAACAGCTTCCAGAATGAGGTGAAGGTTGCGGATCGAGACGCGCTCCGCCAGAAGCAGTTTCAGCACCGCCTGCAGGCCCGAATAGGACATGTGGGACGAGCAGATTTCATCGGCGAGCTTCTTGTATTCAGGGTCGAGACGATCGATCAGAATCTTCACGTCCTTATAGGAAAGAAGCTGCGGCAGGTTATTGCGGATGACCTCGCTCATATGCGTCAATACGACCGAGACGTTGTCGATCGGCTGGAAGCCTTCGCGCTTCAGATCTTCGGCAAAGTTTTCGAGGATCGAAACCGCCGGCATGCCGAAAGCGGGTTCGCGGATTTCGTCGCCCGGAATGCTCGGCTTGCGGCCCGCACCGGTGACGACGAGAACTTCGCCGACACGCAGAAGGTTCGAAGCAACGGTCGTGCCGTGGATGCGGATTTGGTACGACTTTTCGGGGATGCCGATATCGTCCGTCACCTTGATTTCCGGCACGACGAAACCGTACTGGGTCGCAAACTTCTTGCGCATCTTGCCGACGCGGAAGGCGAGTTCCTGATGGGCGCCAAGCAGACGGGTCGAGACCATCTTGCCGAGAGCAAGCTCGATTTCAGAGGTGCGGAGAACCGACTTGACCGAGTCCTTTTCTAGCTCCTTGCTCTGGACAACCTTCTTTTCTTCGGCATCACGGCGGATCTTGTTTTCGGCTTCGATCTGACGCGGAATGAACCAGGCGCCGAAGGCGAGAAGACTACCGAGGATCACGAAGGGGACAAACGGCAGGCCCGGCATCAGGGCGAGGACGAACATCAGCACGGCCGAGACGGAGAGCGCGCGGGGATAGCCGCTCAGCTGATTGACGACCGCCTGGTCGGTGGAGCCGGTGGTACCGCCGCGCGAAACGAGAAGGCCGGCGGCGAGCGAAACGATGAGAGCCGGCATCTGCGAGACGAGGCCGTCACCGACCGACAGCTTGACGAAAACGTCGGCCGCTTCGCCGATCGGCATGCCGTGGCGGAAATAACCGATGATGATGCCGCCGAAGACGTTGATAGCGGTAATGAGAAGACCCGCGACCGCGTCACCGCGAACGAATTTCGACGCACCGTCCATCGCACCGAAGAAGGAGCTTTCTTCTTCCAGTTCCTTGCGGCGTCGCTGGGCTTCCTTCTCGTCGATGATACCGGCCGAAAGGTCGGCATCGATAGACATCTGCTTGCCGGGGATGGCATCCAGGGTGAAACGCGCGCCGACTTCCGCGATACGCGTCGCACCCTTGGTGATGACGATGAAGTTGATGGTGATGAGGATCAGGAAGACAATCAGACCGATGACGAAGTCGCCGGACATGACCAGACTTGCGAAGCCGGCGATGACGCCGCCCGCAGCATCGTGCCCCTCGTTGCCGTGCGAAAGGATGACACGTGTCGTCGCAATGTTCAGCGCCAGTCGCGTCATCGTCGCGATCAGAAGGATGGTCGGGAAGGACGAGAAATCGAGAGGTTTCTGGATCCACAGCGCGACCATGAGGATCAGCACCGAGAAAGCGATCGAGAATGCCAGCCCCATGTCGATCAGGAACGGCGGGATCGGCAGGAAGAGGATGCAGATGATGCCGATGATGCCCATGGCAAAGCCGACATCACGTAGGCTCGGAGCGACTTTCGGAAGGGGTAGTGCAGGTGGTTGCGCCATAACGATTCCGTCTCTTCATGAGAGGAGGCGGACATCAGAGTCCGCCCAGTTCGGATCGACAGTTAAATGGCGAAGCTTGTGCGAAGTTGGCTCAGAAGCCGGACTGGATTCGCGAGAAGACCAGATTGGTAAAAATGGAAATCTGGGAACCCACGAAAGGGGCAGAAATACCGACCGTCACCAGAACGGCGACGATCTTCGGGACGAAGGTGAGTGTCGCTTCCTGCACTTGCGTGAGCGCCTGGATCAGCGCGATCACGAGACCGACGACCATTGCCGCAATAACCGCAGGACCCGCCGCAACGAGAACGGTCCAGATCGCAGCCTGGAACAGGTCGAGTGCATCAGCTTCATTCATCGTCAGGCAACCTCATATCGCCTCGAAAGCAGCCAGCCCGGCTTTGACCGGACTGGTATTTTTGGCGTCATCCAAACGAACTGATGTCAGATCCCATCCATTTCGTCGACACCGTCGTCACTCAGGTGTTATCCGAACCGCTATCGTCGCCCGAACCGTTGGTCGGCGCCGAATCAGAAATGGATATGCCAGCCTGGATGAGAATTTTACCGCCATTGTCCAGCGTTGCAATGAGGCCGTCGGAATAAACCTTGACGGATTCGACTGTACCCTTGGTCTCGCCGTCGGCGCTTTCCATGTACTTGCCGATATAGCCGCTTGCCTGGGTCAGGCTGGAGCTCGTCAGCAACGTGTCGAGCTTCGAGTTGGTCTGGATCGTCTGCTCCACCTGCGAGAAGCTCGCGAGCTGCGACATCTGCTCGCTGGCATCCATCGGATCGGTCGGATCCTGGTTTTTCATCTGCGCGACAAGCAACTGAAGGAAGTTGTCGTAGTTCAGCGTGGCCTTCTGCTGCGCAGTATTGGACGAGCCATACGTGCTGCTGCCTCCACCTACGCTCTGGGTTCCGTCTACCGCCATGGTGCGATCTCCCTGCGAATCTGCTCGACCATTGTCGGGGGCAGTTCGTGATTGTTGAGAATGCCGTCTTCGATCGCGTAGAGACCGCGGATCGCCTTCAGCGCGTCGAAGGCGCGACCGGTCGAAACGAGTGCGTCGATACGCTTCAGTTCGGCGAGGATTTCCTCGTTCTTGAAGCATGTGAGCAGCATCGTGATCGACTTGCGGAACATCGCCGTCGAATGTTCCTTGCCCTCGGGATTGATGAGGATCATCTGGGCAATGAAGTAGAGTTGGCGAAGCGGCGTGGTCGCGCCTTCCGGCTGCAGCACGTGGTTTTCGAGAAGGAACGTCACATCATTCAGGAATTCCAGTGCGACCTTACGGTCGACACGCAGGACAGCGCCGTTGATGAAGATTCTTTCCCCGGCTTTCAGAGAAATGCGAAGTGTACTTTTCATTTAAGTCCATCCCTGATGATGGTGGTAACGTCGATGATGCCCTGGTAGTTATTCGACTGACGTTTTCTAATTCTGTCGCATTCCTTCAATATCCAGATCGCAATCGAGATGAGGTTCGCCCTGAGCTCGACTTCCAACTGGTTGTCGGGATGTTTCAAATCCTCAATGAAGCTGATCCACACCCTGCGGGTATAGAAGAGAGCTTCAATAGCCTCCCGGGTATACTTCTCCTTGTCGCGCGCCACCGAAAGCAGTTCGATCGAACGTTCGAGAACCTGCCATTCCCGCTCTTTCGCGTCGGCAACCGAGTCTTGCATGACCTCGGCATAAGAGAACTGATACATTCATGCATCCTTCTTTATATTGCGCGCCTTTGCTCATCAAAGGTAGTTCACGAGACTCAACTGCTGGATCTTCGATACGATCGTGTAAGCGGTTTCGAGCTGGGTTTCCAAAGTCTTGACAAGGGTCGAGGCCTCATAGGGATCGACGCCCTGGATATCGACGAGCTTGGTCTGCATGATATTTGCCTGGGCATCGAGGGCGTCATTCGCCTTCTCGACACGCTCCTGCGACAGACCGAGCTGGCTCGCCTGGGTAACGATACCCGTGGTCGCTCTGGTCGTGTAGGTGATCGCCTTTGAAGAGACCGCGCTCATCGCGTCCGTGCTGAGGTTCTGGCCCATCAGCGCGGAGGTCACTACCGTCGCCAGAGCGAAGTAACGCATGCCTTCGGAATTGGCGCTGGTCGAGGATTCAACGACTTCCGAATTGCTGATACGGCTCGTCATGTTCTGGCTCGACGCCTTTGACCAGCCGGTCGTCGGGTCCGTCCAGGCCGCTTCGCTGAACATCGGCTCGACCTTGGTCTCGATGAAGGTCTTCATCTCATCGCTGGTGATCTCCTTCACCGGCTTGCTGAGTGTCGCGGCATAGGCGTTCAGCTCGGTAACGATCGCAGCAGACGTTGCCGTCGTCTTGTCGGTCAATGGCTGGATGTCGGTGTTGATGCCGGCGAAGAGATACTCGCCATTCACCATGGAATTCGACGTATCCATCATCGTCGAAAGCGCGCTCGTAGCCGACTGGATGGCAACCGTGATGCTGCCCGGATCGTGGCTGCTCTGAAGCGCCGTCAATTTGGACAGGAAGCCATCGCCGGCCGTCTTCATTTTGGTGAGCCCGGTTTGAGCCGATTCCATGCGGGCGTCGACGAGAGCATTGCTCAACTTGATCGATTTGATGCGGTCGACTTCGCGGGTAAAATCGATGCTCTTAGCAGCGTAACCGCCAAGCGACACACCGATATCGGCGTAGGTGCCGGTGGTCGCCTCCATCGTCGCCTTCGTCATCTGGTTCTGCGCCTGACGGATCGTCAGCCGCATGGCGTTCTGGATGGCCGAACTTGAAATAAATGAGCTCTTCATGGCTTAACTCGCAATATCCAGCAATGCTTTCAACATCTCGTCAACGGCGTTCAGAATCTTGGTCGCCGCCTTATAGGACTGCTCTATGTCGAGAAGGAGCGTCAGTTCCTCATCGAGGTTGACGCCGGTTTCATTGGAATAAGCTTCATCGGTTCGTGCTGCGGCAGCTTGAGTATTTTCCGCCGCTGTCGTCGCGTTACTGCGGTTCTGCTCGAGCCAGCCGATAGAATTGGTGGCAAAGGTCAGGATGCTGACATTCGAGTCGAGACCTGTCGTTGGATCGAACGGAATGCCGGAGTCCATCGCCGTGTAGAGGCGGTCGAGTTCTGCGGTATAACCGCTCGAACCCGTCGGGTTCGCAGCCGTGCTGCTTGCATTGATGTTGCCGTCACGCAACCGCATCGGATCGCCGCCTTTGGAGGTAACGACACGGTCATTGATCGCGATCGTTCCGGCGATGCCTTTGATGACAGTACCAGTCGCCGGAACCCCGCCTGCGGTGCCGGTCGTCGGGTTTGTCCAGACGAAGAGGCCAGGATTGCCATCTTCCTGGTAAAGGTTCACAAGGCCGCGAGCGACTTCGTCAAGCTGGCTCTGAAACGTCGGGGCGATATCGTCGCGGATCTGCAGAAGCGAAGCCAGGCTACCCTTGGCATTGGTCGTCGAGCCCGAGCCCATATTGACGGCCACGCCGTCGACAAAGACCTTTTTGCCGACCGTGTCAGCCGCATAGGACTGCGTCGGCTCGAAGCTGACCGTGCGCGGGATCGTCTCGAACAGCGTCGTGCCGTCGGCTGTGTAGAGCACCATGTCGTTGTTAGCGCGGGTCGCCGTAGACACGCCTACGATCTGGTTGATCTGCTTGAGGACCTTTTCGCGCTCATCGAGAGCGCTCGACGGATCTTCGTTGGATGATGTCGCCTTCTTGACGGCATTGTTGGCCGTTTCGAACTGCTTCAGCAGGCTGTTGAGCGAGTCGACCTGATTCTTGATCTGCTTGTCGGCATCGGAACGCTGCTGCTGCACTGCCTTGGAGGCATTGTTCAGCGACGTTACGACGTCCTGTGCCGCCGTAATCGCACCCTGGGCAGCAATAAGGTCACCGGGGGTGGCGCGGAACGTGCCGAGCTTGTCGCGGAAGGTGCGGAGAGCCGTTTCGGGCGAGGTTTCGTTTTCGTTGCCGCCCATAATCGATTTCAGATCTTCAAGGCCGCTCAACAGGGTCTGTTGAGCGCTGTCCTGCGAGGACGCCTTGAGATATTGTTTCAGCAGCGCATCTTCCTGTGCGCGGCTGATCTTGACCACCTGGGCGCCGTTCAGCGAGGTGGTGAGCATCGCCTGCCGGCGCACATAGTCCTTGTTGCCGGCGTTCGAGATATTGTTCGATACGATGCTGCTCTGCGCGCCCGTATTGTTGAATATGCTCTGCGCGGTGTTAAGTGCTGAAGTGAGCGACATGGCTTACCCGTTACCCTGAATTAACGCTTGAGGTTGACGAGGACGTCCATGAGATCGGAACCCGTCTGGAACACCTTTGAGTTGGCGGTGTAGCTGCGCTGGGATTCGATCATTTCGGTCAGTTCGCCGGCAAGGTCGACGTTCGAGCCTTCGAGGGCGCCCGACTGGATCTTGCCGAAACCGCTGGTCTGCGGGAAACCGGTGACGGTCACGCCCGACTTGCCGTTGGCCGAATAGACGTTGCCGGACATCAGCGTCAGCAGGTCCGGGCTCGGCACATTGGCGAGCGGGATCTGGAAGACCGGCTTGGTGCTGCCGTCATCGTACTTCGAGTAGACGATACCGTCGGCGTCGATGGTGATATCGACCGGCGAATTCGCGCCCTGACCGTCGACGTTACCTGTACCCGAGAAATTGTCGCCAACCTGGGAAAGATCGAGCTTCATATTGATGGTGAGGCCGGTTACCGGATCAACGATGTTGGTCGTCGATGGGGCCGCCGGGACCGTCATCTGGCCTTTGTCATCGAACTGGATCGTCGTGACATTCACCGCCGCCGAGGAATAGGGGAACGAGCTGGTGCCTGTCGTCGCCTTGTCGGCATTGCGGTAGACCGCCATTTCCCACTGGGTCGTACCAGCTGCGGCCGGCGGCGATGCGGGATTGGGAACCTTCGTGTAGTAGATGTCGTACATCACCTTACTACCGAGCTTGTCGTAGGTGACCATCGAGTATTTCTGTGTGTCGGAAGTCACCGTAGCGGAGTTTGCGCTTGGCAGGTTGGCCGGGACCGACACAATCTTTGCACCGGGCTTGAGGTTGCCGGTCCATGAGCCGTTTGAGGTCGGAACGGCCGCCAACTTCTGGTCGCCGAGGACGTTGATCGGAACGAGGCCGTCAAAGCCGTTGACGACGACTGCCGGAGCCGAGGCCCCCCACGGATAGCCCATAAGCGTGAAGCCGGCCGAGTTGACGAGGTTGCCGCTGTCGTCCTTCGTAAAGTCACCGGCGCGCGTCAGGACGGGAACACCATCGCCGCCCTGGACGATGAAAAAGCCGTCGCCGGAAATTGCGAGGTCGTAACCGGAGGTCGTGTAGGAAATGTCACCCTGGTCGGAGACAGCCTGGCGAACCGTCGTCGTCACGCCGCCCGAGTTGTAGTTACCGGAGCCCGATGGCAGGACCAGCGACGAAAACGCGGTCGAAACTGCCTTGTAGCCGCTGGTGTTCACGTTCGCGATGTTATCGGAGACGGTGCTGAGGCGGTTTGCCTGAGCGTTCATCCCCGATACTGCCGTCTTCATGCTGCCGAAAATGCTCATCTGAAAACCTCGTTTTACCTGTTAAGTGCAACAGTATTTGGCGGGCCTTGCGTGAAGCTGTCTGTTGTGCCGGGTCGCCGA
>Ga0209758_1001709_pt1 | contig 24609 bp, 21 predicted proteins | sample AraplaMF_Col_mMF_FD_184258 | JGI IMG/M metagenome (GOLD analysis project Ga0209758, IMG submission 184258) | Arabidopsis root microbial communities from the University of North Carolina, USA - plate scrape MF_Col_mMF (SPAdes) (version 2) | ecosystem: Host-associated > Plants > Roots > Endosphere...
CAGGGCATCTGCCACCTCGCCATCGGCGAGCACCGTCGCGCCATCGAGCTGTTTTCGATGGCGGTGCAGCGCGGCAATACCGATCCGCGCTATCAATGGGCGGCGCTCAACGCCTTCAGCCACTATCTGCTCGGACAGTACGACGCCTCGCTGTCATGGGCGCGCGAGGCATTATATTCAAATCCGAACCATCTTCAGGTGCTGGCGGTACGGGCGGCGGCGCTGGCGCAGGCCGGCCGCGCCGAGGAAGCCGCGCAGGCCGCCGAGGTGTTGCTGAACGCTTATCCCGGCTTCACCGTGCAGCGCCACTTGCGCAATTTCCGCTGGAAGAATCCCGCCGATCTCAGCCACTACGGCGACGGCCTGCGCAAGGCCGGCGTCCCGTTCGGCAAACTGACCCTGGTCGGTGTCGCCCCGCGAGGGGAAACGCCGCTGGCGCGTGACCGTCAGCTGGGGTGAGGTCAATCTCGCCCCGCGCGCCGGGTTAGCCATTCACACATTTTCAGGAAGCGCCCCCACCCCAACCCTCCCCCGCAAGCGGGAGAGGGGGCCGGCAGCATCCGAGGCGCGCAATGCCGTTTATTTCGAATGCCCGGAATTCATTGCTCGATGATGATAGTCACGCCATCGCGCAACGCGCTCCCTCTCCCGCTTGCGGGGGAGGGTTGGGGTGGGGGCTCTGCTGTCGGCTGTTGAGACAGCCCGAGCTCAGCTCACCGCGCCGTCCAGCGCGGTGCAAAACTGCGGGCGATCGCGAGCGCCACGCGTTCGTTGGCTTCCAGCGCGATCTTCTGCGCCAGCATCACGTCGCCCGCGGCCAGGCAGTCCCGCGGCACGAAGCACCAGCCGGTTTTCGGCCGGCCGGCCTCGTCCAGTTCGTGGATGTTGGTGCCGGTGCCGTAATAGATCCGGTAGCGGTTGCCGCTGTCGCCGCCGGTGACGTCGAAATAGTGATAGGCGTCGTATTGCGCGAGTTGCTCCGGCGTCAGCCACTCGCGCAGCAGGGTCTGGCTACGGGCTTCGCTGTCGTTGCCGTGGCCGAGCTCGCGAAACCAGTCCCAGGCGGCCCGCGTTGCGCGCAGGCCGCCGCTCAGCAGCGCACGGAGCCGGCCGGGCGCCGCCTGCAGCGGTTCGCTGGACATCGAAACGCGCTCAGCCGCCGACCAGGCGCGGGTAGAACAGCGTTTCCTCCGCCTTCGGATCGAACGTGCGGATCACGTTGGGGTCTCCCGCCGAGGTGCGGGCGGCGGCCGTGAAGCCGGCGCCGGTCAGCTCCTTGAAGCGCTGCTCGGCCTTGAGCAGGGCCTTCGCGTCCGCCGGGTCGAACGTATGACGGGTGTCGCCGGTGTGATCCATGACGATCTGGGTAGCCATGTTGATGCTCCGATTGTTCCCACCAGCCCGGCCAATGCTGCAATGTGGAATATCGAAAAAGGTTCCCGAGCTTTTTTGCAGCGGTAGCCGGCGGCGTGTTGTGCCTGTGACACGGCAAGTCTGGCCGGCACAAACGGCGGCGGCGCGGCCGCTGTGTGGCGTTTTGCGGTCGACGCCGCATCGTTCGCAATCGTGATCGCATGGCACCGCCGGCCGGCGGAACGAATCCCGCCGGCGCGGCTTGTTGCGGATACCCCGAAATCCGGGAGGGCTTCATGACAATCAGACAGATCACTTCCAAGGCCGCCTGGGCCGCCGCGGCCCTGACCATGCTCGGCTCGGCCGCGCTGGCCCAGCAGGCGCAGACCGGCACGGTCACCAAGATCGACCGCACCAGTGGCATGATCGCGATCAAGCCGATGCAGACCGGTACCGTCGGCGCCGCCGGAGGGGCCCCGGAGTACAAGGTGCAGACGGGCGTGTCGCTGGAAGATTGGCATGCCGGCGATCAGGTCTCCTTCACCGTCACCGACAGCGGCGGGGCCAGGACTGTCACCAGGATCGAGAAGCCCGAGAAATAGCAGGTACGGGCCGGCGCAGGTCTCGGCGCACGCTGATACCGCACGGCGCGGGCGAGGTGTGGTTTCTCTTCTATGGCGTTTTGGAGCGAAGCATGCCCCCGGACTTGATCCGGGGGTGGAGATCGGTCGCGTGAAGAAAACGCGGCACTTCTAGCCTGTCGGCTTCTGCCATAACGCGCGCAGCGGCCCGTCGCTGCCATAGACCGGATCCTTGCGCGGAACGCCGACCCTCGCAATGGTTTTGACGGCACGCGGGTGATCCCCAATCGTCGTGCATTCATCATAGGTGCCGGCCGGCGGATAGGCGCCGACCACCAGAAAATCCGCGCTTGCGCCGAGACACTGATGACCGGTCCCGGCCGGCAGCACGGCAACGTCGCCGGCCTTCAGCCTCACGGCCCGCCCGTGGGCGCCGCCGAACTGGACGCTCGCCGAGCCGCGCGCGATGCCCAGCACCTCGTGGATGCGCGAATGATAATGCGCGTAGGGGTAGATGCCGTTGCGCCAGCAATCGCCCCAGCCGTTGGTTTCGAACAGCACCTCCATCACCGCGGCGGGATCGTGCGTCCCGGGGCGCACCGGCCCGCGATACAGGATCAGCGGCCAGCGCGGATGGTTGGGGATGAGGCCGTCATCCTTGAATCGCAATGTGTTGGCTTTGCGCGGCCGCACCAGGTCGGGCAGGTCACGCGCTACCGGCCGGCCAAGCCCGCTGAGCCGTTCTCCGAATTGCTTGGCGTCTTCAAGGATGGGCATCTTCAGTTCCTCAATAGCAGGACGCCCGCAAGGTTCCGCCGCATCGATCCGCCGGTTCTCACCCGGGCGCCATCTTTGCGATCAACCGGAGCAGCACGCTGGCGCGTAGTTCGGTGTGCTTGACGCTTTCGCGGACCGGCACGATGTCCATGCTGCCGTCCGGCATGCGCAGCACCCGCCATTCCTCCCGGGGATGGTCGACGATGTCGATCAGCTTCGCCGCCACCACGTCGAGACAGAACGATCGGGCATCGTCAAGGCTTGCGGCAAATCCGTCGTGATCCTGCCGCGCCCAGTGGCGTACGGTCGTGGGCGAAGGCATGCCGGGGTCGCGGCACACGTGGGTCAGCGGCCGGCCGCCGGCTATTTCCGCCAGGATGCTGCCGGCAAGCCCGGCCGAGTAGGTCGTCGCCGGGCCGGGCCTGGCGCGGCCGATGCGCCGGGCGTCGCGGTAGCGCGCCGCAAAACCATGATGATCGTCCTTGACCCATTGCCGCACCGTGCTGGCTCCCGGCATGTCGGGATCGCGGCAGATGGCGTCGAGCGCCTTGTCGTTCATCAGCTTGCGCAGGATACGGTCGGCGATCGCGGCGCTGTAGCGGCGGGGCGCGCCGGCCTTGTCGATGTGCCGCGTCGCCCGGTAGCGCGCGGCGAAGCCGTCGCGGTCGTCGGCGATCCACTGGCGCACCGCGCTGTAGGGCGGCATGCCCTGGTCGCGGCACACTGCGCGCAGCGCGCGGCCGCGCGCCAGCTCGGTGAGAATGCGCTCGGCGTTTTGCGGCGTGTAGAGCGTGGGGCGGCCGGTCATGGCCTGACCTTCGATCTGCAGGCCCGCCCGGTCAATCGATTTTCCGGCGATTTATCAACAGGCTGCGACACGGCAGCAGCCTGGCCGCCGTGCCGCGCCGGTTCGGCGGTGATTTTTCAGAACCTATTCCGCGCTGCCGCGACATAGGGTGTGAGTTGCCATTTCAGGACGAATTTATTTCAGCACCTATTTGGGAGATTGCGATGAAACTTGTCTCGTCGATCGCTGTCGCGATGGTCGTCACCAGCGCCGCCGGCGCCGTTGCGGCGGAACTGCCGGGTTTTGCCGTCAGCGGATTGCCGATCTCGCCGGTTCAGCTCCAGGTCGTCGGCGCCGCAAACGTTGCCGAAATGTCGCCGGTGGCCGCGGATGGCCTGCTGGCCTCACCGGTTCAGCTCAGTGTCCTCGCGCCGCGAGTGAAGCGGACTGCCGCGATCGTGGGCGAAACCGACGCCGTCACGCGCTGAACGTTTCGCAAGGATGGGTTTCGCAGGCGCTCGATTCGTCCTGCGGGCGTCGCACCGCTGCACCGGCTACCGCATCACCTTGTCCAGCGTGATCGGCAGATCGCGCACGCGCTTGCCGGTGGCGTGATACACCGCGTTGGCGATCGCGGCGGCGACGCCGACGATGCCGATTTCGCCGAGGCCCTTGATACCGAGCGGGTTGACCAGCGTATCCGGCTCGTCGACGAAGATCACGTCGATGTCGTGGATGTCGGCATTGGTCGGGATGTGGTACTCGGCGATGTTGGCGTTGACGATGCGGCCGAAGCGATGGTCGTACTGGGTTTCCTCGTGCAGTGCCATGCCGATCCCCCATACCACGCCGCCCATCACCTGGCTGTGCGCGGTCTTCGGGTTGAGGATGCGGCCTGCCGCCACCGCGCTGACCACCCGTCTGACCCGGATGACGCCGAGCTCGTCGTCGATCCTGACCTCGGCGAAAACAGCCGAATGGGTGTTCCGCGCGTGCGCGTCGTCGTCGTCGAAGGTGTTGGCCTTCTCCCGCGCGATGCGCTCGACATGGCCGTGCCGCATCGCGTCGGCGATCGATACCGCGTGGTGCGGATCCTTCTTGCTGACGAGGTGGCCGTCCGTCAGCACCACGTCCTTGGTGGCGAGGCCCTTGAGCGGCGCGTGCGGCATGCGGTGCGCCAGCGTCAGCAATTCCTGGCGCACCGCGGTGGCCGTGGTGACGATGGCGTTGCACACCGAGGCCGCGATCCACGAACCGCCTTCCACCGGGCAATCCGGCAGGGTGGAATCGCCGAGCCTGACGCTGATGCTGTCGATCGGCAGGCCGAGCGCGTCGGCGGTCGTCTGTGCCATGATGGTGGTGGTACCGGTGCCGATGTCGGAGGCCGCCGTCGCCACTTCGGCGTGGCCGTTGGCGGTCAGCACGATGCGTACCGTGGCCGGCATCTGCAGCGCTTCCCACACCCCGGTCGCCATGCCCCAGCCGACCAGTTCGCCGCCGTCGCGCATCGACCGCGGATCGGGATTGCGCTTCTCCCAGCCGAATGCCGCCGCGCCCTGGCGATAGCATTCGCGCAGCTGCTTTGACGTATAGGGAACGTCCTCGGTCTGGTCGCGCTCCGAATAGCATTTCAGCCGCAACGCCACCGGATCCATGTTGAGCGCGACGGCGAGTTCGTCCATGGCGGATTCGAGTGCGTAGACCCCGGTCGCAGCACCCGGGGCGCGCATGTCGGAGGAGGTCGGCACGTCGAGCCGGACCAGCTTGTGCGCCATGCGGCTGTTGGCGGATTTGTACAGCAGGTTGGCCCAGCCGGTGTCGTTGCGGGCGAAATCCTCGAATTGCGAGGTGACCGCGATCGCCCCGTGGATGATCGCCTCCATCGTGCCGTCGGCCCTGGCGCCGAGCGCAAGGTGCTCGATGCTCGCCGGCCGGTAGCCGAGCGCATACATCTGCGCGCGGGTCAGCACCAGCCGCACCGAGCGCTCCAGCGCACGGGCCCCCAGCACCGCGAGCACCACCTGGTATTGCGGGCGCAGCCCGCCGCCGAAGCCTCCGCCCATGAAGGCCGACGTCACCTTGATCTCGTCGGCGTCCATGTCGAACACGCCGCACAGATACTTCTGCACGTTCTGCACGCCTTGGGTCTTGTCATGGACCGTCAGCTTGCCGTCGCCCTCCCACACCACCGTGGAGGCGAACAGCTCCATCGGGTTGTGATGCTCGGTCGGAATGAAATATTCGGCATCGTGGCGCACCGCGGCGGCGGCCAGCGCCTGCTTCGCCTTGCCGCGCGGCTTCGCCGGCGCGTCGACCGCGAACGCCTTGTCGCGCTGCCCATGCAGGTCGGTGACGTGGGCCTTCTCGTGATATGTGACGCGCACCAGCGACGCCGCGCGTCGCGCGGTCTCCCAGTCCTCGGCCAGCACCAGCGCCACCGGCTGCCGGTTGAACAGGATCTTGTCATCGTAGAGCGGGCGGTACGGCGAGCCCTTGTCCGGCGCTACGTCGTCGTGGTAGGCGCGGCTGTTGCGCGCGAGCGGCGGCCGGTTCTGATGCGTCAGCACGTCGAGCACGCCGTCGAGCCGCAGCGCTTCGCTGGCGTCGATATGCGCGATGCGGCCTTTGGCAATGGTGGAGTCGACCACGCAGGCATGAACGAGGCCGGGGACGTTGAACTCGGCGGCGTATTTGGCAGCGCCTGTCACCTTGGCCCGGCCGTCGACGCGGGAGATGGCGGTGCCGATATAAGGTGCCATGGTCCGTCCTCTCGCGCCGTTCAGCGGATCTTCTTGATGGATTGCGATTGCGGCGTCGCCATCGCCGCCTGGGTCAGCGTCCGCACGATGGCACGGTGCGCCAGTTTGATCTTGAAGGCGTTGTGCTTGTGCGCCCGGGCGCCGTGCAGCAAGAGCTCCGCGGCGCGGCCGAATGCAGCCTCGTCGGCACCTGCGCCGCGCAGCGCTGATTCCGCCGCTTTGTCGCGCCACGGCTTGTGCGCGACGCCGCCCAGCGCCAGCCGGGCGTCCTTGATGGTGTCGCCGTCGAGCTCGAGCGCGGCCGCCACCGAGACCAGCGCAAAGGCATAGGACAGCCGGTCGCGGATCTTGAGGTAGGAGTAGTTTTGCGCAAAACCCGGCGACGGCAGCTCGACCCCGGTGATGATTTCCTCCGGGCCAAGATTGCTGTCGGTCTGCGGCGTGTCGCCGGGCAGCCGGTGGAAATCCGTCAGCGGCATGACACGCCCGCCTTTGGGACCCGCAACATGCACGTTGGCATCCAGCGCCGCCAGCGCCACGCACATGTCGGAGGGATGCGTCGCAATGCAGGATGTGCTGGTGCCGAGGATGGCGTGGCCGCGGTTGATGCCCTCGATCGCCGAACAGCCGGAGTCCGGCTCGCGCTTGTTGCATGGCGTCGCGACGTCATAGAAGTAGGCGCAGCGGGTGCGCTGCATCAGATTGCCGCCGGTCGAGGCCATGTTGCGCAATTGCTGCGAGGCGCCGGCAAGGATGGCGCTGCTCAGCAGCGGATAGCGCCGCTGGATCAGCGGGTGATAGGCCAGATCCGAATTCGGCACCAGCGCCCCGATCAGGACGCCGCCGCCGGCGGTCTGTTCGACCGACGTCAGCGGCAGCCGCGAGATGTCGATCAGCCGTGGCGGGCGCTCGACGTCGTCCTTCATCAGGTCGAGCAGGTTGGTGCCGCCGGCGATGAACTTGGCGGCGGGATCGGCGGCCTTGCGGCGGATGGCGTCGGCGACGTCGCTGGCGCGGGCGTATTCGAAGTTGATCATGAGTGTTTCATCGCCTGCTGGATTGCCGCCACGATGTTGGGATAGGCGCCGCAGCGGCAGAGATTGCCGCTCATCAACTCGCGGATCTCGTCCGCCGTCCTGGCCTTGCCTTCGGAGATCAGGCCCACCGCCGAACAGATCTGCCCGGAGGTGCAGTAGCCGCATTGGAAGGCGTCGTGATCGATGAACGCCTGCTGCAGCGGATGCAGCACGCCGTCCTTTTCGAGCCCCTCGATGGTGGTGACGCTGGCGCCGTCCTTCATCACCGCCAGCGTCAGGCAGGAATTGATCCTTCGACCATCGACCAGCACGGTGCAGGCGCCGCACTGGCCGTGATCGCAGCCCTTCTTGGTGCCGGTGAGGTCGAGATGGTCGCGCAGCGCGTCCAGCAGGGTGGTCCACGGCGCGACATGCAGGGCAGTGGGGATACCGTTGACGGTCAGCTTGACGGTCATCCTGGGCGGCGCGGGAATGGTTGAGGCGTCGCCTGATGCTCCCATGCCGTGTGCTCCCAGATCGTGAATATGCAACAATGAGATGCGGAAGCAGGAGTTCCCGACGCCTGGGTCGCAATCCTTTGGGTCTCAAGGCTTGCTGACCATATTTTGGCCGTGGGCGGGCTGCTTTCTTTTCAATTCCCACGGCGGTTTTCACGTTTTTACGAAATTTGCGCCGACGATGTGCGGATGGTCCCGACCGGCAACCCGTTGTAGGATCGGCGCAGCCTGGCAAGAACCCGTCGCGGGCAGTTCGCCAACTTGAACCTCCGGGTGATCCGACCCATGATGAACATGCCCACGACGGCGGAGCAAGCGCGTCAGTCCGATGCCGCGGTGTCGTTCGGCCCCTTCACGTTGCGGACGTCGCAGCGGTTGCTCGAAAGAGCCGGCACGCCGCTGCCCCTGGGTGGCCGCGCTCTCGACATCCTCATTGTCCTGGTGCAGCGCGCCGGCGAGGTCGTCAGCAAGGCAGACCTGCTCGACCAGGTCTGGAGCGATGTGACGGTCGACGAGGGCGCGCTGCGGTTTCATGTCGCCGCGTTGCGTAAGGCGCTGGGCGACGGCGATGCGGGCGCCAGATATGTCGCGACCCTGTCGGGCCGCGGCTACTGCTTCGTCGCGCCGGTGGTTCGCGCCGGCCAGCCCGTCCGGACGGTGCTGCCGGTGCCGGCGGTGCCGGGCCCGTCCGCAAGACTTCCCGCGGTGCTGGCGCGAATGGTCGGCCGCGACGATACCGTCCGCGAGATCGCGTCGCGGCTCGTCGCCGAGCGTTTCGTCACCATCGCCGGGCCGGGCGGCATCGGCAAGACCACGGTGGCAGTCGCCGTGTCCCACCAGCTGCAGGCCGACTTTGCCGGCGCCATCGCCTTTCTCGATCTCGGGCCGTTGAGCGATCCGCTGCTGGTCCCGGACGTGATCGCCGCGGCGCTCGGTCTGTCGGTGCAGGTCAGCGATCCGGCGCCGGGCGTGATCAGGTTTCTGCGCGACCGGCGCATGCTGCTGGTGCTCGACAGCTGCGAGCACGTCATCGAGACCACCGCCGAACTCGCCGAGCGCATCCATGCCGAGGCGCCCGACGTGCATATCCTCGCGACCAGCCGGGAACCGCTGCGCGTCGAGGGCGAACACGTCCACCGGCTGCCGCCGCTCGGCAGTCCGCCGGCCGATGCGGACATTCCGGCGCAGCAGGCGCTGGATTTCCCGGCGGTGCAGCTGTTCGTCGAGCGGGTCGTCGCCGGCGGACGCGCGTTTGAAATGAACGATGCCGACGCCGCCGTGGTCGGCGAGATCTGCCGCCGGCTCGACGGCATCGCACTCGCCATCGAGCTCGCCGCCCGGCGCGTCGAGGCCTGCGGGCTGCGCGGTACGCTGGAGCTTCTGACCAACCGGTTCAACCTGCTTCGCGAGGGGCGGCGCACCGCGTTGCCGCGTCATCAGACCCTGGGCGCGACGCTGGACTGGAGTTATGAACTGCTGTCCGAGCTGGAACGCGCGACCCTGTGCCGGCTCTCCGTGCTGGCCGGCGCTTTCCGAATCGAGGCCGCCGTTGCGGTCGCGGCGGAAGGCGAGCTCGACGATCCGCGCGTCGTCGACGCGCTGGCGAGTCTGGTCGAAAAGTCGCTGGTCGCGGTGAGCGGCAGTGCCGATGTGATCGGCCGCTATCGCCTGCTCGACACCACCCGCTTCTATGCCTCCGCCAAGCTCGCCGAACGCGGCGAAACCGATCGGGCGAAGCGGCGCCACGCCGAATATTTCCTCGAGCTTCTGGCGCGCGATGGCGCGGGTGAGGCTGCGGCCGGAGCGCTCGACAACGTGCGCGCCGCGCTGGAATGGAGTTTTTCGGAACGCGGCGACGCGGCGCTGGGAGCGATGCTTGCCGCGGCGGCGGCCCGGCCATTCCTCGACATGTCGCTGTTGACCGAGTGCGTGCGCTGGACCGAACAGGCGATCGCGGCGCTGGCGCCGTCGATGCGCGGCACCGCGGCCGAGATGACCCTGCAGGCGGCACTCGGCCAATCCCTGATGTTCACAAGAGGAAACAGCGACGGCGCGCGCGATGCGCTGTTCCGCGCTCTTGCGCTCGCCGAAGCGCTCGACGATCCGCGCAGCCAGCTCCGGCTGCTCGGGCGGCTGACCCTGTTCGACCAGCGCAAAGGCGATTACCGCAGCGCCGCAGCACTCGCCGGGCAGACCGAGACCGTCGCCGCGCGGCTCGGCGATCCCGCCAGCCTCGCGACCGCGAACTGGTTTGTCGGATTTGCCCGCTATTTCGCCGGCGATCTGCGCGGTGCGGAGGCGAACTGGGAGACCTCGCAGCGCCAGGGCGAGGAGTCACGGATCGCGACCAGCTCCGGCCGCATCGAGCGCGACACCACCGCGCGGGTACGCTGCGGGCTGGCGGCGCTGCACTGGCTGCGCGGCTTCCCGGATCTGGCGGTCGCCGCCATCAACGATGAGATCGGCGGCGACGTCGCCTTCAAGGACCCGTCGACGCTGAGCATCTGCCTGATCTTTGGCGGCTTCACCCTGCTGCGCAGCGGAAGCTGGTCCGACGCCGCGGCGGCGATGGCGCGGCTGGTCGATCATGCCAGAAAATATTCGCTGGCGCCCTATGAGGCGATCGGGAGCGGCATGCAGGGCCTGCTTGCGATCCGCCGCGGCGAAGCCGCGGACGGCATCGAGCTTCTGCACGGCGCCATCGAGACCCTGCGCGGCGAGCGCTACGAATTGCACAACGCGGTGCTGATGGCCGGCCTTGCCGAGGGCCTTGCGATGACCGGGCAGTCCGGCCACGCGCTGCGCACCATTGACGACGCCATTGCGGGCACGCAAGCCAATGGGCAATTGTTCAGCCTGGCCGAATTTTGGCGCATCAAGGGTGACATCCTATTGACCAGCCCGGAGCCCGATCCGGTCCAGGCCGAAGCACTGTTCGCCGCCGCCATCGATCTGTCGGCAAGACAATCCGCGCTGTCGTGGCAGCTGCGCGCCGCAACCAGCCTCGCGCAATTGCAGCACAGCCAGCACCGCGCCGCGCAGGCGCGCCAGCTCCTGGCGGATGTCTACGGCCAGTTCACCGAAGGCTTTGCCACCCACGACCTGATGACGGCACAGGCGTTGCTCGCCGAACTGCACGGTACTGAATCGTAGGGTGGGTTAGGCGCTCACATCCGCTGAATCTCACCACGCGATAGGCGCGCCGTACCCCACCACGCTCCGCATCGCGCGCGAATGGTGGGTTACGCCTTGCGCCCTGCATGTTGAATTGCAGCAATTGGAGGTCGGCTAAAACTCACTACGATTCGTCGTCGTAATTTCGCGGTGAACCATCGGCGTGGACAGCTTGTAGCGTCCAGAGCCTCAGGTAGGCGGATTTTCGCGCGCCATTCTCGATCCAGTAACAGCCGATTTGCGGATCAGCGCCCTCTTCATGGGGAGACACGAAGTCCACGATCATGATGGGACCGCCTGATTTGTGTCGGACGAGATTGCCGAGTCGAAGCTGCATCGTCGTACCCTCAAAATGCAACGGGCGATAGCGCGACGGATTTCGCGGAGATTACCATCGATACTCAGGGCACGGTAGGGTGGGTTAGGCGCTCACATCCGGTGAATCTCACCACGCGGCACACGCGCCGTAACCCACCACGCTCCGCATCGCGCGCGAATGGTGGGTTACGCCTTGCGCCCTGCATGTCGAATTGCAGCAATTGGGGGTCGGCTAAAACCCACCCTACGGTTCTTTCCGCCTCGGCGAAGACCGGCTACAACGTCGCGCACGCCAACGGGGGAGCCAGCCATGCGATCAGTCGTCATCACCGGCACGTCGACCGGCATCGGGTTCGGCAGCGCAAAGGTGCTGATCAGCCGCGGCTTCCGGGTGTTCGGCAGCGTGCGCAAGCAGGCCGATGCCGATCGGCTGAAGGCCGAACTCGGCGCCAATTTCGTGCCGCTCTTGTTCGACGTCACCGATGAGGCCGCGGTCAGCGCCGCCGCCGTTGAAGTGCGCGCCGCGCTCGGCGGCGAGACGCTGGCGGGCCTCGTCAACAACGCCGGCATCGCGGTGTCCGGGCCGCTCCTCGAAATGCCGGTCGCCGATTTCCGCAGCCAGCTCGAGGTTAACGTGCTGGGACCGGTGATCGCCACCAAGGCATTCGCGCCGCTGCTCGGCGCCGATCCGTCGCTGAAGGGACCGCCGGGCCGCATCGTCATGATCAGCTCGGTGGCCGGCAAGAACGGCAATCCGCTGATGTCGCCATATTCGACGTCGAAGCACGCCGTCGAGGGGCTCGCCGAGAGCCTGCGCCGCGAGTTCATGCTGTTCGGCATCGACGTCATCGTGATCGGGCCGGGCGCGGTGAAGACGCCGATCTGGGACAAGACCGGCGATGTCGGCGTCACGGCTTCCGCCCAGTCGCCTTTCCTGCCGGCGCAGCAGCGGCTGCGGGCCTACGCGCGCAACCTCGCCGAAACCGGCCTGCCGGCCGAACAGATCGGCGAACTGGTTTTCGACGTGCTGACGAAGCCGAACCCTAAGGTCCGCTACGAGATCTCGCCGGAGCCGATGCGCATGCTGATGATGCGCATCCTGCCGAAGCGCATGCTGGATCGGATGATCGCCAAGCGGCTGGGGCTGGTGGGGAAGCCATAAAGTTGTCGTTCGGGTCCCGCGCCGCGACCATTCCGCACAGGCCAAGGGTTGTTCCGCTGTGCCCAAGACGGCTCGGCATCGGCGGGGTAGCCTGCGACATTGAAACAACCGGAGCGTGCGTTGGTGCAGGCGTCTACCGTGCTTAAATTCTCGACCGACGATCTGCCGGCGCGTGACCGTTTGCCGTACTGGCGCGAGGTGTTTGGCCGCGCGGTCGTCAAGGTCGATCTGGCGCCGCTGGGCGAAACGCCCTTCCGCAGTCAATCACGGGTGCGGGTGCTGCCCGATCTCAATGTCAGGTCGTCGCACGCGACTGCAGCCCATGTCACCAGGACGCCGGCGCTTGTCGCTGACGGCGATGACAAGCTGGTGCTGACGATCATCAAGCGCGGCCAGATGCGCGCCACGCAACACGACCGCGAGGTCTATCTCGATCAGGGCGGCGCCTATCTGTGGTCGAATGCCTTGTTGGGGGACTGCATCAATCCGACCGAGATGGATCTGATCACTCTGGCATTTCCGAGACGCGCATTGGCATCGTCGGTGGTCGATCTCGACAGGGCGGCGATGACACTGATTCCGAAGGCGACGGAATCGCTGCGCCTGCTGATCAGCTATGTCGACATGCTGCAGGGCGATGCTGCGCCCAGTTCCCCCGAACTGCTGGCCTTGAGCGCTTCGCACGTCCACGATCTCGCCGCGCTCGCGCTGGGAGCGACCCGCGACGCCACCGAGACTGCCCGGACCGGAGGCTTGCGGGCCGCGCGCCTGCAGGCGATCAAGGCCGACATCATGGCCAATCTCACCCAGCGCAGCCTGACCGCGGATTCGCTGGCGGCGCGGCACGGCATCTCGACGCGCTATGTCCGTTCGCTGTTCGACAGCGACCGCACCACCTTTACCGACTTCGTGCGCGAGCAGCGGCTGCGCCGCGCCTACCGGATGCTCTGCAGTGCCGCCTTTGCCGGACATGGCATCAGCACCATCGCCTATGATTGCGGCTTCGGCGACCTGTCGTATTTCAATCACTGTTTCCGGCATCGCTACGGCGCCACGCCGTCCGACGTGCGCGCTGCGGCGGCCCAACCGCGTTGACGCCGACGACGATTGAAGCGCGCTTGTCTCGCGCCGTTGCAAAAATGCAGCAACTGGTTTTGTAAGTCGGATTGCTGCCGCCAGACCCAAGTCATCCGCCCTGTGGCCCAAGCGATGCAGGCCGCGCACCCGATACCTTGCCCCCGCGATCCGCAGATTCATGTCGGCAGGTCGTGACAAGTCGAAATGGGGGTTTGATGTCTTTCGTAGGTCTTGGTGATGTAGCTGGCGCGGTTCGGCGCGAGGCTCGCTCAACCCGATATGTTCGCCGTGCGCTGCTGGCGTCGGTGTCTTGTCTGTGTTTTGCCGCCTCGGCGGTCGACGTGTGGGCACAGGTGGTCATCGAGGGCGGCGCGGTCGAAAACGTGCCCGGCACCCAGGCCTCGCCGTGGAACATCGGCAATTCGCTGACCGTCGGCGATAATACTGATGGCACACTGAACATCGGCGTCGGCGGCGTTGCCGGTGTCGTCACCGATACGTCGGCTGTCGTCGGCAACTCGGCGACCGCGACCGGCAGGGTCAATGTGACCGGAGCAGGCTCGAGCTGGAGCACCGCCAACAATTTTTACGTCGGTGCGGGCGGCAACGGCTTCATGACGGTGCAAGGCGGCGCCAGTGTCGCGAGCGCGACGATCGGCGGCACGCTGGCCGGCAGCTATATCGGCCAAAATTCGGGTTCGACCGGTACGGTCTATGTTCAAGGCACCGGTTCGGTCTGGAGCACCAATATGCTGGAGTTCGCCGTCAACGATGGCAGCCGCGGCTACATGACCATATCCAATGGCGGCCGCGTCAACAGCCTGGACGCCATCATTGGCGACCAGACTGCTGTCAGCGGCGGCGGATCGGTCCTCGTCACCGGCGCCGCTTCCTTGTGGGACATGGTGGGTGAATTGACCGTCGGCAGCCAGGGCACCGGCAGCCTGAATGTCGAGAGCGGCGGCACGGCGACGACGGCCGTCGATTCCTATATCGGCCGCCTGACCGGAGGCAACGGTGTCGCTTTGGTGACCGGGGCCGGCTCGTCGCTCAATGTCGGCGGAACACTCACCGTGGGCGCCGTGCATGCCGCGGGTGTGCTGACCATCGCCGACGGCGGCGTCGTCAATGTCGGCGGCGGCGCCGGCACGGTGAGGATCGCCAACGGCCCGTCGTCGAGCGGCGTGGTCAGCATCGGCGGCGCGTACGGATTGGCTACCGCCGCGCCGGGAACGCTGCAGGCCGCGCTGGTACAGTTCGGTGCCGGCGGCGGCATCCTCAACTTCAATCATACCGCGTCGAATTACACATTCGCGCCCGCCATTGCCGGCAACGGAACGATTATCCAGGCGGCGGGTCACACCACGCTTGCGACCAACTCCGACCCGTTCACCGGGGCTATCGTCGTCAACGGCGGCACGCTCGCGATCAACGGCTCGTTCACCGGAGCGACCGGCGTCACCGTCAACAGCGGCGGCACGCTTGGCGGCAACGGCACCGTGACGGACGTGCTGATCAAGTCGGGCGGCGCGCTGGCGCCGGGCAATTCCATCGGCACGCTCAACGTCCAGGGCAATCTGGTGTTTCAGTCCGCCGCAGGCTACATGGTCGAGGTCTCGCCCGCGAATGCCGACCGGGTCAACGTTTCCGGCACCGCCACGCTCGGCGGCGCCACGGTGACGGCATCATTCGCGCCGGGCAACTACGTTGCAAAACAGTATGTCATCCTCAACGCCGCCGGCGGCGTCACCGGCACGTTCAATGCGCTGACCAGCACCAATCTGCCGGCAGGTTTCACCTCGCGGCTCGGCTACGATGCCAACAACGTCTACCTTGATCTGGCGTTCGGATTCGGGCCGGCCACAAGCCTCAACACCAATCAACGCAACGTCGCCAATGCGCTGACGCGCTTTTTCGACAGTACCGGCGGCATCCCGCTGGTGTTCGGAACGCCGACACCGGCCGGACTGGGGCAGCTTTCGGGCGAACTGGCGCCCGGTGCGCAGCAGGCCACGTTCGGTGCGATGAACCTGTTCATGGGGGTGATGACCGATCCGTTCACGGCGGGCCGCGGCTTTGTCGCGCCGGGCGCCGCAGGATTTGCCGATGCGGGCAATGCCGGCGGTCGCGGGCGCAGCGGTGCCGAGCGCGATGCCTACGGCATGATGGCAAGGCCTGCGCCGGAGGCATCGACGTTCGAGCGGCGCTGGAATCTGTGGGCCGCCGGTTTTGGCGGCGCGCAGAACACCGATGGCAATGCTGCTGTCGGTTCGAACGCCGCGTCCAGCCGGATCGGCGGGATCGCTGTCGGCGCGGACTATCTGTTGTCGCCGCAGACCGTCGCCGGGTTCGCAATGGCCGGCGGCACCACCAGCTTCAATGTCGACGGTTCTGGCTCAGGACGTTCGGAGTTGTTCCAGGCCGGCGCGTTGCTGCGCCACACGTTGGGTTCGGCTTATCTCAGCGCGGTCGCGGCATATGCCTGGCAGGACGTCACGACAGACCGCACGGTCACCGTTGCCGGCTTCGACCGGCTGCATGCGCAATTCAATGCCAGCGCCTATTCGGGGCGCATCGAAGCCGGCAATCGCCATGTGGTGTCATGGCTGGACGGACTGGGCGTGACGCCTTACGCGGCGGCGCAGCTGACCTTGTTCGATCTGCCGGCCTATGCCGAGCGGGCCGCCTCGGGCAGCAACGTTTTCGCACTGGCCTACGGCGCGAGGACGGTGACCGATACGCGCAGCGAATTCGGGTTGCGCACCGACAGATCCTACGCCGTCAACGATGCATTGCTGACGCTGCGCGGCCGCGCGGCGTGGGCGCATGACTTCAACACCGGCCGTGTGGCGTCGGCAACGTTCCAGTCGCTGCCCGGCGCGAGCTTCGTCGTCAACGGCGCCTCGACGGCGCGCGACGCGGCGCTTACCACGGTTTCTGCCGAGATGACTTTCATGGGCGGCGTGTCGCTCGCGGCGACGTTCGAAGGCGAGTTTTCCGACGTGAATCGCAGCTATGCCGGCAAGGGCGTGTTCAGGTACCCCTGGTGAGCGCCGGCTTCCGCGCCTTCATCGCCGCGCCCACCCGCAATGCCATCACCACGATCAGCGGCAGCAGAAACCAGGCGTAACCCGGCATCGCCGGAATCCGCATGCCGAACGACACCATGAACTGAAACCACAGATAATAAATGCCTGTGGTGTGCAGCATGCGCCAGGCCCGCGGGCCGATGGCGCGGGCGGTGCGGTCGAACGAGGTCGCCGCCATGGCTGTGATGAAAGCATAGCCGATGCCGCCGAAGATGAAGGAGGCCGGCGAGGTGGCGTCCTTGAACAGGTCCGGCGCCATTGCCGCGAAGGCTGCGATGGCGACCGCATGGATCAGATGCGAGACCACGAACGACAGCCCGAGATAGCGCCGGTTGCGCAGCAGCCAGTGCGTCGGCGCGGCGGGCCATAGCCGCTGCAGCGCCGCGGCGGCGAAGGCGAGGCAGAACAACAGCAGCGACGTCCGCGCGGTAAAGCGGATCACCAGCCGCACGCCGTCGACCTCGAAGCCGCGCATCGATGCCAGCCAGACCGCCAGCGCGGTCAGCGCCAGCGATGCCGCCGCCAGAAACCTCCAGCCTTCGAGACTGAACTGCCGCCGCGCCTGCATGACGTTTTCCTCGCTGTGATGTAATCACCAGTTACATCCAATCGTGATCGGTTGGTCAATATGTATTCAGTGCTTACATTCACGTTCGGGTGATGTTAGACAAACAAATGGCTCGACCCGGCAAACCCGGCCGCCGCCCGGCGGCGCCAAAGCCGTACCACCACGGCGACCTCCGCCGCGTCCTGATCGAGGCGGCGCTGACTCTGGTCGAGCAGGGTGGTCCGGATACCGTCAGCGTCCGCGAGGCGGCGCGCCGCGCGGGGGTGTCGCCGGGGGCGCCGTTCCGGCATTTTCCAAGCCGCGCCGCGCTCCTGACCGCGGTGGCGGAGGAGGCGCAGCGCCGCTTCCGCGCCGAGATCGAAACGGCGATCCAGGCGGTGCCGGCCGGCGACCCGTTGGCCCGGTTCCGGGCGCTCGGCGTCGCCTATCTGCGCTGGGCGCTGCGCAACCCGGCACATTTCGAGGTGATCTCCACCGCCAGGTATTTCGACCACGACGCCGCACCCGATCTCCGCCGCGACAATGCCGAACTGATCGCCATGACCGAACAGGCGCTGGCCGACGCTTTTGCCCAGGGCCAGCTGCGCGCCGCCGACCTCCATCTGGTGCAGACCGCCGGCCGCGCCTTAGTCTATGGCTTCGCCCGCATGAACATCGACGGCCACTTTCCGCGCTGGGGCGTGGCGGCGGACGAAGCCGCGCAGACGGCGGAGGCGATCGTGGATTTGTTTATCGAGGGGATCAGGAAGCCGGGAAGGTAGAGTTCAGCCGATGTCTCTCCCCACGTCGTCCCGGCCCCCGAGCCGGGACCCAGAACCCCTGGCGTCCCGTTGTTGCAGCGAAGGGGGATGCCTTCTTCAACCGGGAGCGCCAGGGGTTCTGGGTCCCGGGTCAAGCCCGGGACGACCTTGAGAAAGGTCCACACCCCCCGCCAAAACTACCCACGCCTCAACCCTTCCCCCCGCAAATTCATTGCACGTTCATGACTGTTCTATTACGGTTTCATGACGCGACGCGGTGTCCGGCTGCGTCGGTTGCCTTCTGGCCAACGCCAGCCAAGGCGGGGCCGTGCCGGGGGTTTGTTGCGTCCAGGCCATGGTGCCGCCGCTCAATCAGGGTCCTTCGCCCGTTCCAACCGCCACCGCTGCGTCCGCGGCGACGCCGATCGGCATTTGGCGGCTGCTCGCGGTGGCGGCGCCGCATCTCGGCGCGCTCTTGGTGCTGTTGCAGACCGAGACCGATTTCGGCTCGCGGCTCGGCTTCGTGCTGGCCTGGGGCATCCTCAACGCGTTCTGGATCACGCTGCTGCGCCGCCCGGCGCTGTCCGGCGCGCTGTCGCTGACCCTGGTCGTCATCCTGGTGCTGCTGTCGCGGCTCAAGCACGACGTCGTGCAGATGACCGCCAACTTCGTCGACCTGATGGTGATCGACCGCGACACCGCCGCCTTCCTGTTTACGATCTTCCCCAACCTGCGCTGGTCGGCGATCGGGGCTGCCATCGTCGTACTGCCGCTGATGTATGCGCTGTGGTGGCTCGATCCGTTCCGGATTCGCCGGTTGCCGGCGTTGGCGTCGAAACTGGCCTGTCTCGCCGCGCTGGTCGGCTATTCGTTTGCCTGGCCGGACGAAGCCTGGCGCGGCTATTATGACGACGGCTATTTGTCGAAGTTCGCCCGCTCCGGCGTCACCGCGGTGTCCGACTTCATCAATTACGGCTTCATGGAATCCGACGCCACCGTGGCCGAGCGGCTGAAGATGCCCCTGGTCGACGCCTGCCATCCGGCGGGGCGGCGGCCGAACATCATCATGATCCACGACGAGTCGAGTTTCGACATCCGCCAGGCTGCCGGCGTCAAGGTGCCGGCGGGCTACGGTGGTCATTTCAATTCCTATGACGGCGTCGAGCGGAAGTTTCTCGCCGAAAGCAATGGCGGACCGAGCTGGTTCACCGAGTACAACGTGCTGGCCGGGCTGTCGTCGCGCTCGTTCGGGCGGTTTTCCTATTTCGTCACCCGCATCGCCTCGGGCCGTGTCGAGCGCGGCCTGCCGCTGGCGCTGCGCCGCTGCGGCTATTCGACGGCGTCGCTGTATCCGGCCTACGGCGCCTTCATGAGCGCGCGCAGCTTTCAGACCACCACCGGCATTCAGAATTTCTACGACGCCAAGGACCTTGGCGCCAAGGGCGTCGAGCCCGACAGCTTCTTCTACGATTCCGCCATCAATCTGATGGCGCAGCAGCCGGCGGCCAATCCGCTGTTCATGTTCGTCTACCTCGCCGCCAATCATTTCCCCTGGGAGACCAAATTCCGCCCCGATCTGATGGCGGGCTGGAAAGAGCCCGGCAACGCCGCATCGGTGGATGAATATATCCGCCGCCAGGCGATGAGTGCCGACGACTACGCCTCGTTCGTCGCGCGCTTGAAGAAACAGTTTCCGGCGCAGCCGTTCCTGATCGTGCGCTACGGCGATCACCAGCCGGAATTTTCGCCGCACCTCCTCGACCCCGCGCTCGACGAAGCCGGTATCGGCAAGAAACTCGAAGCCTACGACCCGCGCTACTACGCCACCTACTACGCCATCGACGCCATCAACTTCGAGCCGGTGAAAAGCCCGGCGGTGATGCAGACCATCGACGCGCCGTATCTGCCGCTGGTGATCCAGGAAGCCGCCGGCATCCCGCTCGACCCGTCATTCGAGGAGCAGCGCAAGATCATGCTCCGCTGCAAGGGCATGTTTTATGCGTGCAAGGACGGCGCCGAGGCGCGGCGGCTGAACCGGCTGTTGATCGATGCAGGCATGATCAAGAATTTGTAGGTGCGAGGGGGGCGCCGTTCCTCTCTCTCTCTCTCTCCACCGGTCAGGGTTGCGTGGCTTTGCCCCCTGTCGTCGATCAATCCAGCGAGAGATCGACCGGCGTCAGCAATCGGTTCGACATCTCGCGGATCATCGGCCGCACCTTGTCCAGATAGCCCTGCCACTGCGGTTCGGCGGCAAGCCGCGCACGGCGCTGCAGACGGTCTTCAAAACTTTCATAGCGCCAGAGGCTGACGATCGCGTTCAGCTCCCCCACCTCGGTGACGTGATAGCCGATCAGGCCGCCCAGGATTTCGGTCTGTAGCCGCGCCCCCTCGGCCCGGTAGATGTCGAAGTAGTCCTTCGTGCTGAATTGGGTGTGCAGGACGTAGACGCGTTGTTCGACGATGGCCATGACAGGAACTCTCGTGTTGCGCTCGTTCAGGATAGGGATCGGCCAGGCACGATGGGCGGCCCGATGTCGGGGCCGGCCGGCGCCGGTCCCCGATTGCCGGCCAGGTGGCGGCCCGCGATGTAACCGAAGGTCAGCGCCGGCCCAAGCGTGATGCCGCCGCCGGGGTAGTTGCCTCCCATCACGCTGGCGGCGTCGTTGCCGGCGGCATAGAGGCCCTTGATCGGCTCGCCCTTGGCATCGAGCACCCGGGCGGATGCGTCGGTGCGGATGCCGGCAAAGGTGCCGAGATCGCCGATGACGACCTTGATGGCATAGAACGGGCCTTGTTCGATGGTCGCGATGCAGGGATTTGGCTTGTGGTTCGGGTCGCCGAGGAAGCGGTTATAGGCGGTCGATCCCTTGCCAAACTGCGTATCCACGCCGCGCCTTGCGTCGATGTTGACAGCGTCCACCGTGCGCTGCAGGGCGACCCCGTCGATGCCCGCCCTGCTGCCGAGTTCGGCCAGCGTGCGGCCGCGCAGCAGATAGCCGTTCTTCAGGTGCGGCCACAGCGGCAGCGGAGCCGGTTTGACGAAGCCGAGACCGTAGCGGCGCAGCGCGCGGTGATCGCAAATCAACCATGCCGCGGTCTCGGCCTCTCCGGCGCAGGCCTTCAGCATCGCCTGGCCGAAGTCGTGATAGGAATCCGCCTCGTTGACGAAACGCTCGCCGCGTCGCGTCACCGCAATCACGCCGGGCTTGTAGCGGTCGATCAGATGGGGAAATACACCCTCTTTGCCGCCGCGATAGGGGACCCGCGAAACCGGAATCCAGGCCGCGGCATTCGGCAGCTCGGTCACCGTCCTTGCGCCGACAGCCTCGGCCATCCGCCAGCCATCACCGGTATTTCCGGGAGGCGCCGGCGACCAATGCTCTTGCCCCGTGCGCTGCGCGTGAGGGAACAGGCGCCGGCGCAGCCCGGGGTCCTGCGGGAAGCCGCCGGTGCCCAGAACCACGCCGCGCCGCGCCGTCAGGACGATCGTCTTGCCGTCGATCTCGACCTCGACGCCATGAACCGTGTCGTTGCCCGCCAGGATGCGTTTGGCCGGCGTCGAGGTCAGGATCGGCACCCCCAGATCGAAGCAGCTCTTGGCCAGCCGCGCCGCGAACGCGTTGCCGTTGGTCAGGCGCATGGCGCGGCCATGGCGCAGCATCTCGCCGGCATGCGCAATCAGCCGCTTGACGACGTAGAGCGCCGACTCCATCGACCGGGTGATGTTGAAGAAGTGCTGGACCTCCTTGCTGGCGTTGAACATCATGCCGACGAAGGTGATCTCGCGCAGCGGCGGGCGCAGCCGTTTGATGTCCGCACCGAGTTCGGTGCCGGCGAACGGCGCCGCCAGGATCGATCGGCCTCCCGGGCGGCCACCCGGCGCATCCGGGTGGTAGTCGGAAAATTCGGGCACCGCGATGAACTGCACGGCCGTGTTCTGCTGGAAGAACGTCACGGCTTCGGGGCCGGTGCGCAGAAAGGTTTCGACCCGCTCGGCATCGAAATGAGCGCCGGTCTCGTGCTTCATGTAGGTCCGCGCGGCGTCGATGTCGTCCGCAATACCGAGGGCCTTGGCCTGCGGACTGTTCGGTATCCACAGCACGCCGCCGGAGCGCGCGGTTGTTCCGCCGAACAGGGGCTCCTTTTCGACGACGATCACATCGAGGCCGAGCCGCGCCGACGTGACCGCCGCGGACAGCGCGCCGGCGCCGGATCCGACCACGATGACGTCGTATGTGGTTTTCGAAGGCGGTAGCGAGGCGGTCATGGTGGTGTGGCTCATGCTGATTTCTGTTGCCTGGCTCCGGCGCCGCTTCGGTTGCGGCGCCGGCTGTCGCCCGGGCGCGTCGTGCAACGCGGTCCGGCTACAGCGATAGCTTGAAGATGTGGTTCAACTCGCCGACGATGCCGCGCCGAAAGGCGAGCACGCAGCCCATGAAGACCAGTCCGTTGATGACGGTGATCCACGACGCGAACTGGCCGAACGCATGCTCCATCAGGACGATGGCCACGGCGCCGACCAGCGGGCCGAAAATCGTCCCGACGCCGCCGGCCAGCCCGATCAGCAGCACCAGCGTCGAGGTTTCCGTATGGACGTCCGCCAGGGTCACGACCCCGAACACCAGCGCCTTCATGCCGCCGGCGAGGCCGGCGATGCAGGCCGACAGCACGAACGCCAGATATTTGTAGTTGGCCGCCGGATATCCCAGCGATGTCGCCCTCGGCTCGTGTTCGCGAATGCCGCGCAGAACCTGTCCGAAGGGAGAATGCAGGATCCGATAGTAGAACAGGAAGAACACCAGGAACAGGCCGCTGACATACCAATACATCGCGAGGTCGCTCTGCAGCGAAAACGCGCCGAGGAAGCTTCCTCTGGGGACCTGCTGGATGCCATCCTCGCCGCCGGTAAACGGCGCCTGCAGGCAGAAAAAATAGGTCATTTGCGCCAGCGCGAGGGTGATCATCGAAAACGCCAGGCCCTTGCCCCGGATCGCGATGAATCCGAAAGCCGCGCCGAGCGCGCTTCCGGCGACCCCGCCCACCAGGATGGCCGCGGTCGAGTCCAGTCCCAGTTCCTTCGCCGCCCAGGCGGTGACAAAGCAGCCGATGCCGAAGAACGCCGCATGGCCGAACGGAAGCAGGCCGACGAAGCCGAAGATCAGGTTGAATGCGCAGGCAAACAGCGCGTAGCACATGATCTTCATCGCGATGACCGGATAGATGGCGAGCGGGGCGATCAACAGCGTCGCCACCAGCAGCGCGAACGCAATGGCGTGCTGAACCCAGGGCCGCGATGTCCGCCGGGAGGCGGGGACCGCCTCGTCGCATGCCGCGCGCGAAGTGATGCTGCGCTCCATCAGGCGCTCCTCCCGAACAGGCCTTCGGGACGGATCAGGAGCACGACCACCATCGCGACGAAGATCACCGTCGCCGACGCCTGCGGATAGAACACCTTTGCCAGCCCTTCCAGAATTCCGAGCGACAGCCCGCTCAGCATGGCGCCTCCGATCGATCCCATGCCGCCGACGACCACGACGGCAAACACCACGACGATCAGATTGGTCCCCATCAAGGGGTTCACCGAATAGATCGGTGCGGCCAGGACGCCGGCAAAGGCGGCAAGCCCGACGCCCGCGGCGTATGTCAGGGTCAGCAGCCGCGGGACGTTCACACCGAACGACTGCACGATCGGCGCGTTGTCGGTGGAGGCCCGCAGCAGTGCGCCGAGGCGCGTCTTCTCGATCGTCAGCCAGGTGATGCAGCAGACCGCCAGCGACGCCAGCACGACCCAGGCGCGGTAGTAGGGAAGCACCATGAAGCCGAGGTTTGCGGATCCTCGCAGCAGGGCAGGCACCTGATAGGAAAGCCCGCCGCTGCCGTACTTGTTGCGGAAGATTCCCTCGATGACCAGCGACATGCCGAGCGTCAGCACCAGGCCATAGCTGTGGTCCAGCTTGTAGATCCGGCTGATGAAGAGCTTCTCCAGAACGATGCCGAACGCGCCGACGATCAGCGGCGCGAGCAGCAGCGACCACCAGTATCCGATCTGAAACCAGTCCAGCATCAGATAGGCGACGAACGCGCCCATCATGAACAGCGCGCCGTGGACCAGATTGACGATGCCCAGCAGGCCGAAGATGACGGCCAGTCCCATCGAAAGAATGGCATAGAACGCGCCGTTGATCAGTCCGAGCAGCAGTTGCCCCAGCACCAGGGGCGTTGGCAGTCCGAAGATCGTTTCCATATTCTGCCTTTTTCGGTTTTCCGCGGCTCGACAATCAATTCAGCTGCAGGGAACGGGGCTTCGGACGAAGTCCGAGGGCCGCCGTCCGATTTCATGAACCGCGACGCGGCGCATCAGACCGTCTCGGCCGGTGTACCGAGGTAGGCCGAGACCACTTCCGGATTCTCGGAAACCTGCTTGTAGTCGCCCTCGGCAAGGACTCTGCCCCGGGCCAGCACGGTGATCCTGTCGCAAAGTCCCTGGACCACCGACAGATTGTGCTCGACCATCAGGATGGTCCGGCCCTTGCGGACCGCCTTGATCAGTTCGACGATGCGGCCGACGTCCTGATGCGCCATTCCGGCGGTGGGCTCATCGAGCAACAGCATCTTCGGTGACAGCGCCAATGTCGTCGCAAGCTCGAGCGCCCGCTTGCGGCCGTAGGACAGATTGCCGGCGACGGTCGC
>Ga0209758_1001711_pt1 | contig 24587 bp, 22 predicted proteins | sample AraplaMF_Col_mMF_FD_184258 | JGI IMG/M metagenome (GOLD analysis project Ga0209758, IMG submission 184258) | Arabidopsis root microbial communities from the University of North Carolina, USA - plate scrape MF_Col_mMF (SPAdes) (version 2) | ecosystem: Host-associated > Plants > Roots > Endosphere...
TTCCCGCTGACCGTGGCGTTCATCGCCTGGTACCTGGTCTACGTCCTGCTGTCCAACTACGCGGGCGGATTCATGGGCACCAAGCTCGTCGGCAACATCAACGTCGCCCTGGTGCTCGGCCTCGCCCAGTTCCTCACCACGTTCCTGATCGCGTGGTGGTACTCGCGGCACGCCGCCGCCAAGCTCGACCCCAAGGCCGCGGCCATCAAGTCCCGGATGGAGCACGACGCATGAGCCCCACACTCGTCATGGCCGCCGGTGAGGCGAGCGAGCACCGGCCGCTGATCATCACCCTGTTCGCGGTGTTCGTCGCCGCGACCCTCGTCATCACCGTGTGGGCGGGCCGCCAGACCAAGAACGCCGTCGACTTCTACGCGGGCGGCCGCCAGTTCACCGCCTTCCAGAACGGCCTGGCCGTCTCCGGCGACTACATGTCCGCAGCGTCCTTCCTCGGCATCGCGGGCGCGATCGCCCTCGCCGGCTACGACGGCTTCCTGTACTCCATCGGGTTCCTGGTCGCCTGGCTGGTGGCCCTGCTCCTGGTAGCCGAGCCGCTGCGCAACTCCGGCCGCTACACCATGGGCGACGTACTGGCGTACCGCATGCGGCAGCGTCCGGTCCGCACCGCGGCCGGCACCTCCACGATCGTCGTGTCGATCTTCTACCTGCTGGCCCAGATGGCGGGTGCGGGCGTCCTGGTCTCGCTGCTGCTCGGCATCACCAGCGACGGCGGCAAGATCGGCATCGTCGCGCTCGTCGGCGTCCTGATGATCGTGTACGTCACCATCGGCGGCATGAAGGGCACCACCTGGGTGCAGATGGTCAAGGCGGTCCTGCTGATCGCGGGCGCGCTGCTGCTGACCTTCCTGGTGCTGCTGAAGTTCAACTTCAACCTCTCGGACCTGCTAGGCAAGGCCGCCAGCAACAGCGGCAAGGGCGCGGCCTTCCTGGAGCCCGGTCTCAAGTACGGTGCCACCGGCACGACCAAGCTCGACTTCATCTCCCTGGGCATCGCCCTGGTCCTCGGCACCGCCGGCCTGCCGCACATCCTGATCCGCTTCTACACGGTGCCCACCGCCAAGGCCGCCCGGAAGTCGGTGAACTGGGCGATCGGCCTCATCGGCGCCTTCTACCTGATGACGCTCGCCCTCGGCTTCGGAGCCGCGGCGCTGATCAAACCGGACGAGATCATCGCCTCCAACAAGGCGGGCAACACGGCCGCGCCCCTGCTCGCCCTGCATCTGGGCGGCGTCGACTCCAGTTGGGGCGCGATCCTGCTGGCCAGCATCTCCGCGGTCGCCTTCGCCACGATCCTCGCGGTCGTCGCGGGACTGACCCTGGCCTCGTCCTCGTCGTTCGCGCACGACATCTACGCCAACGTCATCAAGAAGGGGAAGGCCGACGAGAAGCAGGAGTTGAACGCGGCGCGCTGGGCGACGGTCGGCATCGGCGCCGTGTCCATCGTCCTCGGTGCCCTCGCCCGCGATCTGAACGTGGCGGGACTGGTCGCCCTGGCGTTCGCGGTCGCCGCCTCCGCCAACCTCCCGACCATCCTCTACAGCCTGTTCTGGAAGCGCTTCACCACCAGCGGCGCCCTGTGGTCGATCTACGGCGGTCTGGTCACCGCCGTCGGCCTGGTGCTGTTCTCGCCGGTGGTGTCCGGCAAGGAGACGTCGATGTTCCCGGACGTCGACTTCCACTGGTTCCCGCTGGAGAACCCGGGCATCATCTCGATCCCGGTCGGCTTCCTGCTGGGCGTCCTCGGCACGTATCTGTCGAAGGAGGAGCCGGACGCGGGCAAGTACGCGGAGTTGGAGGTCCGCTCCCTGACCGGCACCGGAGCGCACTGACCGCACCGTGACGCGGCCGCGTCGTAGGGATCTACGACGCGGCCGCGTCATGTCCGGTGAATCCGGTCGCTGCTGATGTCGGTGGGGTCACGTAGGCTCGCATGTGACGAGAAGTGTGTGATCCGCGACGAGGGAGGGGGCTCACGTGCTCATCGACACCTACGGCCGGGTTGCCACCGATCTGCGGGTCTCGCTGACCGACCGGTGCAATCTGAGGTGCACGTACTGCATGCCCGAGGAGGGCCTGCAGTGGCTGGCCAAGCCTGACCTGCTCAGTGACGACGAGATCGTGCGCCTGATCGACATCGCGGTCACCTCCCTCGGTATCGAGGAGGTCCGCTTCACGGGTGGCGAGCCGCTGCTGCGCCCCGGGCTGGTCGGCATCGTGGAGAGGATCGCCGGGCTGGCTTCCCGCCCCCGGATGTCCCTCACGACGAACGGCATCGGCCTCAAGCGCACGGCCGCGGCACTGAAGGCGGCGGGCCTGGACCGGGTGAACGTCTCACTGGACACCCTGCGCCCCGATGTCTTCAAGGCCCTCACACGCCGGGACCGGCACAAGGACGTCATCGAGGGGCTGCGGGCCGCCCATGACGCGGGCCTGACCCCGGTCAAGGTCAACACCGTCCTGATGCCCGGGCTGAACGACGACGAGGCCCCGGACCTGCTGGCCTGGGCGGTCGAACACGGCTATGAACTGCGCTTCATCGAGCAGATGCCGCTGGACGCCCAGCACGGCTGGAAGCGCGAGGGCATGGTCACCGCGGCCGACATCCTGGCCTCGCTCCGCACCCGCTTCGAACTGACCCCCGAGGGCACCCGGGAGCGCGGTTCCGCCCCGGCCGAGCGCTGGATCGTGGACGGCGGCCCGCACCGTGTCGGTGTGATCGCCTCGGTCACGCGCCCGTTCTGCGCGGCCTGCGACCGTACCCGGCTGACGGCCGACGGCCAGATACGCACATGCCTGTTCGCCACCGAGGAGACCGACCTGCGGGCGGCCCTGCGCTCCGGCGCCCCCGACGAGGAGATCGCCCGTGTCTGGCGGCTCGCGATGTGGGGCAAGAAGGCCGGTTCCGGGCTGGACGACCCGTCGTTCCTGCAGCCCGAGCGGCCGATGTCGGCGATCGGCGGCTGATTCAGCCCGTGTGCGAGTCGGTGTTGTGGGACTCCCAGTCCTCGAGTCGCACAACGTCCTTGAGGAAACCCCGTACGCCGAGGAATTGCGACAGGTGCTCGCGGTGCTCGTCGCACGCGAGCCATGTCTTGCGGCGCTCGGGCGTGTGCAGCTTCGGGTTGTTCCAGGCGAGCACCCATACGGCGTCCGCACGGCAGCCCTTGGCGGAACACATGGGCGAATCGGGGTCAGGTCCCATCACACCCATGACCCTAGCGCGCCGGGAAAAGGCGACGCCGAGCAGCCACGGGGGGAGCTGCCCGGCGTCGGTCCGTCGCTCCGACGGGGGATGCGGAGCGCATAGGGAGTATGTCACGGGTGACCCGCCGCCCGGCACTGGAACTACATGATTGATCTGAGCTTTTCCTGAGCTTGGCAGGGGGTGCGATTCCGCCCGGGAAAGGCCCTCCGACGGCTCAGGCCCGCTCGTGCGGCTCGCTTCGGACACCCGCCGTGAAGTCGGCCTCGACGTCCTCCTGGAGAGGGTCCGCGGCGTCGTGCCCACGACCGGAATCCTCCGGTTGCGCGGCTTCCTCGTTCTGCTGCGAGGGGGCGATCATCGGACGCATGGGCGCGCTGACGAAGGTCGAAGGGAGCGACGGCGCGTTCTCCCGTCCGGCGTTGGCGATGACGACGGCGACATAGGGGAGGACGGCCCCCAGGATCAGCGCGACGACGGCGACCGGCCTGGAGACGTTCCACAGCGTGGCCGCGAGGATCACCGACACCGTGCGCACGCTCATCGAGATGATGTAGCGGCGCTGCCGGGCGCGCACGTCGTCCGCGAGACCCTGCCGGGCACCGGTGATCCGGAATACCTGGGCGTGACCGCCGTTGTTCAGCTTCCGCATGTTCCACCACCCGCCTGCCCCGGGCTCTCCCCGGCCCGAACCTGGTCCGCCCCGGGCCAGCGGCCGGGTCCGGACACCGACAACGTTACGCCGCGGCTGCGTCGCCTTCGAGACCGGGGCGCCTGCTGTCCTGCTGACGGCACCGCGCAGTCCCGCGGACGGGGGTATCCGACATGCGCCGTACGGCGCACGGTCCGACACTGGGCGTAATGCTCACGTCGAGCCGTACGAGGAGGCAGCCATGGGCTGGTTGTGGGCGATCATCGTCGGATTCGTGCTGGGCCTGCTGGCCAAGCTCATCCTGCCGGGCAAACAGCACAGCCCGCTGTGGCTGACCACCCTCATGGGCCTGATCGGCGGCATCATCGGCAACGCGATCGCCCGGTCCATCGGCATCGCGGAGACCCGCGGTATCGACTGGGGCCGCCACGGCCTCCAGCTCGCCGCGGCGATCGTCCTCGTGTTCCTGGGCGAGATGGCGTACACCACGATGAAGGGCAGCCGGCACAGGGAGCGGGCATGACGGCCACGGGGGGTGGGGGCGCTCCCGACGGGACCGCCCCCACCCCCCGTGGCGTACGGGCGCGGATCAGGCGCTCGTGACCTCCACGGCGGCGAGGTTCTTCTTGCCGCGCCGCAGCACCAGCCAGCGGCCGTGCAGCAGGTCCTCCCCGGCGGGGACTGCGTCCTCGGCTGCCACCTTGACGTTGTTCACGTAGGCGCCGCCCTCCTTCACCGTGCGCCGCGCGGCCGACTTGCTGGCCACCAGCCCCACCTCGGCGAACAGGTCCACGACCGGCCCGAGCTCTGCGACCCGGACGTGCGGCAGCTCGGACAGGGCCGCGGCCAGCGTGCTCTCGTCGAGCTCGGCCAGCTCGCCCTGCCCGAAGAGGGCCCTGGACGCCGCGATGACGGCGTCCGTCTGATTGGCACCGTGCACCAGCGTGGTCAGCTCCTCGGCCAGCGCACGCTGCGCGGCACGGGCCTGGGGCCGCTCCAGGGTCTGCTGCTCCAGTTCCTCGATCTCGGCGTGGGACCTGAAGCTGAAGATGCGCAGGAACTTCGAGATGTCCCGGTCGTCGGCGTTCAGCCAGAACTGGTAGAAGGCGTACGGCGTGGTCAGCTCCGGGTCGAGCCAGACCGTGCCGGACTCCGTCTTGCCGAACTTGGTGCCGTCCGCCTTGGTGATCAGCGGGGTGGCCAGGGCGTGCACCGCGACGTGCGGCTCGACCTTGTGGATCAGGTCGGCACCCGCGGTGAGGTTGCCCCACTGGTCGCTGCCGCCGGTCTGCAGCGTGCAGCCGTACCGGCGGTACAGCTCCAGGAAGTCCATGCCCTGCAGGATCTGGTAGCTGAACTCCGTGTAGCTGATGCCCGCGTCCGAGTGCAGCCGCCGGGCGACGGCCTCCTTCGTGATCATCTTGTTGACCCGGAAGTGCTTGCCGATGTCCCGCAGGAAGTCGATGGCCGACAGACTCTGCGTCCAGTCGAGGTTGTTCACCATGGTCGCGGCGTTCGGCCCCTCGAAGTCGAGGAACCTCTCGATCTGGCCGCGCAGCCGCGCCACCCAGCCGGCCACCACCTCGGGGTCGTTCAGCGTGCGCTCCGCGGTCGGCTTGGGGTCGCCGATCAGGCCCGTCGCACCCCCGACCAGGCCCAGCGGGCGGTTGCCCGCCTGCTGGATGCGGCGCATCGTCAGGATCTGCACGAGGTTGCCGAGGTGCAGGCTGGGCGCGGTCGGGTCGAAGCCGCAATAGAACGTGACGGGACCGTCCGCGAACGCCTTGCGCAATGCGTCCTCGTCCGTGGAGAGGGCGATCAGCCCGCGCCACTTCAGTTCGTCGACGATGTCCGTCACGGTTCTCGTGTCTCCTTGGATGATCCTCGGCGGTCGGGTGACAGCCGAATACGAGGTTATACGCCCTGACTGACTGAACTCATGTTGAAATCGGGCACCCGCACCGGGGGCATCGCGGCGCGGGTGAACCAGTCGCTCCATTCGCGCGGCAGGGTCTTCTCCGTGCGCCCCGCCTCCGTCGCCCGGCCCAGCAGGTCGACCGGGGACTCGTTGAAGCGGAAGTTGTTGACCTCGCCCGCGACCTCGCCGTTCTCCACGAGGTAGACGCCGTCCCGGGTCAGGCCGGTGAGCAGCAGCGTCGCCGGGTCCACCTCGCGGATGTACCACAGGCAGGTCAGCAGCAGCCCGCGCTCGGTGTTCGCGACCATCTCCTCCAGGGACCGGTCGGAGCCCCCGTCGAGGATCAGGTTCCCGATCGACGGTGTGACCGGAAGGCCGGTCAGGCCCGCGCTGTGCCGCGTGGCCGTCAGGTGCTTCAGCTCGCCGCCGCGGATCCACTCGGTGGCCTCGAGCGGCAGTCCGTTGTCGAACACCGATGCGTCGTCGCCGGAGGCGTGCGCGACGACGAAGGGCGCCGTCTCCAGGCCGGGCTCATGGGGATCGCTGCGCAGCGTCAGCGGCAGCTCGGAGAGCCGCTCGCCGACGCGTGTGCCGCCACCGGTCCTGCTGAACACCGTGCGACCCTCGGCCGCATCCCGGGCCGCCGCCGACCACATCTGGTAGATCAGCAGGTCCGCGACCGCGGTCGGCGGCAGCAGCGTCTCGTACCGGCCCGCGGGCAGCTCGATCCTGCGCTCCGCCCACCCCAGCCGCCGGGCCAGCTCCGCGTCCATAGCCTCCGGGTCGACGTCCTTGAAGTCGCGGGTCGAGCGGCCGGCCCAGGCCGAGCGCGTACGGTCCGGGGACTTGGCGTTGAGCTCCAGGGTGCCGTTGGGCTGGTCGTGGCGCAGGCGCAGTCCGGCCGACGTGGCGAGGTAGGTGGAGACGAGCTCGTGGTTGGCGAAGCCGTACAGCTCACGGCCGCCGGCACGCGCGCGTGCGAACGACTCGCCCAGCGCCGGGGCGAAGTCGGTGAAGACGGCGGACGAGGTCTCGGCGGGCGCGTCAGTGAAGTCCGGGGACTCGGGCACCCCCGTCACCAGCGGATTCGCGTCCTCCGCCGGTTCGGCGCCGTGTGCGGCGGCCTCGGCGGCCCGTACCAGGGACTCCAGCTCGCCCGCGGTGACGGCGGAACGGGAGACGACACCGGACGCGGTGCCCTCCTTGCCGTCGACGGTCGCGATGACGGTGAGGGTGCGTCCGCGGGTCACCCCGTTCGTGGTGAGCGCGTTGCCCGCCCAGCGCAGATTGGCGGTGGAGTGCTCGTCGGCGATGACGACGCACCCGTCCGCGCGGGACAGTTCGAGGGCGCGCTCGACGATCTCGTGCGGCTTGTCGGTACGGGCGGTCATCGTCCGGCCTCCTGCGTGGTGTTCAGAATGTTGACGCCCTTGAAGAGGGCCGACGGGCAGCCGTGCGAGACGGCCGCTACCTGGCCGGGCTGGGCCTTGCCGCAGTTGAAGGCACCGCCGAGGACATAGGTCTGCGGACCGCCGACGGCCGTCATGGAACCCCAGAAGTCGGTGGTCGTCGCCTGGTAGGCGACGTCGCGCAGCTGACCCGTGATGCGCCCGTTCTCGATCTTGAAGAACCGCTGACCGGTGAACTGGAAGTTGTAGCGCTGCATGTCGATGGACCAGGAGCGGTCCCCGACGACGTAGATGCCGCGGTCCACGCCACCGATCAGATCCTCGGTGGACAGCCCGCCCGGATCCGGCTGGAGTGAGACGTTGGCCATGCGCTGCACCGGCACGTGCCCGGGCGAGTCGGCGTACGCGCAGCCGTTGGACCGCTCGAACCCGGTCAGCCTGGCGATGCGGCGGTCCAGCTGGTAGCCCACCAGCGTCCCGTCCCTGACCAGGTCCCAGGACTGTCCCTCCACGCCCTCGTCGTCGTATCCGATCGTCGCGAGGCCGTGCTCGGCGGTGCGGTCACCGGTGACGTTCATCAGCTCGGAGCCGTACTTGAGCTTGCCCAGCTTGTCGAACGTGGCGAAGGAGGTGCCCGCGTAGGCGGCCTCGTAGCCGAGCGCCCGGTCCAGCTCGGTGGCGTGCCCGATGGACTCGTGAATGGTCAGCCACAGGTTGGACGGGTCGACCACCAGGTCGTACACACCCGCCTCGACGCTCGGCGCACGCATCTTCTCGGCGAGCAGTTCGGGGATCCGCTCCAGTTCCGAGTCCCAGTCCCAGCCGGTGCCCGTCAGGTACTCCCAGCCGCGGCCCACCGGCGGCGCGAGGGTGCGCATGGAGTCGAACTCGCCGGTCGACTCGTCGACCGAGACCGCGGTGAGCTGCGGATGCAGCCGTACGCGCTGCTGGGTGGTCACGGTTCCGGCGGTATCGGCATAGAACTTGTTCTCATGGACGGTGAGCAGCGAGGCGTCGACGTGGTTGACGCCGTCGGCCGCCAGCAGGCGTGCGCTGAAGTCCGCCAGCAGCCCGGTCTTCTCCTCGTCGGGCACGGTGAAGGGGTCGACGTCGTACGACGAGACCCATGTCTTCTCGGCGTGCACGGGCTCCGCTGCCAGTTCCACCCTCCCCCACTGCCCGGAAGGCGTGTTCGGTGCCCCCATGTCGGACCCGGCCGCCCTGATCACCCGGGCCGACAGCTTCGCCATCGCCACCGCCTGGGAGGCGACCTTGGCCGCGGCGTCCGGCGTCAGATCCACACCCGAGGCGAAGCCCCAGGTCCCGCCGTGCACGACCCGTACCGCGTAGCCCAGGTCGGTGGTGTCCGACGACCCGGAGGGCCTGCCGTCCCGCAACCGCCAGGCGGCGCTGCGCACCCGCTCGAACCGGAAGTCCGCGTGCTCGGCCCCGAGCGAGCGCGCACGTGCCAGCGCGGCGTCGGCCAGGGCCCGCAGCGGAAGTGCCGTGAAGGCTTCGTCGATGGAATGAGGCACCGAGGTCTCCCTGCTGTCGTGGCCTGTCGGTCCGATCATGTCGCGCCGGCGGGCGCCCGGACCACACTTTTCCGCCGCGCGGCCGGACCTTTGCGGCCGGCGACGGGTCCCGGGCGGACCGGCGGCCCCCGCTTCTGTAGGGATCCGACAGCGACTCCCGTATGTCACTGTCGGTGCCCGCTTCTCCGCACGGCGGCCCGGCCAGATAGGTTTTCGACGAAGGCGCATGTCTTTCAGGGGTTACAGACCGCTATCGAAAGGGTGATCCGTTGAGCCGCTCGGTTCTCGTCACTGGAGGCAACCGGGGCATCGGCCTCGCCATCGCCCGCGCGTTCGCCGACGCCGGCGACAAGGTCGCGATCACATACCGCTCGGGGGAGCCGCCGGCCGGCTTCCTGGCGGTCAAGTGCGACATCACCGACACCGAGCAGGTGGAGCAGGCCTACAAGGAGATCGAGGCCGAGCACGGCCCGGTCGAGGTCCTGGTCGCCAACGCCGGTGTCACCAAGGACCAGCTTCTGATGCGCATGTCGGAGGAGGACTTCACCTCGGTCCTCGACACCAACCTCACCGGCACCTTCCGTGTCGTCAAGCGCGCCAACCGCGCCATGCTCCGGGCCAAGAAGGGCCGCGTGGTGCTCGTCTCGTCGGTCGTGGGGCTGCTGGGCTCCGCCGGGCAGGCGAACTACGCCGCCTCCAAGGCCGGCCTGGTCGGATTCGCCCGTTCCCTCGCCCGTGAACTGGGCTCGCGCAACATCACCTTCAACGTCGTCGCTCCCGGCTTCGTCGACACGGACATGACCAAGGTGCTCACCGACGAGCAGCGCCAGAACATCGTGTCGCAGGTGCCGCTCGGCCGGTACGCGAAGCCGGAGGAGATCGCCGCGACGGTGCGGTTCCTCGCCTCCGACGACGCCTCGTACATCACTGGAGCCGTCATCCCCGTTGACGGCGGACTGGGAATGGGTCACTGATCACCATGAGCGGAATTCTCGAGGGCAAGCGCGTCCTGATCACCGGTGTGCTGATGGAGTCCTCCATCGCCTTCCACGCCGCGAAGCTGGCCCAGGAGCAGGGCGCCGAGATCATCCTGACCGCGTTCCCGCGGCCCACGCTGACCGAGCGCATCGCCAAGAAGCTCCCGAAGCCCACCAAGGTCATCGAGCTCGACGTGACCAACGACGAGCACCTCGGCCGCCTGGCCGACATCGTCGGCGAGGAGCTGGGCGGTCTCGACGGCGTCGTGCACTCCATCGGCTTCGCCCCGCAGGACGCCCTCGGCGGCAACTTCCTGAACACGCCGTTCGAGTCCGTGGCCACCGCCATGCACGTCTCGGCGTACTCCCTGAAGTCGCTGACCATGGCCTGCCTGCCGCTGATGCAGAACGGCGGCTCGGTCGTCGGCCTCACCTTCGACGCGCAGTACGCGTGGCCGCAGTACGACTGGATGGGCCCGGCCAAGGCCGCCCTGGAGGCCACCAGCCGCTACATGGCGCGCGACCTCGGCAAGCAGAACATCCGCTGCAACCTCGTCTCCGCCGGCCCCATCGGCTCCATGGCGGCCAAGTCCATCCCTGGCTTCTCCGAGCTGGCGTCGGTCTGGGACAACCGCTCCCCGCTGGAGTGGGACCTGAAGGACCCGGAGCCGGCCGGCCGGGGCATCGTCGCCCTGCTCAGCGACTGGTTCCCGAAGACCACCGGGGAGATCATCCACGTGGACGGCGGTCTGCACGCCATCGGCGCCTGAGCCTTTCCGAGGCCGGACGGCCGAGCGCGCGAGCGCTCTCGTACCGCGACGGGCCTCCCGGCGTACCGTGCCGACGCCCCGCTCCCCGCAAGCGCGGGGGCGGGGCGTCGCCCGTTCGGAGCAACTGACACGGGCCCCCTGGCCGTGCAGCACGCACGCTGGGAGTACGCACCGCCCGCAGGCGAACGGCCCAGGAGGTCCCCTTGTGCGTCTGTCCCGCCGCTCCGCTCCGGCCTTTCTTGCCCTCGCGCTGCTGACGGTTCTGCCGTACGACTCCCTGCCGCCGGCCGGTGTGGCGCAGGCCGGTCCGCACACGGATGCGACCACCGGGAAGAGCGCCGACCCGCAGCCGTTCGGTGCCGAGTGCCGTGTCGGCGTCATCGGCTCCGACGTCGTGGCCTACTGCCACAACCCCTTTCCCGGCACCGACCACGTCAGTCTGCACATCGAGTGCGACCGCTGGTGGGACATCGACACCGACACCGCCCCGGTGGAGGCCGGGCCCGCGATGACGGTACGGCTGAGCGGACGCTGCTGGCAGAACGTGCGCTCGGCGTGGGTCGGGCACGCCCGGTGAGCGGCGGTCAGCGGGCGGTGGGCCTCGGTCGCCCCGGACGGCACACGAACGGATAGCTCGCGGCCTCCGACGCAGCCGTGGCACCGTCGCCCGTCCGGACGGCGTCCACCAGCCGTGTGTGATCCATGTAGGTCTCCGGCGTCAGCTCCTCGCCGACGTCGTCGCGCAGCCAGTCCCGCAGCACCTCGACGAGATCCGCGTACATCGCCGTCATCACGTCGTTGTGGGACGCGGCCACCACCGCCATGTGGAAGGTGGCGTCCGCGGTCACGAACGCCTCCGTGTCCCCGGACTCCCAGGCCTCCCGGCGGCGTACGAGGAGTGCGTCGAGTTGCTTGAGGTCGCGTTCGGTCCGCCGCTCGGCGGCCAGTTTGGCGGCTCCCGACTCCAGGGTGGAGCGGAGTTCGGCGATGTGGCCCCGGTCGGCGTCGGCGAACCGCCGGTGCATCACGCCGGCGAGTTCGCTGGTGGCCACCACATAGGTGCCCGACCCCTGGCGGATGTCCAGCAGACCGTTGTGCGCCAGTGCGCGGACCGCCTCGCGCACCGTGTTGCGGGCCACCCCGAGCTGCTCGACCAGTTCGGGCTCGGTGGGGATGCGGGAGCCCACCGGCCATTCCCCCGAGGTGATCTGGTTCCGCAGCGCGGCGATGACCTGCTCGGCCAGCACGGATCGGCGGGGGTGGCTCAGCGGCATGACGGTCCTTCGTGGGGGCCTGGTGGCGAGGCCGGAGGATCCGGAGCGTAACGCAGCGGGAGTGGACAGCCAATCATCCCATCATTCTATGATGTCTCCCATGGCTAGTGAGCAGACCGGAACGACGACGCCCGCACCGACGCGCGGCCCGGCCCGAACGGCGACGGGCACCACGAAGACGGCGAGCGGGAGCGGGACGTCCGCCCCGCGGGCGTGGACGATGCGCATCCTGGTCGCCGGCATCGTGCTCACCGCGCTCAACCTGCGGCCCGCCATCACCAGCCTCGGCGCCCTCCTGGAGGAGGTGCGCGACGGCCTCGGCATGAGCGGCGGCGTGGCGGGACTGCTCACCTCGGTGCCGCCGCTCTGCTTCGGCGTCTTCGGCATCATGGCGCCGCGGCTCGCCCGCCGCTTCGGACCGGGTGCCGTGGTCTGCGCCGGAATGGCCGCGATCACCGCGGGGCTGCTTCTGCGCCCCTACGTCGGCGGCACGGCCGGCTTCCTGGTCGGCAGTGCGCTCGCACTGATGGGCATCGCGGTCAGCAACGTTCTGATGCCTGTGATCGTCAAGCGCTGGTTCCCCGACCGGGTGGGCTCCATGACCGGCCTGTACTCCATGGCGCTCGCCCTCGGCACCGCCTCCGCCGCGGCGGTCACCGTGCCCCTGACGGACGCGCTGGGCGGCAGGTGGCGGACGGGGCTCGCGGTCTGGGCGGCGCTCTCGGCCGTCGCGGTCCTGCCGTGGATCCCCTTCGTGCGGCCCGCGGGCACCGCTCCGGCGGACGGTGCCGCTCCCGCCGCCGGGTCCGGCCGGGGCGAGCCCGACGAAGGACTGCGGATCGTCCGCAGCCGAACCGCATGGGCGCTGGCCGTCTTCTTCGGTCTCCAGGCGACGGCCGCCTACATCACGATGGGCTGGATGGCACAGATCTTCCGCGACGCGGGAGTGGCCGCGGGCACGGCCGGTGTGCTCCTCGCCGTCACGATGGTGATGGGCGTCCCGCTCGCCTTCGTCATCCCGCGGCTGGCGTCGCGGCTGCCGCACCAGGGCCCGATCGTGATCGCCCTCGGCGTGTGCGGTCTCGCCGGATACGCCGGCCTGTACTGGGCCCCGGCGGGCGGCGCCTGGGCGTGGGCGGTGCTGCTGGGCGTCTCCAACTGCGCCTTCCCGCTGGCGCTGACCATGGTGGGCATGCGCGCCCGCACGAGCGCGGGGGTGGCCAAGCTGTCGGCCTTCGCGCAGAGCACCGGGTATCTGCTGTCGATCCCCGGACCGCTGCTGGTCGGAGTGCTCTACCAGAGCAGCGGCGGCTGGGGCCTGCCGCTCGCGCTCATGGCCGGGCTGATGGTGCCGCAGATCGTGGTGGGGGTACTGGCGGGCCGCAACGGCACGGTGGAGGACGAGACGGCGGGGGCGCCGGGACGGTGAATCCGCGGGCCGGCGCCGACCCCGCCGGAACCCCGGCGGCCCGGGAGTGCGAGACTGACCGCATGCCCGTGCTCGACCCGAACCCCAAGAACGGCCAGAAGAAGATGCTGCTCGTCTTCGGCACGTTCTTCGCCATCTTCGTGATCATCGCCGTCATCGCGACGATCGCCTCGCCCTGACCGACGACGTCGACCGGGCGCCGGCCCGACCGCGGCGCCGAGGGGCCCCGAGCCGCGCCTCACGAGGTGCCGGCCGACCGTGACGGACGGGTGCCTGGTGTCCGTGCACCCCGCCGTGCCACCGTGTTCACACCGCTCAGCCGTGTGCGGGGCACCGGGCCGGGTGCGTGTTCCCGGGCCGGAGTGGGGCTGGCCCCACCATCCCCTAGGGGGTCAGTGTCAGGGGCAAGTGGGTGGATCACCGGATGGGTTGAGGGCCGATGAGTCCCTATCTTCGAGGTGTGGCCGCGAGGGGCGGACCACGGGACCCGAAGACCCACGGAGGCAGGCATGTCGGCCCCTACGCACTCCCGGCCCGGCCCGGCGACCACGGGCGGCGTCGACATCAGGCTGCCCTGGTGGGCCCTCGCACTGCCCACGCTGGCCTTCATCGTCCTGCTGGCGCTCATCCTCAACCCGTCCGACTCGAGCGGCGGCGGCGACCCCGCCCTCGGGCACCTCGTCGAGCGCGTCCAGCACAGCGTGACGCACCACGTGTCGTGACGGAGCCCCACCGAGGAGCACCGGCGGCCCCGCCCGCCCTCCGGCGCCGGTGTCGTCCTGCCAGGTGAGCGCGGCCGGGCGACCGAATCGGCCACCCGGACGCGGGCGCGCGGCCGGCGCCGTCAACTCCCTGCGCTCCCTGGCCTGTTTCATGCGAAGCTGGGACCCATGAGCTCCGCAGAACCCCGCAGGATTGTCCTCCTCCGGCATGCGAAGGCCGACTGGCCGCAGGTGCCCGACCACGAGCGCCCGCTCGCTGACCGGGGCCGCAAGGACGCGCCCGTCGCCGGACGCAAGCTCGCCGACACCGGCATCCCCTTCGATCTGGCCCTCTGCTCCACCGCGATCCGCACGCGCGAGACCTGGAAGCTCGCGGTCCAGGAGCTTCCGCACCGGCCGAAAACCGTCTATGAGGACCGGGTCTACGAGGCCTCGCCCGGCGAGCTGATCGCCTTGCTCGACGAGACGCCCGACGACGTCCGGAACGTGATCCTGATCGGCCACAACCCGGGTATCCAGGGTCTCGCCGAGGTCCTCGCCGGGACGGCCCACAAGGAGGCCCGCGAGCACATGGACCGACGCGGATTTCCGGCCGCCGCCTTCGCGGTGCTCGGTTTCGACACCGAGTGGAAGTCGCTCGAGCCGGGCACGGCCACGCTGATCGACTTCTGGTCGCCGAGCGACTGACCTCTACGGAACGTCTGGGGTGGCCCCGGCATCCACGCGGCTTCCGGCGCCACCGCCGACGTAGCGGTACCTGCCGGTGAGGCGCGCGGTCAGTGAGGGTCGTCCTGCGTGTCCGCCGCCTCCACCTCTTCGCGGGTGACGCCCAGCAGATAGAGGACGGTGTCCAGGAAGGGGAAGTTCACCGCGGTGTGCGCGGCCTGCCGCACGACGGGCTTGGCGTTGAAGGCGACGCCCAGACCGGCCGCGTTCAGCATGTCGAGGTCGTTGGCCCCGTCACCGATCGCCACGGTCTGCGCCAGCGGTACACCCGCTTCGGCGGCGAACCGGCGCAGCAACCGTGCCTTGCCCGCCCGGTCCACGATGTCGCCGACGACCTTGCCGGTCAGCCGTCCGTCGACGATCTCCAGTGTGTTGGCCTGCGCGAAGTCGAGCCCGAGCCGCTCCTTCAGATCGTCCGTGACCTGGGTGAACCCGCCCGAGACGACCCCCACCTGGAAGCCGAGCCGCTTCAGCGTACGGATCAGGGTGCGCGCGCCCGGAGTGAGCCGGATCTCGGCGCGGACCTTGTCGACCACCGACGCGTCCAGCCCCTTGAGCAGCGCCACGCGCGCGTGCAGCGACTGCTCGAAGTCCAGTTCGCCACGCATGGCGGCCGCCGTCACCTCGGCGACCTCCGCCTCACAGCCGGCGTGCGCCGCGAACAGCTCGATGACCTCGTCCTGGATGAGCGTCGAGTCCACGTCCATGACGACCAGACGCTGAGCGCGACGGTGCAGACCCGCCGCGACGACCGCGATGTCGACGCCGAGCGCCGCGGCGTCGGTCACGAGCGCGGTGCGCAGCGGCTCGGTCTCCACGCCGGACACGGCGAACTCGACCGCCGTCACCGGGTACTTGGCGAGCCGGAAGATACGGTCGATGTTGCCGCCTGTCGCGGCGATCCGGGCGGCGATGGCCGCCGTCGACTCCGCGGTGAGCGGGTGGCCGAGCACAGTGACCAGGGAGCGTCCGAGGCCCCGTGGACGGTTGTCGCCGATACCGGAGATGATCTCCGCCTGCATCTTCACGGACTCCGCCCAGCTGTGGACGGTCGCCCGCAGATCACCCTCGAGCCCGGACGGGGGCACGGTCACGAGTGCGCACAGCACCATCCGGCCCCGGGTGACCACCTGCTCGATGTCCACGACGTCGACGCTGTAGGCGGCCAGAGTGTCGAACAAGCCTGCGGTCAGGCCCGGCCGGTCCTTGCCGAAGATCTTGACAAGGAGCGTGGGGGCATCGGAGGTCTGCGAAGCGCTCATGGTGCTTCCCACCGTATCCGTCACCCGGTGCCTTCCGCGTTTCCGGTCCGACCAGCGGACGGGGAACAGTGCATGGCGGGCGGATGACATACGTCTTGAGCGGCGGAGGCGGGCGCGCGGAGGTCCGCAGGGGCGACACGGCGGCCGGGCACGGGCGTGCCGCCGGTCGGGTCAGCTGCGTCCTTTCGGTCCCCCGGGCGGGTGCGGTGGAGGTGGCGGGGGCGGACCGTCGTCCGAGGACGAACGTGTCCGCCGGGGACGAGGCGGCGGGCGCCTGGGCGGCGGTTCGATCGGCCGGGCCACCGTGGGGGCGCCGTACACGTCCCCGGTAGCGGACGACGGCGCGCCCGCCGGGGGCCGCGCGTCCTGCGGCTCACGCAGTTCCTCGGGCAGTCGCAGATAGGGATTGGTGTCGGGGTTGGGCGGGCGATGCGGCCTGCCGGGTACGTAGGGCCCCGCGCCGTGCGGCACCGTCGGGAAGAGCGGGGGCGCGGTCGCCGCTCGTCCCGCGGCGGCCCGCGCCAGGGGCGCCGCCCGCCTGCCCGCGGCCCCCGCGGCGTACGCGAGCAGCGCTCCCGCCGCTCCGGCTGCGGCGCCCCAGACCGCACCCAGCAGCAGGGCCATGCCGAGATGCCCGTGCAACTCGATGCCGGCGCCGAACGCGTCGAATCCGAACACGGACAGCGAGGCGTCCACCGACACATCCGTCAGCCACGCCAGCAGCGGCAGTGCCAGGGCCGTCACGACGCCGAGCCGAAGTGCGCAGCGTGCTGCGAGGCCGAGGGGACCGTGGCCGCCTGCGACGGACGGAGCCCGGCCCGGTACGGCCGCGGCATCACCGGCTCGTACGAGCGGCGTACGCACTGCGGTCAGCACCCCCGCGAAGAGCATCATGAGAGCCGCGGCGAGGGCGAGCAGCCATACCTTGCCGTCCAGTTCGGCCAGGCGACCCAGGGTGACCGGCTGGTCCGTGCGTACGGTCAGCAGCCGGTCCAGCGGGTCGGGCAGCAGCTTCGCCAGCTCGCCCGTGGCCCTGCCGTCCCACGGTACGAACAGGCCGACCGGGACGCCCAGCCACACCCCGTTGGGCGCGCCCAGCAGTGCGGCTCCCGCGATCCGCCCCGGATGGTCGTCGCCGATCGCCGCGTACGCCGCCGCCGCGAGGCCGGCGACCACCGCCACGAGCACCACGGTCACCAGCGCGGACACGGCCGGACGCACCATACGGTGCACCCACTCCCAGCCGCGGGGCAGCGGGGTGCGCCGGGAGGCGAGCAGGGCGATCACGAGGACGCCTGCGGCCCATGCCGCACCCCCGAGCAAAGTGGGCACCGTGTCGACGGTGAAGCCGACCGCGGCCTTCGCCTCGACGAGGTCGCCGATCCGGCTCGGCAGCAGGCCCCCGATGTCGCCGAGCCCGGGGATGTCGACGCCTTTGCCACCGCCCGTGCCGGGCAGTCGGTCCAGTCCGAGCGCGTCCCCGTCGATGGTGATGACATCGTGGCCCGCCCAGGCGAGACCGCCCAGCATCGCCACGAAGAGCACGACCACCGTGCCCGCCCGGGCGAGGAGTTCGGCCGGTGAGACCACAACTCCGGCCGTGCGCAGGGAGCGCAGGAAGAACCAGCACAGCAGCAGTGCGCCCACCAGCCCCACACCCAGGGGCGTGATGTCCATGGCGGTGGTCGCCTCGGCCCCCTTGAGGCCGAACGCGGACACGTCCCCGGACGGCTTGACCGACCCGTTCGCGCCCAGTGCCACCACGGCCGCGGTCATCGGGCCGAGCGAGCCCGCCGCATCGGCCTGCAGCAGATGCAGACCTAGTGCCGCGGTTCCCGCCATGCCGATCAGCGCCCAGCTCACGGAGGCGATCGCGGACAGCAGTACGTCCGTCCACGGCACCCGCCGGCCGTTCTCCGCGGTGTCGATGCTCATGCAGGCCCCCCGGTCCGCGCCGCGGCGTCCCCGCGGATGCCCCCTCCTCGCGGGGGGATTACCACTCTCCGGGCCGGTCCGACCGCCGTCAACGGGACATGTCCGCAAGGGTGTGGACAGCTCGTCGCAAGGTCCGACTTTCGGTCGGAGGACTGAGCCTGAAATAGTTCCCCACGATGTTCGACATCCCTAGACTCCCTGTGATGGGGGCAACTCGGGGGACAACTCAGTGGGGCATGGAGTGCCTGAACTCGTACTCGAATTGAACGGACGCACCTGGACGCTCGACGCGTCCAGGCGATACACCCTCGGACGCGATCCGCAGGGGGACATCGTGCTCGAGGACGCCAGGGTTTCCTGGCGCCACGCCACGATCGGCTGGGACGGGCGCAGTTGGGTCATCGAGGACCACGGCAGCACCAACGGCACGTTCGTGCAGGGCCGGCGGGTGCACCAGCAGGAGATCGGTCCGGGCTCGTCGCTGTATCTGGGCAACGCGACCGACGGACCGCGGCTGAACCTGTCCGGTGCGGCGGCCGCCGTCACCACCCCGCAGGCCCAGCCCCAGCAGCAGCCGCATGCGGCGCAGGCCGGGGGAGCCGGCTGGGCACAGCAGACGCCGCAGCAGGCCGCCGCGCAGATTCCGCAGCAGCAGGGCCCCGGTGGTGGCGCGGGGGCGCCACCGGTCTACGGCGACCGCAGCCCGACCACGTTCCACCAGCTCGCCCTGGGCCGTGTGATGCGCATCGGCCGTGCGCTGGAGAACGAACTGGTCGTCTCCGACCTCCAGGTCTCGCGTCATCACGCCGAGTTCCACGCCATGCCCGACGGTCGTTTCGAGATCCGCGACCTGGGCTCGCACAACGGCACGTTCGTCAACGGCATGCCGATCGGCAAGGGCAGTTCGGCACTGCTCGGCCCGAACGACATCGTCGGCGTCGGCCACTCGACGTTCCGTCTGGTCGGCGACCGGCTCGAGGAGTTCGTCGACACCGGTGAGGTCTCCTTCTCCGCCCGCCACCTGACCGTCACCGTCGACGGCGGCAAGCAGATCCTGAAGGACGTCTCCTTCGGTGTGCCGGAGAAGTCGCTGATCGCGGTCATCGGCCCGTCCGGCTCCGGCAAGTCGACGCTGCTGAAGGCGCTCACCGGTTACCGGCCCGCCAACCAGGGCGACGTCCTCTACGACAACCGGAACCTGTACAAGCAGTTCGCCGAGCTCCGCCAGCGCATCGGGCTGGTCCCGCAGGACGACATCCTGCACAAGGAGCTGTCGGTCAAGAAGGCGCTCAAGTACGCGGCCAAGCTGCGCTTCCCGGCCGACACCACCGGGGCCGAGCGTGAGGCGCGCATCGACGAGGTGCTGCGCGAGCTGAAGCTCGACGTCCACAAGGAGAAGAAGGTCACCTCCCTCTCCGGTGGGCAGCGCAAGCGCGTCTCGGTGGCCCTCGAACTGCTCACCAAACCGTCGCTGATCTTCCTGGACGAGCCGACCTCGGGCCTCGACCCGGGCATGGACCGTGACGTGATGCAGCTGCTGCGCGGGCTGGCCGACGACGGCCGCACCGTGCTCGTCGTCACGCACTCGGTGGCAGAGCTGGCGCTGTGCGACAAGCTCCTGGTGATGGCGCCGGGCGGCGCGGTCGCCTACTTCGGGCCGCCGGAGGAGGCGCTGAACTTCTTCGGCTACGAGACCTGGGCCGATGTGTTCTCCGCCTTCGAGAACTACCGCGACTACGACTGGGCGGGCCGCTGGAAGGGCTCGCAGCACTACCAGATGTACGCCGCGGACATCGACGCCGTCGCCCCGCAGTCGGTGCACATGCCGCCGCCGCAGGCGATCAAGCCGCCCAAGCCGCAGGGCTGGTTCTCCCAGCTCGGCACCCTGGTGCGGCGGTACGTCTCGGTCATCGCCTCGGACAAGGGCTTCCTGGCGCTCACGGTGATCCTGCCGGCGGTGCTCGGCGCGGTCAGCCTGCTCATCGACAGCGACAAGGGCCTGCTGGTCAACCCGGTCAGCCCGAAGACCGGCGTGCCCGTCCCGAACGGCACGGCCACCACGGTCCTGCTGATCCTCGCGGTCGGCGCGTGCTTCGCGGGCGCCGCCAACTCCGTCCGCGAGCTGATCAAGGAACGGGTCATCTACGAGCGGGAACGCGCCACCGGCCTGTCCCGCTCCGCGTATCTGATGTCGAAGGTGTTCGTCCTCGGCGCGGTCACCGTGCTGCAGGGCCTCATGGTCGGCCTGATCGGCTTCTCCAGCCGCGAGATCCCCGAGGAGGGCGTCGTCCTCGGCGGCTCCACGCTGTTCGAGCTGTGCCTGCCGGTCATGGCGCTGGGCTTCACGTCGATGATGTTCGGCCTGGTCATCTCCGCGCTGGTGAAGACCGCGGAGAAGACGATGCCGCTGCTGGTGATGTTCGCCATCATCCAGGTGGTCTTCACGGGCTGTCTGTTCACCCTGAACGGCGCGGTCGGTGTGAACCAGGTCTCGTATCTGATGCCGTCCCGCTGGGCGGTGGGCGCCGCGGGAGCGACGCTGGACTTCAACAACATCGCCCCGAACACGGACGACCCGACGAACACGGACCCGCTGTGGAACCACACGGCAGGGGCCTGGAGCATGGACATGGCCGCCCTGATCGCCATCGGTGTGATCTGCGGCATCCTCGTGGCCCGCTTCCTGCGCCGGCACGAGCCCGAGGTCATGCGGAAGTAGTCGCTTGTGGAGCACACGCTCCAGGAGCATGCGGAAGGGCGGCACCCGTCAGGGGGTGCCGCCCTTTCTTCTGCTCAGCGAGAAGAGGTCCGCGCAGGCCTCAGTACGCGCTGTTGACGTTGTCCATCGAGCCGTAGCGGTGCGCCGCGTAGTTGCAGGCCGCCGTGATGTTCGCGACCGGGTCGTAGATGTTCCACGACGTGCCGGACACGTGGTAGCTGCGGAAGGTCGGGTCGATCACCTGGAGCAGACCCTTGGACGGGATGCCGTTGCGGGCGTTGATGTCCCAGTTGTTGATGGCCATCGGGTTGCCCGAGGACTCCCGCATGATGTTGCGGTACAGACCGTTGTACGAGCCGGGGATGCCCTTCTGGGCCATGATGTCGAGCGACTGGCGGATCCAGCCGTCGAGGTTGTTGTTGTACGACCTCGGGGCCGACTGCCGGACCGGCGCGCGCTCGGCGGAGCGGCTCGCGGCCTGCTCGGCGCCGCGCTGCTGAGCGGCCTTCTCGGCGCTCAGCTTCTTGGCGGCCTGGTCGGCGGCCTGCTTCTTCGCCGCTATGGCCTCCGCCTTCAGCATGGAGGCGGCCTTCTGGTCGGTGACGTTGACCTTGATGTTCTTGACCGGCTGGTTACCGATGTTCACCGGAGCCGAGGCGACGGCCGCAGCCTCGTGAGTCGTGGTCTGCGCCTCGCTGGGCGTGGCGGTGATCGCGAGGGTGGCGACACCCAGGCCGGCGCAGCAGGCGGCGGACAGCTTCTGCGTCTTGGTCAGCGATCGGGCACGACTACGAATGTTGGTGATCTGGGGCATGTGTGAGTGACCTCTTCGAGTTGCGCGGAGGTCGCTCTGGTGCCGGTGGAATCGGATGTTTCCAGCACAAGCGCCGCGGGTAAGTGCCCGCAGCGCCGAGCGACGGAAGCAATTCTTAGCGGCCGCAAAATGCCTAGGCAAAGGTGTGACTTACTATCCCTGATAGTGCGCACAGGAAGGGCAAAACGGGACAGATCGCCCCGTCTTCCCCGTTCAAAAGGGACCCGTTGGTGTCCTATGTCCCTTCGTATGTGACGTGGGCCCTATGTGCGTCCTCACATGGAGCGTGGCCCTGCTTCACCGATAGTTGCTCTAGCAATTCGTAGCGTGATGCGAATTCGGGGGCAGTATGAGGTGGGTGTCACCGAACTCGTGCCACAGGTACCGCCCGGCGAGCGCCGCCGCGTAGGCACGGTCGACGGCCGCCCGTCCGGCCACGGCCTCGAGCATCAGCAGATGGGACGCCTCCGGCTCGTGGAGCCCGGTCAGCAGACCGTCGACCACCCGCACCCCGCGCTCGGGTGTCACCACCAGATCGGTCCAGCCCTCCCGCGCGCGTACGGCACCGTCGCCGTCGACGGCCGACTCCACGGCCCGTACGGCCGTGGTGCCGATCGCTATCACCCGCCCGCACCCGCCTTTCGGGGCAGGCCCCTCGCGCCCTCCCCGATCCGCGTGCACGGCGTTGATCAACCGCGCCGACGCCTCCGGCACCGCGAAGCGCTCCGGGTACGGCGGCTCGTGCGCCTCCGCCGACGCCACTCCCGTGTGCAGCGTGATCGGTGCGAACTGCACCCCCCGGCTCACCAGCTCCGCCACCATCCGCGAGGTGAAGGGCCGCGCCGCACTCGGCATCTCCGCGCTGCCCCTGCCCTCGGCCGACGGGAGGGCGAACACCGTCTGGTACGCGGACAGCGGCTGGTCCCGCTCGGTGTACGAGTACCGGATGGGGCGCCCGTGGCGGCTCAGCACCTCCACCGGGTCGCCTCCGGACGGGGCGGCCCACCACAGCCTCTCGCTCCGGCCGGACAGCGGCTCCCGGAGCACGAGCCGCACGCCGCCCGGCAGCCGCACCTCGGTTCCCGCGGGCCCGCCGGCCCGGGCGCGTGTGGTGCCCCGCTCGTCCGGGTCCCGCAGTTCCACGGCCCACCGCCCGTCGTCCCCGCGCGTGGAGAAGTGCACCACCACCGGCGCGTCCCCGACCCGCCCGTCCACCGCGGCCGCCAGCGTGGGGGAGGTGTTGACGACGAGCAGGTCCCCGGCCCGCAGGAGCAGCGGCAGCTCCGTGAACCCGTGATGCGTCACCTCCGTGCCGTGCGAGACCAGCAGTCGCACGCAGTCCCGGTCCAGTCCCGGCCCGCGCTGCTCGGCCGGTACCCGCGCGGACAGCTCCCCGGGGACCTTCCCGAAGGCGCGGACGCGTTCGGCCGCGGGCACCCCCGTCGCCGCCTTCACCGCCCCTCCAGCAGCGAGGGGGCACCGTAGCGGCCGCTCGCCGGCCGCTCGTCCAGCAGCCGCAGGAAGGCGGGCACCACGGACCGCGGCGCCGGACGCGGATCGTCGTCGTCCGGTACGGCCGCCGTATAGAGGTCCGTGGCCATGTCCCCCGGATCCACCGCCCACACCCACAGGTCCGGTTCCTCCACGGCGAGCACCGCCGCCAGATGGTCCAGTGCCGCCTTCGACGCCCCGTAACCGCCCCATGTCTCGTACGCCTCGGCCGCCGCGTCGGAACTGACGGCGATCACCGCCCCGGTGCTCGACGCCCGCAGCAGCGGCAGCGCCTCCTGGACGAGGCCCAGCGCGGCGACCACGTTCACCTCCAGCGCCCGCCGCAGCCCGTCCGGGGCCAGATCCTCCAGTCGCACCAGCGGCTCCGCGCCCAGCGCGCTCGCGTTGCTCACCAGCAGATCGACGCCGCCCAGCGCGCGGGCCGCCGCCACCAGAGCGGCCCGGTGCGCGGCGTCCGTCACATCCCCGGGCAGGGCCTCCACCCGCGTTCCGTAGGACGCCAGGTCCTTGGCCGTCTGTGCGAGCACCGACTCGGTCCTCGCGTTCAGCACCAGGTCCCAGCCGCGCTCCGCCAATGCCGTGCCGAGCTCCCTGCCGAGCCCTTTCGAAGCCCCCGTGATGATCGCAACCGGCATGACTACCGTCCCCTCTGTGCCCGACCGCCGGTGGTCGGCGGTGGACTCAACGTAGGAACGGCACCTCCCCGGCCGCCTCGGACGCGGGCCGCAACGACCGGGGGCCCTTCGCCCTAGGCCCATCGGACCAGCCGGGGCCCGCACAGGTCGGATACGCACGGTCACACCCCACGGGTACGGTGAGGTCATGAGCCATGGACCCAGGTCGGGCCTGTACGCGGTGAGCTCCGCGCTGTTGGCCATGAGCAGGCACCTCGAGGTGCGCGACGTCCTGAAGACGATCGTCGCCTCGGCCCGTGAGCTGCTCGACGCGGAGTACGCGGCGCTCGGCGTCCCGGACGATCACGGGGGCTTCGCCCAGTTCGTGGTGGACGGCGTCACCGACGAGCAGTGGAAGGCCATCGGCCCGCTCCCGCGCCAGCACGGCATCCTCGCGGCGATGCTGCACGAGGCGAAGCCCGAGCGGCTCGCGGACGTCCGCCGTGACCCCCGCTTCGAGGGGTGGCCCAGCGCCCACCCCGAGATGTCCGACTTCCTCGGCCTGCCCATCCGTGACGGCGACGAGGTCATCGGCGCGCTCTTCCTCGCCAACAAGAGGTGCCCGAAGCCGGAGGGCGGCTGCGGATTCACCGAGGACGACGAGGAACTGCTCTCGATCCTCGCCCAGCACGCGGCGATCGCCCTGACCAACGCACGTCTGTATGAGCGCAGCAGGGAGCTGACCATCGCCGAGGAGCGCTCCCGGCTGGCCCACGAGCTGCACGACGCGGTCAGCCAGAAGCTCTTCTCCCTGCGGCTCACCGCCCAGGCGGCGGCCGCCCTGATCGACCGCGACCCCCGCCGGGCCAAGGGTGAGCTCCAGCAGGTGGCCGTGCTCGCTGCGGAGGCCGCCGACGAACTGCGCGCCGCGGTCGTCGAACTGCGCCCCGCCGCCCTGGACGAGGACGGACTGGTCGCCACCCTGCGTACCCAGATACAGGTACTGGACCGCGCCCACACCGCGCGCGTGACCTTCACCGGCCGCGGTGTCCGGGCCCTGCCGGCCGCCCAGGAGGAGGCACTGCTGCGCGTGTCC
>Ga0209758_1001712_pt1 | contig 24580 bp, 16 predicted proteins | sample AraplaMF_Col_mMF_FD_184258 | JGI IMG/M metagenome (GOLD analysis project Ga0209758, IMG submission 184258) | Arabidopsis root microbial communities from the University of North Carolina, USA - plate scrape MF_Col_mMF (SPAdes) (version 2) | ecosystem: Host-associated > Plants > Roots > Endosphere...
GCAGGCATAGCGAATGCCCAAACAGCGATCATTACCCACATTAGCAGGTACGATCTCCCTGTGTAATTGGCTTTTTGCATACGTGGAAAATTGAGTTTTTAAAAAATGAGCGATCTGATAGATTTCGGTTTACTTGTTCACTGTATTATTTCATAAGTGGAAGGGTTCCCCCTTAACGACCAGATAAAAGTATCCTTAGCCGTTGATAATCATGGTACCGCTATGTTTATTCCTTTGGGTTAAAATGTTGCAGTGGGGGTATGGAATGTTACTTTTTGGGGGAGGAATGGTTGCGGGGTAAATTTAAGGGTCTTCAGCAACCGTCATTGCGAAGCCTGTCCCGACAGGGTCGGGAGAGCTGTAGAGACAAGTGCGCATGGAGCGACGAAGCAATCTCCAAACGGCAGATGGTGATGATTACATTTATTGCTTGCAGTTTGCCGTTTGGAGATTGCTTCGGCCCGGCTCCCCGCAAGGGGCCCTGAGAGCCTCGCAATGGCGGTTGCTGACGACCCGTTTGCTCTACTAATGCAGAATGCCGTCTCAAACCTTCCTCATCGCACTTGCATACGCCGACGGCAGCATTTTATACGCTATCTTAAAATACTTCGCAAAATACTTAGGATTATTAAACCCTACCTCATACGCCACCTCCGTCACATTCATCTCCGTCTGCGCCAACAATTGCGCCGCCCTTCGTAGTCTCACCGTCCTGATAAACTCCACCGGCGTCTGCCCGGTAATAGAAAATATCCTTCTGTAAACAGATACCCTGTTCATACACAGCTCCCTGCTTAATTCCTCCACAGAAAAATCCGCATTAGACAACTGCTTCTCCACTATCTCCAGCGCCCTTTGCAAAAACTTCTCATCCGCCGATACCGACTGCCCACTGCTCCCTGCAGACTGACCCACTACTAATTTCACCGATACCTGTCTGTTCAGGATATTCCTCACCCTCGACAACATGATCTCAAAATTGAAAGGCTTCACCATATAATCCACCGCCCCGGCTTCCAATCCCTGCAGCTGCTCCTGCTCTCCTGCCATGGCCGTTAATAATATAACAGGTATATTTTTGGTACGGTTATCATTCTTGATCTTCTTGCAAAGCTCCATGCCGTCCATCTGCGGCATATTGATATCACTTACCACCAGGTCCGGATGGGCCGACAATGCCTTCTGCCATCCCGCCTTACCATCCGGCGCTTCTATGATCTCATAGAAAGCCTTCAGGTTCTCTTTCAGGTAAAAGCGGAAATCATCATTATCTTCCACTAATAAGATGGTCTGTTCCTTCCTTTCCGTTCTTTCTGATACCATCGGCATAACAGGTAATGTTACTTCCCGGGGGGTATCAAATGTTGCATGCTCAGCATCCGGCGGGGCTTCCGACAGTTCAAACGGTAGTGTTACCGTAAAACAGCTGCCCTTATTCTCTTCGCTCTCCACCGTCAGGGTTCCATTGGCCAGCTTCACAAACTCTTTGGTAATGGCCAGCCCTATACCGCTGCCCTGGTTTACCAGGGCCGTATGCACATCGCTCTGGAAGAAACGCTCAAAGATCTTATCCTGCCTTTCTTTGGGAATACCGATACCGGTATCCTCCACTTTTATTTCCATCCAGGCTTTGCCTTCGGATGCTGTTACCTGTACGTTCACCGTAATAGCCCCATCCTGGGGGGTAAATTTAAAAGCATTGGACAGAAGGTTGAACAGTATACGTTCCAGTTTGTCGTGGTCAAAATAGGTATGTAAATGCTCACAATCCGATTGATAAGAGAGCGAGACCTGCTTCCGCTCTGCCAGGTCATTGAAAGACTGCACCACCTCTCTTACAAAAACAGCCACATCGCCCCTGCTAAGGTCTGGCTTGAGCTCCTTCATTTCCATCTTCCGGAAATCCATCAGCTGGTTCACAAGGTTCAGCAGCCTCTTGGCATTGGCGCGCACCAGCTTCAACTTTTGTTGATGGTCTGTTTCTCTGATATTTCTTAATAGCTCTTCCAGCGGAGCCAGTATAAGGGATACCGGTGTCCTGAACTCATGGCTTACATTGGTGAGCAGCTTGATCTTCATCATATCCAGCTCGTGCAGACGCTGTGCCTCCGTCCTTTCCTGCTGCAGGGCAAAGCGCATATGCGCCCGCCGGATCACCATCTTCCGGGAAAAGAAGAGCACCAGGAAGATCAGCAGGGCATATATAAAATATGCCAGCGGCGTTTTCCAGAAAGGCGGCAGTATCCTGATCTGCAGGGAGATTCCCTTTTCATTCCAAACACCGTCCTCATTGGCCGATTTCAAACGCAGGATATAATCCCCCGGCGGTACATTGGTATAATTTACCCGCCTGGATTTTCCATCCGTTGTCTGCCATTCTTTATTAAAACCATCCAGCATGTACGCATAGCGGTTCTTGTCTGCATTAATAAAGCTCAGCGCCGCAAAGTCAATGGAGAAATCATTTTCATAATGGCGCAGTGTGATCTCCCTGATCTCTGGCAATGCGGCAGGCAGGATCACATGATTGTGCAGCTTTTCGTTCACACCGATGGTCTTATTAAATAACTGCAGACTGGTAAAGGCAAGTGGCGGCGCCTCTTTATGCTGTTGTATATCCTCCAGCCGGAAGATGTTAAAACCATCCGCCCCTCCGAATACCAGCTCGCCGGTACGCAGTTTCAGGGCAGCATTGATATTGAAAGCCTTACCCTGCAGCCCATCCTCTTCATCAAAATTCCGGCAATGGATGCTGATGCCCTCTTTTGTCTGTTTGACAGTAATTTTGCTCAGGCCATTGGTGGTGCTTACCCATAGATGATGCTGATCATCTTCCAGGATGCACATAATGTTATTGTCCGGCAAACCGTCGATCATACGGAATGTATGAAATCGCTGCGCCTGCGGATCAAACACGCTGAGGCCATCCCGGGTGCCTGCCCACAGGTTGCCGTTGGCGTCCCGCAGCAGGGAGCTCACATTATCATTGCCCAGTTGGTGGGTAGCCGCCAGGTAATGCACAAAAATGCCTTTAGCCTTATCCAGCACGTCAATACCGTAGGCCGTGCCGACCCAGAGATTGCCATCCCTGTCTTCTGTCATGGCAGAAACGAAATCGCTGTGAACGGAATTCGGCAGGTTTACCTGGTTATGGTAGAAGATATTATTGCTCGGATCAAAGCGGTCCAGTCCCCCGCCAAGGGTGCCTACCCAGAAATTGTTCCGCTGATCGCGGTATATTTTCCAGACGGTCTTGTTCGCCAGGCTATTGGGATTATTGTCATCATGACGGTAATGGGTGATCTTGCCATTACTGAAGAAATCCATGCCGCCAAAATAATAGCCAATCCACAGGTTTTCGTAACGGTCTATATACAGGCTTAACACCACATTGTTGCTGATGCTGTTATCATCAGCGGGATCATGCTGGTAGCGGGTAAAGGCGCCGCTGCTGCGGTCAAAGTACATCAGCCCTCCGCCATTGGTGCCGATCCACAGGTTGCCCTTTTTATCCTCTGCAAAACAGTTCACATCATTATAGGGCAGGCTTTTAATATCCGCATGCTTATGGCGGTACAGGCCAAATTTCTTGGTATTCTCCGCAAAATAACTGAGGCCTCTTTTGTAAGTGCCGCACCAGATAATGCCCAGGGGATCCTTGAACATGGCGTAGATCGCGTTCTCTGCAACGCTGCTGGCATCTTCTTCCCGGTTCATCAGGAAGCGGGAGCTGAAATCTGTTTTGTTGATCACGTTAATGCCGCCATGATCGGTACCTATCCACATGAATCCCTGGTTGTCCTGCACAATGCTGTTCACAATATCGTTGTTCAATACCTTGTTCTTGCTGGACAGTTTTTTGATTACACCGGTAGACAGACTATAATACACTACCCCGAAATCAGTGCCCGGCATATAGATCCAGAGGTCTTCCTGGGCATCTGTAAACAGGCGTACTGACAGCGGTTCCTTATCTACAAACCCGGTAACCTCATCTGTAGCTGTAATAACCTTTCCGCTGCGGACATCCAGTATCTCCAGGTAACCGTCCAGGTACAATACGCCCAGACGCTCCTTCCCTATCTGGCAGATGTCTGCCAGCTTTGCGTCCTGATGGGATAATGCTACTTTTTGCGCCTGGCGGCCGCTATCTACCCTGTATAAACCGGAATCCGGGTAGCCCACCCACCAGCTTTTACCCGCCTCGCGGATACAGATCACGCCCAAAGTGGGCAGCTTGGTTTGCCGGAGCCATACCGCCGCATCAGAAAACTGCTCCTTCACCGGGTCGTACAGGTTATCCCCGTTACGCGTTTTAACATACAGGCGCTTACCCGGCGCGGGATAGATACCGTCAATATAATCATCATTCAGGGACAGGGAATCTCCCTGGCTGTGCCGGAAGATCTTGAAACCATAGCCATCATAGCGGTTCAGCCCACTCATGGTGCCAAACCACATAAAGCCTCGCGCATCCCTGTAAATAGCGTTGATCTGGTTGTTGGAAAGCCCGTTGTTAATGTTCAGCGAGAAAAACTCATAGGAAGGCGCTTGTGCATAAGTAACGTGCAGCAGTAATAATAACAGTGGAATCTGTAGATAGTATCTCTTCAACATGTATTGTTCACTAAATCTGCTTAAATATACCATTTTAGGTAAATGCTGCAATACCCGTTCTTGTCCAAAATTATTTGCAACGGTGTTGCGATAATACTTATCTTTGAAAGTCGTTAGTGGTTAGTCATTAGTCGATAGGGATTGAAACGACCCTCGTCTGCGCCAACCACTAACGACTGATAATTAGTAACTAACGACTGACTTATGACCTTCGACGTGATCATCATCGGCGGCAGCTATGCCGGCCTCTCCGCAGCCATGAGCCTTGGCCGCGCCTTAAGAAATGTACTGGTAATTGACAACGGGAAGCCCTGCAACCGCCAAACACCGCATTCACATAATTTCCTGACCCGCGACGGACAAACACCCGCGGAACTCTCCGCCCTGGCTAAAACGCAGGTAGCTGATTACAAAACTGTTAGCTTCCACGAAGGCCTGGCCATCAGCGGTGCTAAAACAGAAAATGGCTTTGAGATCCATACCCAGGCGGGTGATCGCTTCACCGCAAAGAAACTGGTATTTGCCTCGGGCATCCGCGACATCATGCCTGATATTAAAGGCTTTGCCGAATGCTGGGGCATCACCGCCATTCACTGCCCTTACTGCCACGGTTACGAGGTAAAGCACGAACGCACGGGCATCCTGGCCAATGGCGACGGCGCTTTTGAGTATGCAAGACTGATCAGCAACTGGACCAAAGACCTTACCGTCTTCACCAACGGCCCTTCCACCCTTTCAGCAGAACAGGCGGAAAAGATCCGCAGTCATCATATCAACATGGTGGAAACGGCGATCGACCGCTTTGAGCACGATAAAGGCTACCTGCAGCGCATCCGCTTCAAAGACGGATCTGATTTCCCGCTGAAAGCCATTTATGCAAGACCGCAGTACGAACAGCATTCAGACATTCCCGCTGCGCTGGGCTGCGAGCTCACAGAACAAAAACTGCTGAAAATAGACGCCATGCAGCGCACTACAATCGCGGGCGTGTATGCCTGCGGCGATAACGCCAGCGGCATGCGCTCGGTGGCCAATGCCGTTGCAATGGGCTCCTTTGCCGGGGCTGCGCTCAATAAGGAAATGATAGATGAAGCTTTCTGATGGGTTCCCCATTCTGTTCCAGAACAGGATCGGCCCTTAAAACGTTATAAATAAGGCGGAAGCTCTTCCGCCTTTGGTCTGAATATTGAAGGCACAAAAAGACGTTTTAAATCTTTCAACTATGCATACATTTCAGGTTCCATATTATCAGGGCACCATCAAGGTGACAGAAGATCCGGAAAACCACTTTTCGGTAGAGTTTCCCCCGCGAAAAGTACAGATCCAGCTCATACAGGATAATGAAGGCGCCAATCACTGGTTTGAGGCCGGAATGGATAAGGAAACCGAAGAATCCTATACGGTAGGTTTGGCCATAGAAAGGTACCTGAATAATAAAAAATAAGCCGCGCCAGCGTCCTGATGCTTTATTTTTCCCAAAATTGATCTGGATCAACTGCCATTATCCGGAGATCCTGTAATTTCACTGAAAAGTATTGTTATGGCGCTTCAAACAGGTGTGCTCAAATTCACCGGCAGATTGGACAACGTCATAGGCTATCGCAGGAATGGTAAATATTTCCTCCGTAGCATGCCGGACAAAGTAAGACAGACAGCCTCCACTAAACGTGCTGCCCGTCGCTTCGGCATGGCCAGCCGGAAAGGAAAGCTGATACGTAAAGCGGTCCGCCCCTACCTGGACATGCGTTACGACGGCACCCTCGTAAACCGCCTTAACAAGCTCTTTATACAGGCAGGTCCTGATCAGTTCCCGAACCTTCAGGGCTTCCATTTTAACCGCCATACCGGCATTGAAAAGCTGTTTGTGATCCCGCCTGTCTTCACGGTAAACGGTACCCTGCACATCCCTGCCCAGGAGCTCCTTCCGCAAGGAAACAACACACATGTAGAGCTACGCCTCATCGCCACCCGCATCAGCTTCGCCGAAAACCGGGTGATCAGCACTGAGGTCTCTACCGCCATCATCGAATTGAACGGGGACGAGCCCTTCAACGGTATGGCACTCAGCATCCCGGTCGATGGTGAAGGCACACTCATAGTGGCACTTCAGTATCGCTCCTGTAAATCCTGCAACGGCGTCCTCTTTCCTTCCGGCGACCGCCGTTACATGGCTGCCGATGTGATCTGCATCGCCGTACCTGCGGAAGAACTCACAACAACAGCATTCCTTACAAAGACGACACGTAAACGTTTAGTCTTCCGCAGCCGCACCGGGGCAGCAGCAAACGGGTCTCCCCTCCCGTCATTGCAAAGGACGGGGCAAATGGGTCTCCCTCCTCCGTCATTGCGAAGCCTGTCCCGACGGAGTCGGGAGACTGAGAGCCCTGTGTAGAGCCGGGCCGAAGCAATCTCCTCAGGGTCTTCAGCCGCACTAAAAAACACATTACAGCCTTTCATCGTCCCGAGCGCCCAGCTCACGGAAAATCTATACCCCAAGCTCCCAAAATCACCCTTTCCACGCCTATAAACCGGCTCCCTCTCATTCGCCCGGCGCTGAATCCTGAACTTTCAACCTCCAACCAACCTCAAACCTCAAACTTCTGACCTCAAATGTTCCTCCGTTTCATCCCCAGCTGAACTCCCGATCAACTCCACCTCACCTCCAGAAAGCCTTGTGTTACAGTAGGCTTCTACTGGCCGCTTACCAGGCGCTTACTCCTCGTAATAGCCGGGAGGAAGCTTAGTGGTAGCCATACAAGGACTTAGTGATAGTAATACCAGCCCTTAGTGAGATTTATATATCTCCTCCTCCTTATCAATCCCATTTTTTTCGCATTTTTGCATCGCACTAATGCTGCAAAACCTACATGCGATCCCTTAAACATCCCTTTTACCGCTGTTACCTATCGGTACTACTGCTGTTAGCCTGCCACATTGCTGCCGCGCAAAGCTTCAGCGTTGCCCGGATCCCCGATCCCATGCGACAGGGTCATCACGTTTCCAATCCCGATCAGCTCATTTCCCCCGCTGCCGAACAATCCCTGAACCTGCTGCTCGATAGCCTCGACCGCTCCGGCCGTGCCCAGGTAGCCGTTGTATTGCTCAAAACCATCGGCAGCCAGGTCCCAAAAGACATAGCCCATGAAATATTCAGTACCTGGAAACCCGGGAACCACGAAAAGAACAACGGCCTGGTGATACTCTTTGTAAATGACCAACGCCGCATCGAATTCGAAACAGGCTACGGCCTCGAAGGCGATCTTCCCGATGTAGTTTGCTTCCGCATCCAACAGCATATCATGCTGCCCTATTTCAAACAGGAGGACTACGATAACGGCATGATCCAGGGCCTGCAGGCAGTGGTCTCCGTACTACGCGGACAAGATGTACAAATCATTCCTGCCCAGGAAAACAATACGGCAGTTGGCATTATGCAGCCGGCAACACCCGTACGTGAAATACCCGCCGAAGGCAGCGCTATCTTTTACTTTATCACCCTTGTAATAGGCAATATTTTCTTCTTCTTCGGCCTGCGTAAAAAGAAAACACCCGCCAACAGCCAGGCGCCAACTGCCAACTCCTTCTACCGTCCCGGATGGATGGACTGGGCATGGCTGTTCGCTATGCCCTTCGTAAGCATTTTTGCCCTGCTGAACTTCACCGATCTTTCATTCGGCTTCGGCATCGTAGCGCTGATCATCTATATCCACTGGGTACTCTACTGGTGTGTGTATGCCAACAAGGTTAACAAAAGCGCCACCCACCTGTCTGCTAACCTTGACCGCTATAACAGTTATCTTACCTGGAAGAAAGCGAAACCGCACGTCTTGTTAAGCATTCTCTTTCCTTTGCCTATGCTGGCCTTTTTCCGTTCGGTACGCACACGGCTCAAGCGGCTGCGCTTCGATCCTTACTATTGCCAGACCTGCAACGATATTATGCAGCGTATCGATGAAAAAGCAGATGATGCGTTCCTGCAAAAATACCAGGTGGTAGAAGAAACGATTGGTTCAGTAGACTACGACGTATGGCAATGCTCCGGCTGCAATACCATGTTGATTTATGGTTACGACAACGATTCCTCTAATGCAAGCGCCTGCCCGGAGTGCACACATAAAACCCTCCAGCCCACCCATAAGGCAGTGATGCAGTCCGCCACATCCTCCAGCTCCGGTTGGGGATACCAATACTATGCATGCGGCTACTGTGCATTTAAGAAGACAGAAACATATTCCATACCAGCTACCGGCAGCAGTTCAAGCGGCTCCTCCGGTTCCTCTGACTCGTCTTCAGGCGGCAGCTGGGGCGGCGGCTCTTCGGGTGGTGGCGGCGCAGGCAGCAGCTGGTAGAAGATGCAGCGCTATGATGGATCATTTCACCAATGTAACCGTTCCCTTCATCGCCCGCGCTTGTCCGCTCCTATCCGTAAAAGTAGCCATCCACACAAATGTGCCCGTCTCTGCTAATACGCCTTTAAACTGGCCATCCCAGCCATTTGCAGGATCATTACTCTGGAAGATCAAAGATCCCCAGCGGTTGTAAACGGTCAAACGGTAATTGCTGATGCGTTTATAGTATTTCGGCCGGAACAGGTCATTCAGCCCATCTCCGTTTGGCGAAAATGCCGATGGGAAGAACATTTCGCACTCGTCTCCTATATCAATCTCTGCCGACAGCGGCACAGTAACACAATTATTTCCATCTCTTACGCTAAGGGCATATACCCCAACTCCCAATCCGGTGAATACACTGTCTCGCTGCCAGCTGTTCTCCTCAATGCTGAACCAGTAAGGCGGTACGCCGCCGCTGGCTGTAAGCGTAATATTGCCCCTGGGATGAGCGTCACAATCCAGGTCTGTCTTGGATACCAATGCTCCTGCCAGTACCGGAGGCTCGGCTATAGCAGCTTCCATGCGCTGACTGCATTGCGCCCCATCTGTCACGGTTACAGTATAAACCCCTGCTGGCAGTCCGGTGAAGCGGCCGTGGTTATTACTGATCTCTCCGCTTGCTGAAGACAAGATCGTGTACAGGTATCCGTTAGTGCCTCCTGCAGCTACAAATTGCAGCTGTCCATCGCTGATACCGTTACACGTCACATTTGCATGGCCGCTGGCATCCTCCCTGAGCGTAAGCACAGGCGGATCGTTCAGCACGGCAGATGCAGGTGATGATACACAACCATAGTTGTCTCTTACGATGATGTGGTAAGCACCGGCTGGCAGGCTGGCCGCTATGGTGTCCTGCCAGCTAAGCCCTCCGTCGCTGCTATACTGGTAAGGAGCCGTACCACTAGTTGGAGCAGGAATAATAATGCCATTGCTGCTGCCCGCACACGAAGGCGAAGTAGCCGTCAACGTTAATACGGGTTGTGGATGGATAGTGACCTGTATAGACGCCACTCTCCCGCAATTGGTACCCGTATTGGCAAGCATGATATAATACGTTCCCGAGCGATTAACAGCCCGTGGGTTCGCTACAGGGATAGTAGTAGCGGCATCCATCCAGAAGCTCAGTACATATTGCGCTCCCTGGTCGCGGCTGGCAATGAATGCCGGATTGGTAAGATCTATTGTCGTAGGTGCACAAACGGTAGTATCGGTCACCCTTAATGTCAATGCAGGCTGCGGATGAATAGTGACTTGTATTGACGTCACCGTATCGCATCCTGTAATGGTATTGAGCAGCCGGATATAATATCTGCCTGTTTGATCTACCGCCTGTGGATTAGCTAAGGGAATGGTCAGGGCGGCATCCGTCCAGAAGCTTAGCACGTATTCCGGGCCCTGGCTGCGGTTGGCGATGATGGCAGTACTGGTCATATCAACTGGTGTTGCTCCGCAAACAGTCGTATCATTTACCCTTAATGTTAATATAGGCTGCGGTTGAATAGTAACCTGTACCGCCGCCACCGTATCACATCCGGTAATGGTATTGGCCAACCGGATATAGTAAGTGCCCGTTTGATCAACAGCCCGTGGGTTTGGTAAGGGAATGGTAGTAGCTGCATCTGTCCAGAAGCTCAATGCATATTGTGGCCCCTGATCGTAGTAACTGATGATTCCTGGACTGCTAAGATCTACCGTAGCCGGCGCACAAATTGCTGTATCGTTGGTTTGTAATGTCAGCACCGGCCATGGGTGAACGGTAACCTGTACTGATGTCACCGTATCGCATCCGGTATTGGTATTGACCAGCCGGATATAATATCTGCCCGTTTGATCAACTGCCCGCGGATTCACCAAAGGAATGGTCAGCGCCGCATCCGTCCAGTAACTTAGCATATATTCCGGTCCCTGGCTCCGGCTGGCGATGACAGCAGGACTGGTGATATCCACCCTTGTAGGCGCGCAAACACTGGTATCATTAGTCCCGAGTGTGATGACCGGCTGTGGGTTCACCGTAACCTGTACCGCCGCTACCCGCTCGCATCTTGTATTGGTATTGAATATCCTGATGTAGTAGATGCCTGATTGATTAATGGCCTGCGGGTTGGTTACAGGAATAGTAGTAACGGCGTCGGTCCAGTAGCTCAAGACATATTGCGGGCCTATGCCGCGGTTGGTAATAATGGCCGGGCTGGTAATATCAACTGTAGTGGGCGCGCAAACGGTAGTATCCGGCTTTACCTCCAGTACCGGTAATGTTGTGCTGGTAGGAAAGAGCGGTGTAAGATCTGTATTCATGACCGTGCCCGCTTCTCCGTCTACCGCCCCCCATTCTGTTCCGTTGGAAAGTCCGCGAATACCGCCTGCAACATCTATTATAGGAGCGAAGGTGCTGGTAATGATCACACCCCCTCCGGCTCCCCCGCCGGAACCATGCCGGGCCAGGAATGTTTCATTACCGCCATTGCCACCTCTCGCAGAGAAGCTACAACCAGCTGGTAATGCACCGGTGTAGGCCAGGACAATACTGCCGCCGGCTCCGCCGCCACCAGCGCCATCGTCTGTTGAAGGCCCTGCGCTGATGCCGTTGGTAGTGAAGGCGCCCGTTCCGGTAATACTATTCGCTGTGATCATAATAATACCGCCCCCCGCTCCTCCTCCGGTGGCTGCATTGTTATTCTGATGACCGCCACCGCCGCCGCCGCCCATGATAACGCGGCCGGGCAATGCTGTTTTCACGCCTTTTCCACCACGTCCGCCCACATCCTGCGGGCCGGAGTATTGAAAGCCGCCTTTACCTCCATCACCGAAATTAGCGGCCCCGCCACCGCCTGAATTGTGTGCATTACCGCCACCGCCTGCATTGGCAGGAGCGCCTCTTGAAAAGCTGCCATTCTCATAGCCGCCCGCAGTAGCGGCATAAGTGCCCTCCGGTGTACCTGCAATGCCTTCTCCCTTTTCGCCGAAGCTACCGTAGGTAACACGTACATAATCCTGGAGATTGTAGGCCCCACCGGCAGAATTGATCTTTCCGGGCCTGAAGCCCAGTCCGGTGGCGGTGATCTCATTTCCGTTCATATCCAGCGTTTGCCACACATGAAAGGCTACAATTCCCCCGGCGGCCCCGTCCCATGCGGCTGCTTTTACAGTGTCGCTCAAAATAACGTTGGTATAAGTAGGTACCCGTACCACCTGGTAAGAAGATTTCCGGTTAGGGATGCCGCTAACGGCCCGGTAAGGGAACTGCAAAGGGGTTGCAAGGGTGAGGATGCCGCCGATAAAGCTGCCTACTTCAGCAAATTCGAATTGCCCGGAATAGCCAAGGTCAATATATCCGTTGCCATCTATTCCGTTACCACCATAGGCAGGTGAATTAACGGCATTGATGGTAGCGTCCTGCATCTGGATGATCAGTATGCGCTCGCCCTGCAACAGTGGACTGGTATTGCCGATAGAAGGCCCAAGAGCAATAATAAGATCGCCAGTGTTTACATTGTTCAGTGCGGGGTAATAAGTGTTCACCACTCCTGCGATGGTAGCTGATGCGCCGCAGGGGCCGTGAACTGGTTGAGGTAACTGCGCTTTTACTAAGTGGCATAATAGTACGCCGGACAGCCAAACGATACACTTAAGTTTTACAGACATTATCTGGTACCCTTTCTCTTGTGAATAACATGACGAGTATTGCTATTACTTAGGTGCAGGGAAAGACATAAGTGGATCTCAGTAGGCTATGGTCGGTGGATGGAGAAATGCTACGCAGGTGGCGGCCGGCGCTGCGGTATAAAATGGGGGAAACGTCTAAGTTGGCGCATCAGTAAATGTATAACGTTGGAATTGTTGGTTATGATAAATATAAACAAAATTATCGAATGATGATTCCTTAAGATACCCGGGCATTGTTTAAGATTTGAAAAAAAATCCTGGCATCCCTGTCCAATTCCCCTCCCCTCAGTCATTATTCCAGTATCTAACTAAACACACTAACAATGACAACTACACACAACGCATCAGGGAAAACCAAAACCATCCTTTATTGGATCTCTACCGGTTTACTCGTAGCCGGCATGCTGTCCGGCGGTATTGCCCAGCTCTTCCATGCCCAATCAACTGTAGACGGCTTCCACCACCTGGGATACCCCGTTTACATGATGACCATCCTCGGTACCTGGAAAGTCCTCGGCGTGCTGACGCTGCTGCTTCCTGGTTTCCGCCTCTTAAAAGAATGGGCCTATGCGGGCTTCTTTTTCCTGATGACCGGCGCCCTGATCTCGCACCTTGTTAGCGGCGACGGCATCGGCGGTGTAATAGCCCAGATAACCTTTGTGGCCCTGATTGTACTTTCATGGATGCTCAGGCCCGCCAGCCGTAAAATAAGCGAAGCGCAGATCTGAAATGCCCTATTATATGAAGAAGCCTGTCAGCTGTTTATCTGACAGGCTTTGCCGTAAAACATACGTAACAGAAAGTTTTAACTTATTAAATACGCTAATAGCTTGTTCAGGCGCTGAAAAAAAATTTAACGGGATTGTCCACATTTCGGTTCTCGGTTGTTATACCTATGACGTTAATCGCAAACCATCTGTCAATCCCACAGCATGAACAAGATAAATAACACGATAAATAATAACGGTAATACCGCGCCGGATAAGCGGATCCAGTCCCTGGAAAAAGAACGCAGGATCTTACTGGCGCTTGGGGATGATATTACCAAGATCAGGGAGAAGGACGATCTGTTAAGATTTTTTTCATCCAGGATCAGGGAACTTTATCCTTTCTCCCACACCATTGTTACGCTGATTGAGCAGGAAGCGCAGACCTATGCACCCTTCCTGCTTGATCATGCGTCATCGGCTATTAAGGACCACCCAAAGTATCCCAACATGGTGGCGGGACATTTCTCCCTGAATGAGCCTTTTATCCAGGAGGTATTATCAAATAACGCACCCTCCGCCTTCATACTGGAGGATATTATGGACGCGCCGGATAGCCCCCCCTACCTGAGAGTCAACTATGAAGGAGGAATAAGAGAGATCTTAATGACGCCCCTGAAAAACAGGGAGCAAACGTTCGGCTTTCTCCATATGTACGCCAAAGATACGATCAGCTTTAGCAGCGAATTCAAACAGATCATCGGCAACCTTGCCTTACAAATCTCCAATGCAGTAATGAACATCATCAAGAATGAAGAGATAGCACACGAAAAATGGCTTAATGAAGTATTGCTGTCACTGAGCAATGAAATGGTAAAGGTGAGAGACCGCCAGGACCTGCTGAAGATCATCAGCTCCAGCCTCCGCGAGGTCATTGGCTTCTCGCATGGCATGATGACCGTCATGGATGAATCTGCAGACCACTACAAGGCTTGGCTGATAGATGCAGAAGCACGGCTCATGGAACTGGCCGACTCCGGTAACGCGCTCTCCATCCCTACCACTACCGAAGATGGAATCTATGACATCGCCTCGCTGTACTATAAACCGCTGGTGTTTGACATGCAGCTGTTCGATCTTGAAAGAACACCGCTGTGGTTTAAGCTGCATTATGAAGCGGGCGCCCGGGAGATGATCGTAAAGATATTGGGCTGCAATGGCTCTTCTAAATACAGCCTGATCCTGTTTGCCGATAAACCGGGCACCTTTAAAGAAGAAGCCACTAATATCATTCAACGTATCTGCAGCCAGCTTTACACGGCGGCTTGTAATATTTCCGCTAACGAGGAAATACGGGAACGGGAAAACGAAAAATCATTCCTGTTGGATTTTAGCAGCGATATTGCAGCCGTAAGAAGCAAGAACGACCTTTCTTATGCCGTGAGTAAATGCCTGAAGAAACTGCATCCGCCGCTTGGGTATCTGATAGTGAAGAACAATGAAGAGCAGGGCACACTCAATGCTTATATCCATGACGGCAGCACCATTACAGAAAACTATGAATTTTTGCTGGATAACGCACTGCACAAGCGGGTGCTTGAAAGTGAGATCCCGCTCCTGTTCAGTATCACTACGGAGATCAACCGGGGAACCGTCTGTCCCTTCCTGGTATCCTGGAAAAGCATGGGAATCAAAACCATGGTGGGAACGCCTTTACGCACCGGCGACAAAACCCTTGGCATTCTGTGGCTCGGTGTAGACGACATCAATATACCCCTGCTGCAGGGCATCTGTGACCAGATCTCTGTTGCCATGCATAACATCATCGCCAACGAAGAAATACTGCGCAGGGAAACAGAACAATCCTTCCTGCTGGAATTCAGTCATGATATATCCAGGGTGCACACAAAAGATGATCTGAAACAGGCCATCTCCCGCGTGCTGGATAAAATATGGAACACAAAGCTGGTGATGATCCGGATCATAGAAGATGACGACGTCACGCTCAGCGCTTATGTCTATGATGAAACCAGGTTCGAAGACCGTAGCTTGTTTCTGTCGCTGGCTGCAAAGAATTACGACATCCATGAAAAACGGAGCGCCATTGTATTGAACAGTGAGGACCCGGTTATCTTCAACGTTGCAAAGGAGGTACAAATGAACGATGGTTCTTTTGTGCAGCTATGGAAGGATTCAGGGTTAACGAGTGCCTTTGGTACGCGGCTCAGGGTAGGCGATGTAAACCTGGGAATACTCTGGCTGCTGACCAACGAGATCAATAGCACTATCCTCAAAGGGATCTGCGCACAGGTCTCCGTGGCGATCTCCAATATCCGTGCTAACGAAAAGGTCCTGGCTTATAAGCAAAAACTGGAGATGGAGAACGACTACCTGAAAGAACAGATCAAAACCATCTACAACTTCTCAGAGATCGTAGGTAGCGGAGCCCAGATGCAGAAGGCATACCACCTGATGTCACAGGTGGCCGATACTAACTCCAGCGTGTTACTACTGGGAGAAACAGGCACCGGTAAAGAGCTGATCGCAAGAGCGATCCACAACGCATCTTCGCGTAAGAATAAACTGATGGTGAAAGTGAACTGTGCTGCTTTACCCGCCCACCTCATAGAAAGTGAACTGTTCGGTCATGAAAAAGGCGCCTTCACCGGCGCAATAGATAAACGCATCGGCAAGTTCGAGCTGGCCAACCATAGCACCCTGTTCCTGGATGAAATAGGCGAAATGCCCCTGGAACTGCAGGTAAAGCTGCTGCGCGTATTGCAGGAACGTGAGTTGGAAAGGATCGGTGGCAAAACCACCATTAAGCTGGATGTGCGTATCATTGCCGCCACGAACCGTAACCTGGAAGCGGAGGTACAGGCAGGCCGTTTCAGGTCAGATCTTTACTACAGGCTGAATGTATTCCCCATTAATCTGCCGCCCTTAAGAGAACGCCGCGAAGATATTGAGCAGCTGGCATATTCCTTCCTCGCTAAATTCAGCAAGAATATAGGCAAACGGGTAACCAGCATATCAGCCAGGGTACTGCAGGAATTAAGAAGCTACAACTGGCCCGGCAACGTAAGAGAACTGGAACACCTGGTAGAAAGAAGCATCCTGCTGTGTGAGGGACAAACGCTCTCAGAGATCCATCTGCCCGGGCGCCAGCATCTGGCAGGCAACGGATACAACGGAGGATCTTCATTAGAACTTTCAAATGGAAACGGCACCCTGGAGCAGATGGAAAAAGCTCATATCATTGGTGTCCTGAAAAGATGCAGCGGTAAAATATCAGGTACCGGCGGAGCAGCCGAAATACTCGAAGTCCCTGGCACCACGCTTCACTCAAAGATGAAGAAGCTGGGCATTTCAAAGGCAGACTATTTCACTAAGTAACGATATTTCGTCAATACCGGAACAATTCTCTTAATACAGTGAAAACAAAACAGCCTCTCTTTACGTAAGTACTTGAAGATAATATAATTAAACAAATGGCATCCGCCTTGCCAGTTAATAACCGGATATCAAACACCAATTTCCTAACTACTGCCTTCCAAAGGCAACTTAAAAACCCAGATTATGAAAATAGTAGTCATTGGCGGTACCGGGCTGATAGGCTCGAAAACAGTGAGCAGGCTGCTCGCATTGGGTCATGAAGTTATTGCAGCATCACCGGCTTCCGGCGTGAATACCATCACCGGAGAAGGTCTCGCAGAGGTAATGACAGGCACAGATGTAGTAGTAGACCTGGCCAATTCTCCCTCATTTGAAGATAAGGCAGTGATGGAATTCTTTGACACCGCAGGCCGTAACCTGATGGCGGCAGAACGCACAGCCGGCGTTAAACATCACATCGCTTTATCCGTAGTAGGCACAGACAGGCTGCAGGACAGTGGCTATTTTCGTGCAAAGGCGGCACAGGAGTACCTGATCAGAACATCCGGCCTTCCCTACACCATTGTGCATTCCACACAGTTCTTCGAGTTCCTGGGCGGTATCGTTAAAGCAGCAGGACCGGCTACAACTATCCGCATGACATCTGCTTTTATTCAGCCGATCGCATCAGACGATGTAGCCGATGCCATGACCAAGGTTACAATAGGCGCGCCCCAGAACCGCATCGTTGAGATCGGAGGCCCTGATAAATTCAGCATGGCAGACCTGGTAGAAAGCTATTTAGAAAAAACTAATGATGCCCGCACTGTAATTACAGATGATACAGCCGACTATTTCGGCGCAATACTGGAAAAGGACACACTGATTCCCGGACCGGATGCCCACCTTGGCAAGATCAACTTCGAAACATGGTTCGCCGCACAACCTGTAAAGGTGTAAGCGGCCACCTATCCAACGCATACTTTCAAGACCTGCCATGCGATGCTTGTAACGAAGATGACGGGTGTCAGCTCGTTGCGGCTATTGTATATGGTTTGCGCTTTCCACCCGTTCGCGCATAGGTTCCTCCTAACGCCGGCGCAATCTGATTGCGACATCCGGTCAATAACGCAGCGACACATCAACGCCTGGCAAGTCTGAAAGTACAACACCACGAGCCCTCATTATTCATATAAAAAACAAGAACATTATGCAGGAATTTTTATTAGTGATCCACAGGGATCTGACCAGTGCGAACCCGGCCCCCAGCCCGGAACAAATGAAAGAAGCCCTCAGGCCCTACCAGGAGTGGATCGCCGGTATCGCAGCGCAGGACAGGCTGGTGGCTCCTCCCAAACGCTGGGATGTTGATGGGCGTGTGATCAAACATGAAAAGGCAAAGGATCATGTATACAACGGTCCCTACGCTGAGGGAAAGGAATCTATCGGGGGATTATTCCTGATCAAGGCAAAGGACTATGATGAAGCAGTAGAGATCGCAAAAGGTTGTCCGATCATTAAGTATGGCGCTATTGTAGAAGTACGTATGGCTATCACTGCAGCCTGATGTGATAAATTTAAGGTTTAAAAGTTTAAGGGTTTGAAGGTTTGCTATCATGATGCCAAACCTTCAAACCCTTAAACGCTTAAATTATCAAACTTTTAATATAGAAAACGATCGGCATGGATGCGAATGCTATCGGAATGATCACGGCAAAGAGCCACACGCCGATAAATTTTATTGCCGGCAAATATCGCTTATGCGAAAGCCCTACCGTCTGGAACGCGCTTTGAAATCCATGGTACATATGATAGGCTACTGCCACCATCGCCACGAGGTATAACAACACATACCAAAGCAGGCTGAAACTATGTGTTACGATCCCGTACAGATTCTTCACACGTACGATCTCCACGTTATTCTCTGTAGTAACGGCATACACAAAATGCGGAGAAGCCGGTTTGTATTCGGCAGCTGTCAATACGCCGCTAAGCAGATCTTTCCTGTACTCTACAAAACCAATGTCTGTAAACAGGTAGCGTGCCCAGAAATTGCTCATATGTATAACAAGGAAAAGAAAAATAATACTACCCAGTAAGCCCATATTCAGAGATGCCCACTTCACATCCGTTTTCGGTGCAATAGCATATTTCACAGGGCGGGACTGCCGGTTCTGTATCGTTAAGATCAGCGCATAGAACGCATGTATCAGGATGGATATATACAAACCGTAGGCGATGACTGTAACCGGCGGAAAATGCGTCATAAAATGTGCATAGATATTGAAAGTATATCCTTCATCACCGGCAAACAAAGTGAGATTACCACCCAGGTGAACGATCAGGAACGAACAGAGGAACAGGCCCGTCATCGACATGATCAGCTTTTTGCCGATAGAAGAACGGAAGAATTGTTTAAAGTTTATCATATAGAATAGTTGAAGAAACTTAATAAGCCAGCTTCCGGAGAAGCTGGCCTTTGCATTGATGCCGTAGATAACTAACGACGGTTTTCCTGGTTTTCCGACCGGAATATCATTCTTAATGCCTGGTCTCTTGTAGCATATGCCACCGCCCAGTTATACAATGTCTTTATCTTATTGTTATAATTGACCAGGGAGACCACATGTATAAAAAGCCAACTCATTAAACCTAAGAGACCGCCTAAATGCACTTTGTGCTTAAAAAGGTCGGCTACTGCATACTGCTTCCCAATAATCGCCATATCTCCCCGGTCAAAATATTTAAACGGTTTCAGTTCCTGCCCCTTTGCCATGCGCATCAGGTTCTTTGCCAGGGCCTTTCCGTGCTGGATGGCAGGTTGCGCCAGCTGCGGATGCCCCTTAGGATATACCTCGTCCGTAAATTGTATACTGATATCGCCTATCGCGTAAATGTTATCATAACCCTGTACCCGGTTAAAGGCATCAGTGATCATCCGGTTGCCTTTACCGATACTTTCGGGCGCGATGCCCTCAAATGTATTTGCAATGACACCTGCAGCCCATATCAGGGTCTTAGCTTCTATGATAGAACCGTCAGACAGCAGCACCTGATCATTTTCAAAGCCATTTACATGCGTATTCAGCTTGATCTTTACCCTGAGCTTGTGCAGCTCTTTATAGGCGGCCTCATGGGTTTTATCGCTCATGGGCGCTAGCAGATAAGGAGCGCCGTCAATAACATAGATGTCGCCGGAGGCATTTTTAAATTCCGGATAATCATGCAGCAGAATGTATTTCCTCATTTCTGCCAGCATACCGGCCACCTCTACGCCGGTAGGTCCGCCACCAGCTATTACGATAGTGAGTAAGCGCCTGCGTTCTGCAGGGTCTGTCTCCTGGGCAGCCTTTTCCATGGTCTTGATCAGCTCATTGCGCATATAGAGCGCATCGTCGATCCCTTTCAGGGAGAAGGTATTATGCCGCAGCTTTTCATTCCCGAAGAAATTGGTGCGGGAGCCCGCGGCAAAAACCAGTATATCATAGTCCAGCGTTCCGCCATCGCTCAGGTATAGCCGCTGCGCGCCGGTGTCCACTTTTAACAATTCCGCCATGCGGAAGGCAATATCCTTTTTCCTGAACAGCTTCCGGAAGGGATAGCTGATGCTGGAAGGTTCCAGGAAGCTGGTCGCTACCTGGTACAAGAGAGGGGTAAAGTAGTTATAGTTGTTCTTGTCAACCACCGTCACCGAATAGTGCCCGTTACGATACAGATGCTTAACGAAGCTAAGCCCGGCGAAACCACCTCCGATCACAACAATATGTTTCCTGTTTTCCATCTTAAAAGCGTTTCATACCCTAATAACAACCGGATGGCTGTTTTTGGACAAGGTTCCCAAAACTTTTTTCCCATTATACAAGGATATCATACTGAGGCCTTAAGGGCGCCGGTAATACCTCATCTCCGATCATCTGCCGCATTTCGATCTCGATGGCCCGGGAGATCTGTGAAATGGGCACGTCATTGGGGCTCCCTTCAAAAGGGTTCTCGGTGCTTTCCCCTACCTGCTCCAGCGAGGTGTACAACCAGGAGATCAGCACACTGAAAGGGATGACGAGCCATACCATATACCCTTTCATCACGCCGGTCACAGTATCGTTCAGCTTGTCGAACTCATGCAGCAGGCCAAAAGGCAGCAGGAAACAGAACATCCGCACAAGGATGGTGTTCATGATGGAATACTGCCTGGGATAAGGCGTGTCTTTGAATGCCTCGCATTGTCCCTGTTGGGCATACAGGTTATTGATCGCTTTTTGCATCTCCATGAACTGCGGCAGCAATATCGTCTGGCTGTCAAAGAGGGCTTTGACGTGCAGGCCCTGTAAGGACAGGATCTGCGCTGCTTTGTTATGGGCACCGGCAACATTGGCCATGTCCTCTTCCGTCAGATATCTCATTAACTCAGCGTCCACGTTTGTTTCCCGCTCAGGAATAGAATAATACCGCTGATATTCAGTATTTGCCATGTTATCGATCACTTCCCAGACACGGTCTTCCCGTAATTGGAAACGCAGGGCCGTCAGCCAGGCAAAATGGCGGTTATATAATACCCTCGTGGTATCAGGGTCATGCAGAAAGTCCCGGCTGAGGATAGCCCAGGCCTTACTGCCATTCACAATGTTGGTCCAGATGCTTCCAGCGTTCCACGTTCGGCTGTAGGTCTGTGAATTCTTGAAACCAACGATAAAGGCAGTGGCCGTACCCAGCATGGCTACTACGGTCCATGGTACCGCCAGCCACTCTAATCCGGCCAGATGGTACAATAGCACCGGTACTGCGCCCATTACAAGCAGTACATATATATTTCTTCTTGTCCAGTAAAGGAAGTTGGTTAACTTATAAGATTTGCCTACGTGCATATAGTTGTTGGTTTAATAAACTGCCATTCGTATTTCTACCGTGCCGCCCAGCTCCAGTATAGGCGCTCTTTGTGCAATTGCCACAGCATGTTCATAGCTGGCAGCCCTGATAACGATCATACCACGCATCGATTCATCTCCGTCTGCATAGCAGCCTACCGTTACCGTCATATTCTTCCTGATCACCCGCCCTTCGGCGTCCCAGCCCTGCACGGGCCTGGCCAGCTTGCCCTCTGCAGCAAGCGCAAAGAACCAGTCGCGCCAGTGTTGCAGGTTGCGGTTCATTTGTTCCGCTGTGGGCTGTAATCCCTCGGTGTGGCTATCCCTGCGGAATACCAGCAGAAATTCTTTCATGGTGCGTAAGATTAACAAAGTGTCAGCCTATTTGGTTTCATTGTCCGGCTGCTCATCCATCCTTTCAAAATCATCGATAAATTCAACTCCTTCAGTAGCGTTTTGTTCATGTACCGGCTCCAGGGCGGTTTGTACATCTGTTGATACGGGTTGAATTTTCCTGTCTGCAAAGAGACCGTGGAGGATCTGGGAAAGTGCGAACATATACCTGGTATTTTTGGATGATGAAATAGATGATTGCGCAGAAGGATTTGCAACCCTTATGCCATGGAATTAAGCTGTTGATTTGTAAGTGATTGAATAAGTAAGCGCTGAATGAGGTTTAACGATATATCGTAAATATTCCGGGCTTCCGCTAAATATAGTGGATAGTGTAGGATACCTGGTAGACGTTAAACGGTTAAATTAGACGCCTGACTAAATTCCACGCGTCAAATGACTAAAATTTTCTCTGTACTACTGGCAGTGTGCTCTTGGCTGCCAACTCAAATCAACTACGCGCAAAGCAGGCCATGGAATGCAAATTGGATTGCCGCGCCCAATGACCCGGGCAATGCATATGGCGTGTATTATTTCCGGAAGCATATTGACCTCTCAGTAAAGCCCGCCAGCTTTATCATCCATGTATCCGCTGATAACCGTTACAAGCTGTATGTTAACGGCACGCTGGTATCTCTGGGCCCTGCACGGGGAGATACCTATTACTGGAATTACGAAACGGTAGACCTGGCGCCTTATCTTGTTGCAGGTAAAAATGTAGTAGCGGCGCTGGTGTATAATGAAGGCGAGTATCGCCCGGAGGCGCAGATCTCCGTAAGGACTGCCTTCATCGTACAGGGAAATACGCCCAATGAAGAGATCCTGAATACCGGTCCTTCCTGGAAATGTATCCGTGATGAGGGACGCCGGGCAATTGCAGGCTTTTTTGCCGCCAGCACCGGGGAGTTCGTGGATATGCACCAATCCCCTAAAGCCTGGACGACGATCGATTTTGATGACAGCAGCTGGCCATTGGCGGCTAACTTATTCCAGGGTCATTTAAAGGGTAATTCCGATGGATTGGGCTGGATGCTGGTGCCCTCCCCGTTACCGCAGATGGAGCTGACTTATCAACGCATTCCTCTTTTGCGCAAAGCAAATGGCATCTCACTTCCTTCCACATTTCCGGCAACTAAAACCGCCATTACGATCCCTGCGGATACCACGGTTGCTTTCCTCTTAGACCAAAGCTATCTCACAAACGCTTACATCAACTTAAGTTTCAGCAAGGGCAAAGATGCGGGCATTTCCATGCGCTATGCCGAATCGCTTTTTGATGATCTGAAAAAGTATGGCGACCGTAAAGGCAACCGGAATGATGTGGAGCATAAAGACTTTAACGGGCGGAAGGACAGCCTGGTATCCGATGGCAGCAAGGGCCAGTTATATACCACGCTTTACTGGAGAACTTTCCGTTATATCCTGGTAACGGTGCACACTCGAAGCGAGCCACTGGTGATAGAGGATATTTCCGGTGTATTTACCGGCTATCCCTTTAAGTTTAATGCAGCCTTTAATACCGGCAATACTGAAATAAAACAGATCCTGGATATTGGATGGAGAACCGCCCGCCTCTGCGCCATGGAAACTTATTTTGATTGCCCCTATTATGAGCAGTTACAATACATCGGCGATACACGCATACAGGCGCTGATCAGCTATTACAACAGTGGCGACGAGCGGCTGGCGCGCAATGCGCTTAACCTCATGGACCACTCACGTATAACCGAAGGCGTTACACAAAGCCGCTGGCCTACCCGTAGTACGCAGATCATATCCACCTTTTCTTTGTGGTACATTGGTATGCTGCATGATTACTGGATGTACAGGGCTGACAGTAGCCTTATAAAAGATAAATTGCCTGGCGAACGCGCTGTCCTGGATTTTTTCAGCAGGTACCAGGCAGCAGACGGTTCGCTGATCAACCTACCTTACTGGAATTTTATTGACTGGGTAGGCGGTAAAGGATGGAACTTCGCCATGCCGCCAAAAGGTACTGACGGTGCATCGGCCATCCTCGATCTGCAATTACTGATGGCTTACCAATGGGCGGCTGAATTGGAATCCAGCATGGGTATGCCCGGATATGCAGCATTATACCAGAAAGAGGCAGCACAGTTAAAGCAAACTATCCGGGTCAAATATTGGAATGCTGCCAGGAAATTGTATGCAGACACGAATGAAAAGAATGTCTATTCACAGCATGCCAACGCGTTGGCAATATTAGCCGGTATGGTAAATAAACAGGATCTGCCGGAGGTTTGCAAACAGCTTTTAAACGATCCCTCCCTGACCCAGTGTACCATCTATTTCAAGTATTACCTGCACCTGGCATTGGTAAAAGGTGGTCTTGGAAATGATTACCTGAAATGGCTGGATGTATGGCGCGACAATATCAAAATGGGATTAACTACCTGGGCTGAAATATCGGACCTTCCCCACAGCCGTTCCGATTGCCACGCTTGGGGCGCCAGTCCGAATATTGAGTTCTTCAGGATCATACTGGGTATCGATAGCGATGCGCCCGGTTTCCGTAAAATAAAGATAGCGCCGCACCTGGGCGAGCTGACCA
>Ga0209758_1001713_pt1 | contig 24557 bp, 19 predicted proteins | sample AraplaMF_Col_mMF_FD_184258 | JGI IMG/M metagenome (GOLD analysis project Ga0209758, IMG submission 184258) | Arabidopsis root microbial communities from the University of North Carolina, USA - plate scrape MF_Col_mMF (SPAdes) (version 2) | ecosystem: Host-associated > Plants > Roots > Endosphere...
GACGCCACCGACGCCGACCTGATCGAGGCGGTCCTGGCCGACCTGCGCCCCGGCGAGCGCCGCGGCCCCTTCAAGATCGGCGTCGTGGGCCGGGATGGCGTGCAGGCCGCGATGCTGTCGCTGTTCCAGCTTCCCGAACGCACCGGCGTCGCCGCCGCGCTCAGCCTGTGGCATCCCAGCCCCGCGCACGTGCGCGTCGACGCCGCCGGCCTCACCAGCCGCGAGGACTTCGAGGCGGCCGCCCTCAGCCTGCTGAAGCACGCCGAGCAGACCGGCTCGGATCTGCAGGTCGACCTCCTGGAATTCACCGGCCTCGCTCCGGCGCTCGCGGGCATGGACCCGGAGGCCGCGGAGACCGTGCGGCGCAAGCTGGCCGCAGTGCTGCGCGCGGCCTCGTACGGCGGCCAGCCCGCCGCCGACCTGGGCTCCGAGCGCTTCGCCATGCTGCGGTCCGGCCCCAGCGGCGCCGGGGCCCTGGCCGAGCGGATCCGCGAGCTCACCGGCCCCGGCGTCGAGATGTCGTCCGGCAAGCTGGTGCTGGACCCCGCCTCGCCCGGCGAAAGCCTGCGCACCATCCGCTACGCCCTGGACCGCTGCATCGAGGACGGGCCGTCGGCCGCCGCCGAGGGCTTCGAGGCGGCGCTTCGCCAGACCGTCGCCGACTCGGCGCGCTTCAAGGAGATGGTTCGCGAAGGCCGCTTCGAGCTGGTCTATCAGCCTGTCGTCGAGCTCCGCACCCGCGCCGTGCACCACTACGAGGCCCTGACCCGCTTCGAGGGCGGCGGCGGCCCGGCGGCGACCATCAAGCTGGCCGAGGAATTGGGCCTGGTCGTCCAGTTCGACCTGGCCGTCGTGAAGAGCGTCGTCGTCGCCTTGCGCGACTCGCCGATGGACGTGCGCATCGCCGCCAACATCAGCGCGTTTTCGCTGGAGCAACCTGGCTTCGTGGACGACCTCCTCCTGCAGACGATGGCCTTCCCGGCGCTGCGCCCGCGGCTGCTGCTGGAGGTCACCGAGAGCCACCGGCTGGCCGACCTGCCGGCCGCCAACGCCCAGATCCAGCGCTTGCGCGGCGTGGGCCACGTGGTCTGTCTGGACGACTTCGGCGCCGGCTCGGCCTCGCTGGACTACCTGCGCGAGCTCGAGGCCGACGTGCTGAAGTTCGACGGTCGGTTCATCAAGGCGCTCGACACCCGCCCGCGCGACGTGACGCTGCTGAAACGCCTCGCTGAACTCTGCACCGAGCTGAAGGTCACGACCGTCGCCGAGATGATCGAGACCGAGGACGTCGCCCAGCGCGTCGCCGACCTGGGCGTCCGCCTGGGCCAGGGCTGGCTGTTCGGCCGACCGGGCCCGCGCCCGCAGATGCCGCCGCCGCCGCCCACACCGACCCCCACCCGTCGCAAGGGCTCGGCCGAGACCTGGAGCCGCGGCGCCAACTAGGCCCCCGCTCACCCACCCGCACCGCTGTCCGACGGCCGCCCCATCGCGCCGCCGAAAGCCTCTTGCCACACCGTTTTACACGTGTAGCTTTTTACGCGTGTAGTTGAGCGAGGGTGGCATGTTCGCGCGGATCCAGCGCCTGCGGCGGCAGAGCCTGCGCGACGTGGTCCTGCAGCACCTGGGCCTGGGCGGGATGCTCCTCCTGCTGGTGGCGGTGCCGGCCATCGACGTCTACCGGACCTGGGCTGGAGCGCGGGCCGAGCAGAAACTCTGGACCATCACGGGGCCAAGCTGTCCGGTGGTCGCCGCGCCCGACCTGAGCGTCGTGGGCCACAAGGACCCCAAGACCTTCACTTACAACAAGACCACCTTCACTCGGCACATCGGCGACGTGAGCTGCTCGGCGTTCCGAGAGTCGGGGTTCATGAATCCGGAGAGCTACAGCGTCTGCCAGTTCAGCGCCCCAGGCGCGGTCACGGTGGCCACGGCCGGGCGGACGGTCACCTTCCAGCCCGGCCCCGGCAAGCGCACCACCATCACCGTGCGCCACGGCGAGCCGACCTGCGTCGTCGGCGGCTGGTTTGCGCGCCGGCCGCGGAACCAGCGCCCCGAATAGCTGACACGACCTGTCCGGTTTGGCTGCTAGGGTGGCCGCATGCGTGCGAGCCGCCTGCTCTCGATCCTGCTCCTGCTCCAGACCCGCGGCCGGATGACGGCCCAGGCGCTGGCCGATGAGTTCGAGACCTCGGTGCGCACCATCTACCGCGACATCGACCACCTGAGCGCCGCGGGCGTCCCGGTCTATGCCGACCGCGGCCGCACCGGCGGCTTCCAGCTGCTGGAGGGCTACCGCACCCGGCTGACGGGCCTTAGCGCGGCGGAGGCCGAGACGCTGTTCCTGTCGGGTTTGCCGGGCCCCGCCGCCGACCTGGGCCTGGGCGACGCCATGGCCGCGGCCCAGCTCAAGCTGCTGGCCGCCCTGCCTGCGGAGGGCCGCAGCGGCGCCGCGCGGATCGGCAGCCGCTTCCACCTCGATCCCATCGGCTGGTACCGCAACGCCGAGCAGACCGACGTCCTGCCGCAACTGGCCGAGGCCGTCTGGAACGCGCGGCGCATCAAGGTGCGCTACGACAGCTGGCGCGGGATCGTCGATCGCGAGCTGGAGCCGCTGGGCCTGACGCTCAAGGCCGGCGTCTGGTACGCGGTGGCCCAAGCGGGCGGGCGGCCGCGCACCTACCGCGTCTCCAACATCCAGGCCCTGGACCTGCTGCCCGAGACCTTTGAGCGGCCCGCCAGCTTCGACCTCGCCGGCTTCTGGCAGGCCTGGGTGAGGGACTTCGAGGACCGCCTTTACGTGGCAGCGGCCGTCCTGCGCCTCTCGCCCACGGGTCTGCGCCTGATCTGCAACGTCAGCCCGGTGGCCGAGCGCGCCGCCCACGCCGCCACCGATTTCGACGCCGCTGGCTGGGCGACCGTCTCGATCCCCATCGAGTCCGTCGACCACGCCGCCTCCGACTTCATGAAGCTGGGGACCGACGCCGAGGTGCTGGCGCCGCCGGAACTGCGCGCCCGCATGGCCGAGATCGCGGAAAAACTGACAAATCTGTACGCGGCCGATAAATCCTGACGCTCACTGTCAGTTTTAGCCCCGCATAACGCCCTCACCAACGACACGAGGGTTTCCCATGCATCGCCTGATCTCCGCCGCCGCGCTCGCGGCGGCCCTCCTCGCCGGCCCTGCTTTCGCCCAGACGCCGCCGTCGCTGGTGGGCGCGCCCGCCTCGCCGCCCGCACCGCCGGCTGACAGCGCCGACGATCCCAACGGCTGGGGCGGCTACGACTTCCTGATCGGCGACTGGAAGGCCCACCTGCGCAAGCTGGAGAAGCCGCTATCGGGCTCGACCACCTGGCTCGAGTACTGGGGCACGTCCAAGACCCGGAAGATCGCGAACGGCCGCGGCAACTTCGAGGACTTCGACGTCTCCACCAAGGACGGCAAGCGCATCGATGGCCAGACGCTGCGTCTCTACAATCCCAAGAGCGGCGAGTGGAGCATCTACCTCGTCAACGCCGCCGAGGGCTCGCTGGGCCTGCCCGCCACCATCGGCAAGTTCAAGAACGGCGTCGGCGAACTCTACGACTACGAGGTGTTCGGCGGCCGTGCGATCTTCGTCCGCTACACCTGGATGGCCCAGGGCAAGGACAAGGCGCACTTCGTCCAGGCCTTCTCCGTGGACGGCGGCCGCACCTGGGAGGACAACTGGGTGCTGGATCTGGTGCGGGAGTAGAGCCCGCTACCTGATCAGCGTCAGCGCCGTCTGTCGCCCGTCCAGGAAGCGAACCGTCTTGCCGTCGTAGAAGGCGTCCTCCTCGGTGCGGAACTGGACCTCCTGGCCGCCCCACTCGGGCACCGGGGCGAAGGCCGACAGTTCGATCGACCAGCCGGTGTTCGCGTGGATGCCCTGCTCGCCGTGCGGCACGCCGGTCTGGTCGTCCCACATGCCGATGGCCGGGCCGGCGCCGTGGCCGTGGTAGCCCAGCGGGTGCGAGTAGATCGAGGGCTTCAGTCCCTGGGCGATCGAGGCCTCGCGGGCGACCTTCAGCGCCTGGTTGCCGGTACGGCCGACGGCATAGGCGGCGCGCACCGCGTCCTGGATCTTGTTGGCGGCCGCCAGGCCCGCCTTCAAGCCGGCGGGCGCGTCGGTCTCGCCGTCCTTCAGCACATAGGCCAGGTGCTGGGTGTCGGTGTTGAGCCGCAGGTAGGTGATGCCGAAGTCGCACCACAGCAGGTCGCCCCTTTGGATGACGGTGTCGCCTTCCAGCAGGCCCTTCACGCCCTGGCGGGTCACGCCGACCGAGGGATGGAACCAGGTGTCGATGCCCAGGCGGGCCATCCGCTCGCGCCACCACCAGACCACGTCGTCGGTCGTGGTGACGCCCGGTTTGATGACCTTGGATGAGAAGCCCTCGGCCAGCACCTGGTGCGCCAGGCGCACGATGCCCGGGTAGTACTTCATCTCCAGCGGCGTGCGGGTCTCGAGCCAGCCCACCGACAGCTCCTGGCCCGACACGATCCGGGTCCGGTATACGGGCGCCAGGGCCGCGACCAGATCCTCGTGCTGGCTATGGGTGAGGCCGTCGCCGAAGGCGGTGAGCGAGGAGGTGTTGAGCGCGATCTTCTTCGGGTCGCGCGCGGCGATGGCGGCGGCCAGCGCCTTCCACTGGTCGGGCTGCTGGTCTGGGTTCCAGACGGGCTTGAAGAGGCCGGCCAGGCCGTAGCGGCTCACCGTCAGGCGTTCGACGGGCTTGCCGCCGCCCGGATCGAAGAACACCAGGATCGTGCGCCGCCGGGCCCGCAGGCTCTCGGCGTCCAGCATGGTGGCGACGACCGGGTCCTCCATGTACTCGCGGGCGACCAGCACCCACATGTCGACGCCCTGCTCGCGCATCAGCTTGGGCACGACGGTCTCCAGGCGGTCAGCCAGGATGGCGTCGATCACCTTGGCGCGGTCGCGCAGGGTCAGCGCCTCGGGCGTCCCCGGATCGGCCTGCTCGGCCTCGTTCAGCGGCAGGGCGGGCGGCTCGGCGCCCTGGGCCGCCTGGGCTCCGGCGAACGACAGTCCCAGCGATGCGGCGATCGCGGCGGCAAGCTTACGCGTCATGGAATCCCCCAAAGGAAGCGGCCACGTTAGCCGCCCCGCCGCCGCGCGCAACGCCGCCCCGGCCCGACGCCCGCCATTGCCCCGCTTCCGCCGCCACGCTAGGCGCTGGCGGGCATGCTCCACCATCCGTTCTTCTATGCCCTGGCGATCCCCGCCGTGATCCTGATGGGCCTCGCCAAGGGCGGGTTCTCGGGTGTCGGCGCCGTCGCCATGCCGCTGCTGGCCCTGGCGATCTCACCGGTCCAGGCCGCCGCCATCCTGCTGCCCATCCTGATCGTCCAGGACGTGGTGGGGGTGTGGGCGTTCCGGAAGACCTGGGACCGCCGCACACTGGCAATCATGCTGCCGGGCGCGGCCATCGGCATCCTCCTGGGCTACCTGCTGGCGGCGAAGGTGTCGTCGGTGACGATCCTGGCGGTGCTGGGCGCCATCTCGATCCTGTTCGCCGCCCAGCGCCTGTGGCTGGCCCGCGGCGGCCGGATTGCGACGCCGCGAGACATCCCCGCGCCGCTCGACGCCGCCCTGGGCGTGGGCCTCGGCGCGGCGTCGGGCTTCACCAGCCAGATCGCCCACGCTGGCCAGCCGCCCTTCCAGATGTGGGTGCTGCCCAAGGCCCTGCCGCCCGCCAGCCTGGTCGGCACCACCGCGATCTATTTCGCGGTGATCAACTGGATCAAGGTTCCCGCCTACTGGGCGCTGGGCCAGTTCACGGCGCAGAACCTGTTGACGGCGGCGGCCCTGCTGCCGGTCGCCATCGCCAGCACCTTCGCCGGGGTCTGGCTGGTGCGCCGCATCGACCCCGGCCGGTTCTACACCCTGATCTACGTGCTCATGATCCTGGTGGGCGGACAGCTTCTCTTCGAGGCCTGGTCCAAGGCCTGAGCCCGCCGTGCGACAGCAGGTAGAGCGCCGGCAGCACCACCAGCGTCAGGATCGTCGAGGAGATCACCCCACCGATCACCACCGTCGCCAGCGGTCGCTGCACCTCGGCGCCCGGCCCCACGTTGAAGGCCATGGGCACGAAGCCCAGGCTGGCCACCAGGGCAGTCATCAGCACCGGCCGTAGCCGTGTCAGCGCCCCCTCGCGGATCGCCTGGGCCAGCGGCCGGCCTTCGGCGACGAGGCTGCGGATGAAGCTCACCATCACCACGCCGTTCAACACCGCCACGCCCGACAGCGCGATGAAGCCGACCCCCGCCGAGATCGAAAGCGGCAGCCCACGGGCCATCAGCGCCGCCACGCCGCCGGTCAGCGCCAGCGGCACGCCCGAAAACACCAGCGCGGCGTCCTTTGCCGACCGGAACAGGGCGAACAGCAGGCCGAAGATCACCACCAGCGCCGCCGGCACGACGAGTTGCAGCCGCCTGCCCGCCGAGATCAGCTGCTCGAACGTGCCGCCGTAGCCGACCCAGTAGCCGGGCGGCAGCGGCACGCCGGCCTCGATCTTCCGCCGCGCCTCGCCGATGAACGAGCCCAGGTCGCGGCCGCGCACGTTGGCGGTCACAACCACGCGGCGCTTGCCGTCCTCGCGGCTGATCTGGTTCGGCCCCGTCTCCACGTCGATCTGGGCCACGTCCGCCAGCGGCACGAAGCGCCGCGGCCCGCCGTCGGCCGGCAGCGGCACCCGCAGGTTCTCGATCTGGTCGACCTGGCCGCGAATGTCCTCGGGCAGGCGCACCACCACGTCGAAGCGGCGATCGCCCTCGAACACCTGGCCCACCACCGCCCCGCCCAGCGAAGCCGAGACCAGCGCCTGGACGTCGCGCACGTTCAGCCCCAGCCGCGCCAGGGCCGCGCGGTCGGGCCGGATCTGCAGCACCGGCAGGCCGGTGGTCTGTTCGACGCTGACGTCCTCGGCGCCCGGCACGCCGCGCAGGACCTGCGCCGCCCGCTCGCCCAGCGCCGCCAGCCGCGCCGGGTCGTCGCCATAGACCTTCACCGCCACGTCGGCGCGGACGCCTGAGAGCAGTTCGTTGAACCGCATCTCGATCGGCTGGGTGAACTCGTAGTTGCTGCCGGGGACCGTCTCCACCGCCTCCCGCATCTCGGCCACCAGCTCGGCCTTGGGCTTGCGCGGGTCGGGCCAGGTCTTGCGGTCCTTCAGCATCACCAGGGTGTCGGCCAGCGACGGCGGCATCGGGTCGGTGGCCACCTCGGCCGTGCCGATCTTGCTGAATACGCGATCCACCTCGGGGAACGCCTTCAGCTTCGCCTCGAGCGCCGTCTGCATCCGCACTGACTGGCTGAGGCTGGTTCCGGGCGTGCGCAGGGCGTGCAGGGCCACGTCGCCCTCGTCCAGCGTGGGCGCGAACTCGGCGCCCATCCGCGTGGCGGCCAGCACCGCCGCCACGACCAGCACCACCGCGCCCACGGCCAGCGGCAGCGGCCGGGCCAGCGCCCGGTCCAGCACCGGCCCATAGGCCCTGCGCGCCGCGCCCATGGCCCGGCTTTCCTTTTCCTCGATGCGCCCGGTGACGAACAGCGCGACGGCCGCCGGCACGAAGGTCAGCGACAGGACCAGCGCCGCCGACAGGGCCAGCACCACGGTCACCGCCATGGGATGGAACATCTTCCCCTCCACTCCGGTGAGGGCGAAGATCGGCACATAGACCAGGGTGATGATCAGCACCCCGAACAGCGACGGCCGGATCACCTCGCTCGCCGCCCGGGCGGCCAGGTCGAAGCGCTCGTCGCGCGCCAGCAGCCGGCCCAGACGATGCTGGGCCTCGCCGAAGCGGCGCAGGCAGTTCTCGACGATGATCACGGCGCCGTCGACGATCAGGCCGAAGTCCAGCGCGCCCAGGCTCATCAGATTGCCCGAGACGCGGCCCTGCACCATGCCGGTGATGGTCAGCAGCATGGAGAGCGGGATGACCGCCGCGGTGATCAGCGCCGCCCGCAGGTTCCCCAGCAGCAGGAACAGCACCACGATCACCAGCAGCGCGCCTTCCAGCAGGTTCTTCTCGACGGTGCCGATGGTGCGGTCGACCAGCTTGGTGCGGTCGTAGACCGGCGTGGCGGTGACGCCGGGCGGCAGGGCCCTGGCCGCGACCTCGAGGCGTTCGGCCGCCGCCCGGGCGACCGTGCGGCTGTTCTCGCCCATCAGCATCAGGGCGGTGCCCAGCACCACCTCGCGGCCGTTCTGCGTGGCCGCGCCGGTGCGCAGCTCCTCGCCCAGCCCCACGTCGGCCACGTCGGCCACCCGGATCGGCACGCCGCCGCGGTTGGTGACGATCACGGCCATCAGGTCCCCGACGCCGTTCGCCTGGCCGGGCACGCGGACGAGGTACTGCTCGCCGTAGCGCTCGACGTACCCCGCGCCGACGTTGGCGTTGTTGGCCTCCAGCGCGGCGATCACCTCGCCCATGGTCAGGCCATAGGCCGACAGCCGCTCGGGCCGCGGCGTCACGTGATACTGCCGCTCGAAGCCGCCGATGGAATTGACCTCGGTGACGCCCGGCGTGTTGCGCAGTTGCGGCCGGATCACCCAGTCCTGCAGGGTGCGCAGGTCTTCGGGCGTATAGGCCGAGCTGTCGGGCTTCCGGGCGCCGGGCTTGGCCTCCACCGTGTAGAGGAAGATCTCGCCCAGGCCGGTGGCGATCGGGCCGAGCTGGGGCGACAGGCCCTCGGGCAGTTCACTCCGCGCCGCCTGCAGCCGCTCGTTCACGAGCTGGCGGGCGAAATAGATGTCGGTCCCGTCCTTGAAGACGACGGTCACCTGGGAGAGGCCATAGCGCGACAGCGAGCGGGTGTATTCCAGGCCCGGCAGCCCGGCGATGGCCGTCTCCACCGGGAAGGTCACCCGCTGCTCGGCCTCCAGCGGCGAATAGCCGGGCGCGGTGGTGTTGATCTGTACCTGGACATTGGTGATGTCCGGCGTGGCGTCGATAGGCAGGCGCTGGAAGCTCCAGGCGCCCACGACCGTGGCGAGGAAGGCCGCCGCCAGCACGAGCCAGCGGTGGCGGATGGAGAGGCTGACGATCCGTTCGAGCATGGCCGGCCTCAGTGCTCTTCGGCCACGGCGGACTTCTCGATGTCCGCGCGGATCAGGAAGGCGCCGTCGACGACATAGGTCGCGCCGGGCGACAGGCCCTCCAGCACCTCGGTCCATTCGGGCGTCCGCCGCCCGACCTTCAGCGCCTTGGCCTCGTAGGTCGTCCCTGATTTCACGAAGACCACAGACTGCTCGCCCAGCCGCTGGACCGCCTTGGTCCGCACGGCCAGGGCCGCGGGCCGGGTCGCCACCTGGAACGAACCCTCCACGCCCATGCCCGGCCGGAAGGTCTCGGACGCGCCGGGCGGCAGGTGGACGTGAGCCATCAGCGTCTGGCTGGCGATGTCGGCCGTCGGCACGATCGCCTCCACCGGCGCGGTCACCCGCGCGTCGCCCGACAGCGTCCGCACCTCCACCGTCTGGCCAGCGCGGACGCGCTCGGCGTCGCGCGGATAGACGAAGAACTCGGCGTGCAGCTTCGTCGGGTCGGCGATCACGTACAGCGGCTCGCTGTAGGCCACGTCGCCGACGTTGGCGGTCTTCTGGATCACCACGCCCGAGATGGGCGCGGGGATGGCGTAGGTCTGCAGGCTCTCGGCGGACTCCACGCGCGCCACCACCTGGCCCTTGCGCACCTGCTGGCCCAGTTCGGCGCCCAGGGTGACGATGCGACCGGGGAACCAGGCGCGCACCTTGGCCTGGCCCTCGGGCGTGATCTCCACCCGACCGGCCATGTCGACCAGTTCGGCCATGACCACGGGGCCGGCGGTCTCGGTCTTCACGCCGCCGGCGCGGGCGGCCTCCTCGGAGATGACGGTCTTCGGCGGACCATCGGCGTGGTCCTCGGCATGCTCGGGTTCGGTCGGCTTGGCCGGCGGCGGGCCGCAAGCGCTCGCCAGGAGGGCGACCACGGCCAGGGGGACGATCAGTTTGGCGACGCGCATCACGGGCGCTCCTCGCTGGAGGTCAGGATCAGCGACCGGTGCTTGCCGGTCAGGCGGTCGAGGGCGGCTTGGCCCTGGTGGAACTCGCGCAGCACCTCGACGCGGCGCGCACGGGCTTCGGCCAGGGCGGCCTGCGCCGCGGTCACATCGGCGAAGCTGAAGCCGCCGCGGTTGAAGCCGTCGGTGACCTGCTCCACCGCGCGGATGGCGTGCGGGATCACCTCGGCGCGGATGCGCTCGGACTCGGTCGCCAGCGCGCGCTGGCGCGCAGTCAGCCGCACGATCTCGCGGTCGCGGGCGATACGAGCGGCAGCGACGTCGGCCTCGGCCGCCGACCGCTGGGCCTCGGCGCGGGCGACGTTGGCGCGGTTGGTCCGGCCGACGCCCAGGGGGATCGAGACCCCGGCCACGAGCGCCAGGTCCGACCCGGCCCCGAAGTGGCGCAGGCCGCCGCTGACCGTGGGGTCGGCCAGGCCCTGCGCGCGCGCCAGCCGCACCGAAGCCGCCGCCGCGTCGCGCTCGGCCTCCATCAGCGCCAGGTCCGGCGGGCTCGCGGCCGGCAGCTCGGCAGGCGGCGCCACGTTGAAGAAGGCGTCGAGCGGGACCGCGAAGTCGCCGCCGCCCCAGTAGCCGGCGGCCAGCGTCCGAGCCGTCTTCGCCGCCTCGCGCGCCCGGTCGCGGGCGATCTCGGCCTGGGCGGTCAGCACCTCGGCGCGCGAGCCGGCGAACAGCGGGTCACGCGCGCTCTTCACGCGCCGGGCCACGTCGGCCTGCGCCTGCTGGGCGGCGATCAGGCGGGCCTCGGCCACCAGCAGCTCGGCCTCCGCCGCCAGCGCCTCGGCATAGGCCGCCTGGGCGTCGCGCAGGTAGTCCAGGCGCTGGACCTCGGCGCGCAGCCGGGCCACGGCGACGCCGGCGCGCGCCTCGCCGACCCGGGCCTCGCGCTTGCGGCCGCGCTCCAGGGTGCGGCCGTAGCTGAGGGTCGTCTCGGGGCGGTCGAGGATCGAATAGCCGCCCGTGCCGGCGAGGTTCTCGACCTCCAGGCCCAGCGTCGGGTTGGGCCGCAGGTCGGCCTGGCGGACGGCGGCCTCGGCGGCGGCCTGGCGGGCCGACGCGGCGGCCAGGCCGGGATCGACGCGAGCGGCCCGCGCGAGCGCGTCGGCCAGGGTGAGCGGCGGCGCGGGCGCGGGCGCCGGGACGGGCTGGGCGAGCGCCGGCCACGCGGCCGCACCGGCGCCCAGGAGCAGCAGGCCCGCCAGCGGCGGCCCGCACTTGGATGCGAACATGGGAGGGTCCTCCAGGGTCTGACGGCAGGTGCGCGCGAGGGCGCAGGCGTGCGCGTCAGGCCCTGGGCGGCCGCTTCAGTCCGAAGATGGGGGACGCGGGCAGCACCGCGTCGGGCCGCCGCTCGGGCCGCGCCGTCACCGACAGGCCGCGCTCGTCCACGGGCGCGAGGACCGGCAGGTCGAAGGCGGCGTGATGGCAGTGGCCGTGCAGGCAGGCCGCGTCGGCGGCGAGGCCGTCGCCGTGGGCGTGGCCGCCGTCGGGCTCACCAAGCTGGTGGTCGACCTCGGCGGCGACGGCCGCCACGGCCTCGGGCTCGCAGACGGCCGCGTCGGCCGCCGGCCCCACGGCCAGCACGCCCACGAGCAGCGCCATCAGCGCCATCGCGACCCGTCGCCAGATGTGGGAAAGCCCGGCCATCGACGGCCGCTATACCGGGCGGGCCGCGCCGGGGGAACGCGTTACAAGATACGCCTCAGACCAGCGCCTCGAACTCGTCGACCAGCCGCTCCAGTTGCTTCACGCCCGCGGCCCAGAAGGCCTTCTCGCGCGGATTGAGCCCGAAGGCGGCCAGCGCCTCGACGTAGGTCCTGGTGCCGCCGCCGGCCAGCAGCTTCTCGTAGAGCGGCGCGAAGGCCTTGGGGTCCTCGCGGCGCTTCTCCATCAGGCCGCGGACCAGCAGGTCGCCGAACGCGTAGGCGTAGACGTAGAACGGCGCGTGGACGAAGTGGCTGACGTAGGCCCAGTAGTGGCGGTAGCCCTTGTCCAGCTTCACGGCCGGACCGAGGCTCTCGCCCATGACCTCCATCCACAGGCCGCCGATCTCCTCGGCCGACAGCTCGCCCTGCTGGCGGGCGGCATGGAAGCGGGTCTCGAAGCGGTGGAAGGCGATCTGGCGGACCACCGTGTTGATGCCGTCCTCGATCTTGCCGGCGAGCAGTCCGCGCCGCTCGGCCTTCGACGCCTCGGCCAGCAGCTTCTCGAACACCAGGCCCTCGCCGAAGATCGAGGCCGTCTCGGCCAGGGTCAGCGGCGTGTCGGCCAGCAGCGTGCCCAGCGGCTTGCACAGGGTCTGGTGGACGGCGTGGCCCAGCTCGTGGGCCAGGGTCAGCACGTCGCGCCGCTCGCCCATGTAGTTCATGAACACATAGGGATGCCGGGTGGCGGTCACCGAGTGCGAGTAGGCGCCCGACTGCTTGCCGGGCCGCGGCCGCGCGTCGATCCAGGGCTGGGCGAAGAAGGTCTGGGCCGTCTGGGCGAACTGCGGCGCCAGGGCCTCGAAGCTCTCCAGCACCACGCCCTTGGCCTCGTCCCACGAATAGGTCCGCGGCGGGGCGGTATCGAGCGGGGCGTTGCGGTCCCAGTGGTCCAGGTGCGTGCGGCCCAGCGCCTTGGCCTTCAGCGCATAGTAGCGGTGGCTGACCGAGGCGTAGCCGTCGACCACGGCGGCCTCCAGCGCCTCCACGGCGTCGGCGTCCACCTCGTTGGCGAGGTGGCGGGCGGCGGCCGGGGTGGCGAACTTGCGCCAGCGGTCCTCGACCTGCTTCTCGAAGGCCAGGGTGTTCAGGCTGAGCGCCAGGACGGACGACCGCTCGGCCAGGGCCTTGGACAGCGCCGCGGCGGCGGCCTTCCGCTGGGCCGCGTCGGGGCTGGACATGACGTTCAGCAGTTCCGAGAGCGTCAGCGTGCGGCCGTCCACGCGGGCGCTGAGCTTCGCCAGCGTCTCGTCCGAGAGCCGGCCCCAGTTCGCGGCAGCCGGCGCCTTGTCCAGCAGGATCTTCTCCAGGTCGGGCGACAGCTCGTGCGGCCGCCCGGCCCGCACCCGGCGCAGCCAGGGCCGCCAGCGCTGGGCCGGCTTATGGGCCTTCAGCGCCGCCTCCAGCTCCACGTCGTCGAGCTGGTTGATCTCCAGGGTGAAGAACAGGCTGAGCGAGGCGATCTGCGCCGAGCGGGCCCGAAGGTCGGCCTCGAACTTGGCCCAGCCCGCATCGTCCCGCGCCACCGAGGCCGACAGCGAGCCATAGGCGCCGACGCTCCACAGGGCGTTGACAGCCGCCTCGTAGAGCTCGATCCCCCGCTCGATGATCCCGCCCAGCTCGGCCGGCCGTTCGCGGGTGGCGATCAGCCGCCCCTCCAGCTTGGCCAGTTCCCCGTTCAGCCGCTCGGCCTCCACCAGGTCGGCCTCGATCCGCGGGTCCTCGCGGTCGGCATACAGGTCGTCCAGCCGCCATTGCGGCAGCGCGTCGGTCTTGAAGGGGGCGTTCATGGGCGGAGCTTAGCGCGAAGGCGGCGGGCGAGTCCCGCGCCGAGCGGCCGGCGTCGTGCGCGCCGCAGGCGCTGTCTTGTTTGTCCACGAACCACACGAACCCCACGAACGTGCGGTCGCACGGCCCAGGGCCAGCCTGCTCCGTTCGTGGGGTTCGTGGGGTTCGTGGTCGATAAGGGGGTGCTGACGCGCCTCGGCGGCTGGAAAGCCTGCACGACGCCTAGTCGTCAGGCGGTTCGGGCCAGTCGTCGGGGGGATCGGGGAGGTCAGGCCACGCAGCGGCGGTCTCTTCCGGGAGGTCCAGGAGGACGCAGGCGCGGATGATGTGCTCGTCGAGGGGGCGGGCGATCCATTCGCCGTCCTGCTCGACGAGGCCGAACGCATCTTCGGCGCTGTCGCGGTCCAGGCGGCCGCGGAGGATCTCCAGCAGCTTGCCGGCTTCCTCCCAGTCGTCGGCGTCTCCGGCCTCGAACTCGTTCCAGACCACGCGGCGCACGCCGGTCTCCACGGCTTCGACGCGCTCGGCGATGCGGGCGCGGTCGCGGGGCGGCGGTGGCGGGCCGGTGGGCTTGGGCGGGGCCTCGCGCTCGGCCCGCTCGCGCTCGCGCTTCAGGCGGGTCAGCAGGGCCAGGCTCTGGCGCACGGAGCGGGCGATGCGCTGGTAGGCGCGGGCTAGGTCGGTGACCTCGTCGGTGTCGGTGGTGGAGACCGCGCAGGCATGAACGTGGCGCGCCAACGTCATGTCCAGCCCCGCCAGCTCGGCCAGCAGGGCTTCCACGGGATCGGCGTCGAGGATCGGCGGCGGGGCGTCCATGACCGCAGTGGACCATGCCCCTACGTCAGAAGCGGACGTTCATGCGGAAGCGTGGATGGCGGAAATTGACTCGGAGGCGACGTTCGGAAGGTCCGCCTTTGGCGCGATGACCAGCCTGAGAGGCGGAACTATGCCCCGCAAACAACTTCAGTTGGCCGCGACGTTCAAGGTCCGATGCTGCTTAGTGTATTTTCGCCCCACCACATAAGAGCTTCCGTCCAATTCCGGCGCTATCTTGGAGGTCGAAAAGATAATCTGATGATCTGTCTTTGTGTTTTCACTCGCCTTGCAGATCAAGCGTTGGAAATTCCACGATCTCTCCTGCACCATCCCTTTATCTTCGATGTTGTCCATAATTATGAACCGAGGAAGGTTGAATTTCTCGTCATTTAGAGCTGAGACAAACAGGCTTAGAAGGAAGCTATTCTTCAACACCACCATTCCGCTTGCGCTGCCTACGCGATTCTTATCGCCGTTGATGGCCATCCAGTCGCCGGCAAAATCGAACGAGAATGAACGCACCTCGCCGAAATCGTTGTGGTCGGCAAGATCCTGCTCAATCAGTGCTTTGACGTTCTCCGAAACTGCAGTGTAGGCGATCTGCTTTCGCCGCGTTTGGGCCTCTTCTGTCGTCTCAATCCTGGCCTTCATCTGACCTATGCGCTCGTTCAACTCTTCCTTTTGCTCGGTCAAGGTTGCGATCTCTTCCGCTAGCGCGACACGATGACTCAGCTGAGCGATCTCACTGTCGAGGAAGCCGATCTTGCGGCTGACGTCGGCCAACAGGTTGTCGTACTTGGAGGCCGCGCCACGGCGACCGAGTTCATTCGCCGCCACAGCGGCCTTGAGCTTAGCGTTGGCCGTCCGAAGCTTGGACTTCAGCTCATTGAGGCGGTCGCGACGTTCGGCCTGTAACGCCAGCGACTCGTTGATTTGCATTTCGAGATCGAGCTTGACCGCGAGCGCGCGGGTCTCGTCCTGCGTCTCGTCGGAAAGTTCGCCGCAGAGATGGCAGACCTCTTCGCCGTGGTCGTGGCCCTTTACCGGCGCGAAGCATGACGGGCAGAACTCGAACCGCACCGCTCCCAGCGCGAAGAACGTGGAAGAGGCGTCATCAAAGTCGTTCACCGCTACGCGCAAGTGATCGATGAATTGGTCTGCGTCAGTGAGCTCGAACTCCAGCGTCTCGATCTGGTCATTAAGTGTCGCGACAGTCGCCTTGGCGTTCGAGAGGTCTTTCCGCTGCTTTCGAACCAGGGTATCCGCCTCGGCACTCGACATTGCTTCGTCAGCGTCATCCAGCAAGGCCATCAGCTGCGCTTGTAGCTCGTCGTGCTCCTTGTTGGCGTTAGCTAAGGCGGTCGCGACGAATTCGACGAGTACGTTGTCGCCGTAACTGCTAGCCACACTGATCAGGCTCCGAAGGCGCGCCGACACACTCTCATGCTCCTTGGTGAGGTCGCGGAGAAATAGTTGCAGCGCGTAGAGATCATATCCGCCGAGCCCACAAAGCAAATCTCCGACAGCCTGCCGTGTCTGCCACGTATCGAAGGACTCAACGCGGAAGATGCGCTGAATTGGCGTCAGTTGATCAGAATATAACACTCGCAGTAGTTGATGCATGGTAATGTTGCTGACACCGTCACTAATCGCTTCGGGGATGCCGATGGCGTTGAATAGTATTTGGCTGAAGCTGTAGCTGCCTTCCGGGCGCTGATAAGGAAACGTCTCCCACTCACGCATGTCGGCCTTCACTGCCGTCTCGTAAGGCCCGAAATAGATCGCCATCGGGCGCAGGCCGACGCTGGACACGTCGCGCCGGAGGGTCAGAACGGCGTCGCCAGCGCTGACCTCGACCAGCACGTAGTCCGCGAGGCCGGCTTCCTCTCGCCACTCACGCAGGTCCCCACCCAACCCGAAGTACAGAAAGTCGGCGACAGTGCTCTTTCCTGAGCCGTTGTCACCGTGGATGATATTCACGCCCGCGTGGAACTGCTCGTCATAAAGAACGTGTTTGCCGCGATGAGCGCTCAGCCGGTTGATTTTCAATCGCGCGGTCATGCGGCGATCGATCGGGTGGGCAAAGCCGCCTTGCGATAGATGCTTTCCCGACCCTTCAGGGGGATGTCGGAAAAGGCGCCTACAAGGAAGTCCGTGAGACCGCCGTCGTCGCCGTTTTTCCGCACGGCGCGCTGTACAAGCTTTTCGGGCACGCCAGCCCGAACAGGCGAAGCTAGGCCCTTCTTAAGATCATCGGTAGACAGGAGACCGCGAGCGGCCAACTGAGCAATGGCAGAGTTTTGGTACAGCCGCAGATCTTGAAAGACCCCGGCGGGACTTGGCAGGCGGAGGAAGATCTTATCTGGCGAGGGGATTTCGAGTTCTCGAAATCGCTTTTTCGTGTCCTGCGGCATTGAAGTTCGGTGAAGCAGCGTCGGGTACAGCAGAAACATATCCAAGATGCGAAGACGTTCGACTTCCAACGGAGCGTCGTTGGCGACAAGCAGGCGGAGGAAGCGGAAGGCGCAATGGTACGCATCGCGCGAGGGGTGCCAGACCCTGAAGCTAGTCATTGTCCCAACTCACGTGACAGTTGCCGGCCAGATAGTAGAGCGCGCTCTCGACAAGAGCGGACGTACCCTCCGCGCCGTCGGCGTCGTGGGCCTTGAGCGCGGCGTCGAGGACCTTGTCCTGGAGAGCCTCATCAACTGTCTGGCCGTCGGCCTCTACGGCGATAAGCGGCGTTACGTGTCTGTGGAAACGCGTTTCGATGTTCGACATGAGGCGGGTGTACCGCCGCACCGCAGCTGGTTGGGCTATGTTGCGCTGGAGGGTCATCGCGAACCGCTCCTTCTGTTGTTCCGCCCGTGCAATCTGGTGCTCGCGCCCAGCGTCCGCCAGCTTCTGAGCTAGGCCTCGCCTATCGCTTGACGCCTGAGCCGTGTAGACCGCGAACTCGCTCGCGATCTCTTCGTTCACTCCACCGCCCGGGCTACCGCCTGCTGCTGAGAGCTCATCCAGCAAGGATTGCAGGAAGCCGCAAACGGATTGGTAGAGCTGAGCATCAGGAGTCTCGAGCTTCGTGATGCTGACATGATCAGCCTGAATTGCGACTGGATCGCAGCCGAACACGTTAGGGTTTGCCGTTACTTGGTCGACAATGAGCGCGCCGTTGTATTTCTCGACCTCGTAATAGCACTCGACCTTTACGCCCCTGTTGGTTGCCCACGTGCTGAACCACTGACTAAGTTCGACCAAAGCGTCCGCTCGATACTCTAGCTCGCGGACTGACTTTGAGGCGGCGACGCGAAGGATGGCGGTCACCGCCTTGGCAAGGTGAGCCCCGGCGTGGGGCGTCGCAATGAAAACGACCGCCCTGCTGAGGTTTGCAATCCGCAGGCGGCGCTGGTTCGACGCATCCTGCGCCTTGCGCAGCATCTGCTTGACGATCAAGCCGCCCAGGCTGTGGGTGATGAAGGCTAGCGGTCGGTCCGGTGCAACGCGGTTGGCAACTCGATCGAGGAGGATCGTCGCTCGGTCAGCCAAGCTAGCACCGGCGCCCTTCTTCAGGCTGCCGGCGAGAGAGGAGTCATATCCAGCAGAGTAGACATTGAGATTTTCGAAGTTTCCAGCGATCCACTTAGGCCAGAACGCACCGTTCGAATGCGTCCAAGTACCGTAACAATCACCGGTCAGGCCGTGGACGAAGACGACATCGAGTGCTGCCTCGGCAGAAGGCTTGTCCCGATTGCCCCCCACATACTCAAAACGTGAATCGCCCATGAGCCCCGCCCCCAGGTAGTAGTGGGGGTCACCCACAACCCAAGTCAAGCTACCGCCAGTTGCGCTTGATGGGGATACGACGGTCCCAAGTTCCATCGATGGTCCGCTCTCAGGCTCGATCCCAAATTCCGCAACTGGCGCGATCCCGATCTCCCTTAGGGCCAGCGACCGGCCTCTTCCGCGCCCTTGAGGACGGCGCTGGCGCGCGGTCGAAAGGGTTTGCCGGGGATCGAGCAGGCTGTCGTCGTCAGGCGCCCCCAACCCCCGCGCCCCTCACATCTTCTGCGTGGCCAGCAGGATCGAGGTCTCGGTCGAGGCGATGCCTTCGATCTGGCGGATGCGGTCGAGGGCGGCGCTGAAGGCCTGGAGGGTTTCGACGTCCAGTTCGGCGACCAGGTCCCAGCGGCCGTTGGTGGTGTGGACGGCGGAGACCTCGGGGAAGCCCTTCAGGGCCTTGACCACGGCGCCCGACCGTTCGCCCTCGATGGCGATCGTCATCACCGCGCGGACGCGGTTGGCGTCGACGTCGGGGCGGGTCTTGATGGTGAAGCCCTGGACCACGCCGCGCGCCATCAGCCGTTCGATGCGGTTCTGGATGGTGCCGCGCGAGACCTTCAGCGCCTTGGCCAGGCTGGCGGCGGGCATGCGGGAATCGGCGCGGAGGAGCGCGATCAGCCTCTGGTCCAGCTCGTCGATCATCTTGCCAGCACCATCTGACGTTTCGCCAATCTGATCAGCGTTATGTAGCACGTTGAGCGCTATCCGCTAGCGCCGCCCGGCGCGAACCTCTCCTGACGACCCCAGCAGGAGTGCGCATGGACCGCCCGACCTTCCTGATGACCGACCCGGCCTGCTTCGACGTGAGCTACCGGATCAACCCGTGGATGGACCCCAAGGGCTGGACGCCCGCCCACGCCGAGGCCGCCCGCGCCGGCTCGGCCGCGCTGAAGGCCGCGCTGGTCGCCTCGGGCGCCCATGTGGAGACCATCGAGGCGGTGAAGGGCCTGCCCGACCTTGTGTTCCCGGCCAACGCCGCCGTGGTGCTGGACGGCAAGGTGCTGCTGGCCCGCTTCCGCTATCCCGAGCGCCAGGGCGAGGAGCCGATCTTCCGCTCGGTGTTCCAGCGCCTGAAGACCCGCGGCCTGGTCCGCGAGATCGTCGACCTGCCCGAGGGCGTGTTCCACGAGGGCGCCGGCGACGCGATCTGGGACGCCGACCGCAGGCTGTTCTGGTGCGGCCATGGCCCGCGTTCCAGCCGCGCGGCGATCCCGGTGATCCGTAAGACCTTCGGCCACGAGACCGTGGCGCTGGAGCTGGCCACCGAGCAGTTCTACCACCTCGACACCTGCTTCTGCCCGCTGGCCGGCGGCAAGGTGCTGTACTACCCGCCCGCCTTCACGCCGGACGCGCTGGCGACGATCCGCGCCCGCATCCCGGAGAGCCAGCGCATCGAGGCCAGCACCGAAGAGGCCGCAGCCTTCTGCGTCAACGCCGTGAACCTGGACGCCCGCATCGTCATGGCCAAGGCGCCGGAGAGCCTGCGCCGCACCCTGCGCGGCCGCGGCTACAGCCTGACCGAGGTGGAGCTCTCGCCGTTCATCCTCTCGGGCGGGGCCTCGTACTGCATGACCCTGCGCCTGGACCGCACCTCGATCCCCGCCGCCCAGCTGCACGCCGCCGAATAGGAGCCGCCCCCGTGAACGACATCGCCCTCAAGCGCTCGCTCGCCACCCGCTTCATCGAGACCGAGGCCCAGTACGGCGCCAAGAACTACAAGCCGCTGGACGTGGTGCTGACGCGCGGCGAAGGCGTCCATGTCTGGGACGTGGACGGCAACCGCTACCTCGACTGCCTGTCGGCCTATTCGGCGGTGAACCAGGGCCACTGCCACCCGAAGATCCTGGCCGCCATGACCGAGCAGGCCGCACGGCTGACGCTGACGTCGCGCGCCTTCCGCAACGACCAGCTGGCGCCGTTCTACGAAGAGCTGTGCGCGCTGACGAACAGCCACAAGGTGCTGCCGATGAACTCGGGCGCCGAGGCGGTGGAGACGGCGCTGAAGGTGGCGCGCAAGTGGGGCTACGAGGTCAAGGGCGTGCCGGACGGGGCGGCCGAGATCATCGTCGCCGCCGACAACTTCCACGGCCGCACCGTGGCCATCGTGGGCTTCTCCAGCGACCCGCAGTCGCGCGGCGGCTTCGGCCCCTTCGCGCCGGGGTTCAGGATGGTCCCGTTCGGCGACGCCGACGCGCTGGAGGCCGCCATCGGGCCCAACACGGTCGCCTTCCTGGTCGAGCCGATCCAGGGCGAGGCGGGCGTGATCATCCCGCCGGCCGGCTACCTGAAGCGCGTGCGCGAGCTCTGCACCCGGCACAACGTCATCCTGATCCTGGACGAGATCCAGACGGGCCTGGGCCGCACCGGCAAGCTGCTGGCCGAGGAGCACGAGGGGATCGAGGCCGACCTGACCCTGATCGGCAAGGCGCTGTCGGGCGGCTTCTATCCCGTGTCGGCGGTGCTCTCGAACACCGAGGTGATGGGCGTGCTGCACCCGGGCGAGCACGGCTCGACGTTCGGCGGCAACCCGCTGGCCTGCGCGGTGGCGCGGGCGGCGCTGAAGGTGCTGACCGAGGAGGGCATGATCGAGAACGCCGCCCGCGTGGGCGCGCGCCTGCAGGCCGGCCTGGCCGCCGTCGCCTCGCCCCGCGTGAAGGAGGTCCGCGGCCGCGGCCTGATGATCGCGGTGGAGCTGCAGCACGACGCCGGCGGCGCCCGGCGCGTCTGCGAGGCGCTGCAGGCCCGCGGCCTCCTGGCCAAGGAGACCCACGAGCACACCATCCGCATCGCCCCGCCGCTGATCCTCACGGACGCCCAGGCCGACTGGATCGTGGAGCAGTTCGCGGCGGTGCTCTAGCGGCCTTCTCCCCTTGCGGGAGAAGGGTCTCGATCGTCTACCCCGCCGGGGTCGGCGGGGCTGCGGCGGCGCCCTGCGCGGCCTTCCGCGCCTCCGTCAGGATGTAGGCGCGGACGTCCTCGGCGTCCTTGGCGTTCAGGAAACGCGAGAAGCTGGCCATGCCGCGGCTGGCGCTGGCGCCGTCGATCACCACGCCCTTGAAGTTGTCCGCCGTCATGATCATCGGCGAGCGCTTCAGGTCGGGCAGCCAGGCGCCGGACGCGTTGGGCCCGTGGCAGACCTGGCAGTTCTGGTGGAACAGCGCGAAGCCGTGCTGCACGTCGCCGGTCGAGGTGACGTTCGCAAGGTCCAGCGCCGGCGCCTGGGCCGGAGCGGGGAAGTCGGGCGCCTTGGCCGTCCCGCCCACCTTGAACACCAGGAGCCGCCCGGGCAGGCGCGGCCGCGTCGGCATCGAGGCCGGGGCCGAGATCTGGCCGCCGCCGCCGACGCCGACCATCACGGCCACGTACTGCTCGCCGCCCAGCTCGTACGTCATCGGCGCGGCGATCACGCCGTTGCCGGTCTTGTAGGTCCAGAGCGCCTTGCCGCTGGTCGCGTCATAGGCCGAGAACTGGCCCTCGGCCGCGCCCTGGAAGACCAGGCCGCCCGCCGTCGACAGCACGCCCGCGTTCCAGAAATAGGGGTGGTCGACGGTCCACACCGCCTTCTGGTTCACCGGGTCCCAGGCCAGGAGCTGGCCCTTGATCAGCGACTGCAGCGCCGCGAGCTGGGCCTGGTCGGTGGGCAGCGAGTTGAGCACGAAGTCCACGCCCACGTTCCACGCGCCGGCGCGGTAGCCCTGGGCCTTGTCGTCGGCGTAGGCGAAGGGCGTCACGTTCAGCGGGATGTAGACGAGCCCCGTCTTCGGGTTGAAGGCCATGGGCTGCCAGTTGTGCGCGCCCAGCGGCCCCGGCACCTGCATGACCATGGAGGTCTGGTAGCGCGCCGCCGGGTTCTCCACCGGCCGGCCGGTGGCCATGTCGACCCCGCTCGCCCAGGTGATGTTGGTGTAGGGCTTGGCCGACAGCAGCTTCCCGTTCGCGCGGTCGATCACATAGAAGAAGCCGTTCTTCGGCGCCTGCATCAGCACCTTCTGCGGCTTCCCGCCGATGTTCAGGTCGGCCAGCATGATGTGCTGGGTGGCGGTGTAGTCCCAGCTCTCGGCCGGGGTGGTCTGGTAGTGCCAGACGTACTCGCCGGTGTCGGGCTTCAGCGCCAGGATCGACGAGAGGAAGAGGTTGTCGCCCTTACCCCCCGACCGCTTCATGTGGTTCCAGGGCGTGCCGTTGCCGATCCCGAAGTACATGATGTCGAGCTGCGGGTCGTAGGCCATGGAATCCCAGACCGTGCCGCCGCCGCCGGTCTGCTTCCACTCGCCGTCGCTCCAGGTGGCCGCGGCCTTCTCGGCCATCACCTTGTCCGAGGCCGCGCCGTCGGGCTTGCCGTTCGGGTTGGGGGTCGTGAAGAAGCGCCACAAGAGCTTGCCGCTGGCCGCGTCGTAGGCCGAGATGTAGCCGCGCACGCCGTATTCGGCGCCGCCGTTGCCGATGAACACCTTGTCCTTCACCACCCGCGGCGCGCCGGTGATGGTGTAGGGCTTGGAGGTGTCGGTGGTCTGCTGGCTCCAGGCGACCTTGCCGGTCTTGGCGTCGAGCGCGATCAGCCGGCCGTCGATCGTGCCGACGAAGACCTTGCCCTTCCAGACCGCGACGCCGCGGTTGACCACGTCGCAGCAGGCGTCGAAGCCCTTCGCGCCCTCCACGCCGGGATCGTACTTCCAGAGCTGCTTGCCGGTCTTGGCGTCGAAGGCGAACACCTTGGACCAGGCCGTCGAGGTGTAGAGCACCCCGTCGATCATCAGGGGCGTCGCCTCCTGGCCGCGGTCGGTGTCGAACTCGGCGTACCAGGCCAGGCCCAGCTGCTGGACGTTGCTGGCGTTGACCTTGTCCAGCGGGCTGAACCGCTGCTCGTTGTAGTCCTTGCCGTACGACAGCCACTCGGCGTTGGCGGCCGCGGCCTCCAGCCGCTTGGCGTCCACGTTCCCCGAGCCGCCCTTCTGGCACCCGGCCAGTGCGACGACGGCCGCCAAGGCCAGACCAAGACCCAAGATCCGCATAACGCCCTCCCGGCAGCCGACTTCTCGCGGCGTTGTTCGGGCGGCACTATGCCCCGGCTGGCTCATCCCGCAAGGCTGCCGCCGCGGAACGGGCGCGCCGCTCGACCAGCGCGGCGATGGCCGTGGTCAGCAGGTAGGCGGCCAGTGCGTTGGCGCCCATCGCCACGGTCCCGCCTGCGGGCGGTAGCAGCATGGCCACGATCTGCAGGGTCACGAGGAAGGTCAGGAACGCCGCCGCTGGCCAGGCGGGCTGGCCCGCCCTCACCCGCTCCGCCGTCCAGGCCGCCCCGGCGATCGCCAGCAGGCCGATCTCCACCGCCTGTTCGGCCACCGGGATGTTCCAGAGACCAAGCCCCACCTTGGGCCCGCCGAACCACAGGGCCAGGTCCGGCCGGTGGACCACGAGGTCCAGCAGCCAGTGCGAGAAGACCACCGCGCCCACGGACACCGCCGCCCGCCACGGCAGCTTCAGCGCCCAGCGGGCCAGCAGCGCCGCGCCCACCGCCCACGCCAGCGCGCCCGGCAGGCTGTGGGTCCAGGGCATGTGCTCCAGCACCAGGGCCGAGCCCGGCAGGTGGGGATCGAAGCTCACCCGCTCGGCGCCGGTCATGATCAGCCCCGACCAGCCGATGTCGACCAGCTGGGCGGCGGCCACATAGCTCCAGAGCGGCGCCCTCGGCTCGGCGGCCTTGGCGGCCAGCGCGGCCGCATAGTGTCCCACGAACATGGATCTCCCTCCCGGTTCGAGGGGAGACTAGGCCCGCGACGGTCGGAGCCGGCACGCCGAAGTTGTTCGAACCACTATGCGCGGGCGCACGGCCTAGACCACCGCCCCCATCGGCGAGCGCGCCGACACCGCCCCCGGCTGCAGTCGCGCGTAGGCTTGCGCCAGGCGCTCGACCACTTCGCTCAGCGTGTCGTTCGGCAGGGTGTAGGGCAGGCGCACGAAGCGCTCGAACGCGCCGTCGACGCCGAAGCGCGGGCCGGCCGCGAGCCGTACGCCGAACCGCTCGGACGTGGCCGCGAGCGACGTCGAGACCGGCGCCGGCAGCTCGGCCCACAGCGACAGGCCGCCGGGCGGAGAGGCCACCTTCCAGTCGGGCAGCGACCGGCGCACCAGGCCCAGCAGGTGGTCGCGCTGGCCCCGCAGCATCGCGCGGCGTGCGTCCAGCGCCGGGTCCTCGTTCTCCAGCAGATGGACGACGGCGAGCTGCTCCAGCACCGGCGTCCCCAGGTCCAGCGACGAGCGGCGCAGCGACAGGGCCTGGATCGTCTGGACGTCGGCGCGGATCCAGCCC
>Ga0209758_1001717_pt1 | contig 24515 bp, 18 predicted proteins | sample AraplaMF_Col_mMF_FD_184258 | JGI IMG/M metagenome (GOLD analysis project Ga0209758, IMG submission 184258) | Arabidopsis root microbial communities from the University of North Carolina, USA - plate scrape MF_Col_mMF (SPAdes) (version 2) | ecosystem: Host-associated > Plants > Roots > Endosphere...
CTGTAACGGTATAAGCTCCGTCCACACTATATGCTGCTTTGGCGTCCATTTTTAATGTCTGGCCAAGCGGGTTGTTGTCGCCAAAGAGCTTTTTCGCCATGGATTCGCTGATCACTACGGATTGCGCGTCGTTTAGCGCAGTAACTGCATTGCCATAAGTAAAACGCAGTGAATACATGGAAAGAATGGACGGATCTGCATACATACCACTTTCCCTGATGGCGTTATCACCCAGCACTACCAACTCTTCCATTGGCCAGCTAAGACGCCCGCTATTAACAATACCGGGTATTTCAGCCTTCAGGGCCGCCGCCAGGGAGCCGGGTGTAGCACCGCTGGTGGAGATGCCTGCATCACTCTTTTCATTCTGCATCACATGATACAGGTAATTATGTTTGGTGAAATTGTTGTTGAAGGTAAGCTCATCCTCCACCCAGAGCAATATCAGCGAAGCGCAGGTAATGCCGATGGTCAGTCCAAATATGTTCAATAAACTGTAAGTCCTGTTTTTCCACAGGTTACGCAGTACTATCTTAAAGTAGTTCCTTAACATATTCTAACTATTGATGAACTAATGCACAAGGCGCTCAATGGCCATGCCAATTGCAAAAACAGCTATGGACAAAGGATTCTATTAAAAAGGGCCTGAAAAGTGTGCGAAAATGAACAATTCTCTGTTCACCGGTGAACAGCAACAAATAAAAAAGGCTACACAGCCCCTTCCCGGTCCTGTGTAACCTTTGCCTGCAAATACAATTATGCGCGGCTGCCTGCCTGTTCAATCTTCGTTAGCTGAGCAAGTGTATATGCCCCAATTGCCATGACCAGGTCGCGGACAGCTACATCAAAGTAATTTCCGCCGACGATTAGCTGCAATGCTATACAGATCAGCCAGGCCATTACAATATAGGCCCCTATGAGCGGTCTGACAAGCACAACAATGCCGGCTATGATCTCAATAATACCCACTATTTTCATAAAGACCAGGGGATCAAAGGGAACCATTCCCTTATTGTTGCCCAGGTAGTCTACCCAATTGGTGAGCAGGTTGGTAAATTTGTCTAAACCGGCCACTATGGGCACAATACCGAATGTCAGCCTTAATGTGTTCTGAATCTGTTTGATGCTCGACATGATAAATCTTTTTGTTACATACATTAGAGCAAGCGCCATGGAAATGGTTACAAATCTTTTATTTTTCTTAATTTTTACTGGGATTTGTAACCTTTTGATAACTATTTCATCTAAATGATATGACTGATGAGGAACTTATCGCGAGGATACTGGCCGGCGAAAAACGCTTATTTGAATTGTTGATCCGTAAATATAACCAGCGCTTATACCGGATAGGCATGTCTGTCCTGGAAAATGAAGCGGAGGCAGAAGATGCCATGCAAACAGCCTACATCAACGCTTATGAACATCTGTCCGGTTTTGAGCAACGGTCCTCCTTTGGTACCTGGCTGACAAGGATCATGCTGAACCAATGTTATGAGCAGAAACGGAAGAGCAAGCAGGTGCTTGTTAATTTAGAACCAGATAATTTTGTAACTATGAATACAGCGGTAAATGAGCTGGCTAATAAGGAACTGAGTGGCGCCCTGCAGCAGGCTGTTGCAAAATTGCCGGAAAAGTACCGTCTTGTTTTTGTTCTGCGGGAGATCGAGGATCTGTCTGTCCGCGAGACCTCTGCCGCCTTAAATATCGAGGAGTCCAATGTCAAGGTTCGTCTTAACAGGGCCAAGAGCATGCTGCGGGAGAACCTGAACAGCTATATGAAAGACTATGTTTATAGCTTTCATCTTACGAAATGTGACCGGATCGTAAATAATGTATTGAGTCGTTTAGGGATAGCCCCTTAACTTAACAGGCATTAATATCAAAACCCGCCGTAGTGGAGGGGTCTATTTCTTACCTTATAAAAACTAAAAAAACCTTCTCTATTTTAATAACCACGCAAATGCGCTCTGCATAAACTGAGCACATTGATAATTATCCACTCCTGCCCATTTCGTCATGTACAATGATACCATCCCGTCTCCCATCGCAATGATCTTCCCTCCTTCTTTTAGACCTTTATAAATACCAAATGACTGGTCCTTCATTTGGTTACTGAAACAAAAGGGAGCACCTCCTTCTACGATCCTGGCGCCATGGTAGGGAATAGAGAGCTGCTTATCTGTGATAAGACCGGCTTTTGTATAGCCGCCGCTGGTGGAATCAGGACTGTTGTTCTTATACGTAATACCGAAGGGACTTACAATATCATTCACATTTGTTTGTGCCAGGGTTGACCAATAATCTTCGTCCATGGCCAAAAACAGCGCCCCTCCCTTGCGAAGGTATTGCTGTATGGCCTTGATCTCTTCCTGGCTGAATTTAGAAGTAGGCACATGAATAAATAACAGATCACAACCGGCCAGATCTTTTGGCGTTATACTGCTTTTCTGGTAACGCACATCTGCGTTCAGTGCAGTGGCATTCTTTTCAATTTCACCGGTCATATATTTCACTCTTTCAACGGGGGACATATCATTTCCTTTAGCAGTAGCCGGATCGTCGTAGAAGCGCTGGCCATGCGCAACATCTACAACGATATGCTGCTTAGCAGGAGCGCTCTGCGCAGACAAGCTGTTTGCAAGGGGCAGCATGCAAGTGGCCAGTGTGGCTATACGTATAGCTGTTTTCATAAAACCGGGATTTTGATATTGTTGATGATGTCAAATACTTTGCCAGCAGAATAAGATAGTCTAAATGCTATCATAAACAAGCAGTTGTGCGCCCGTCTAAAGAAGTGCATTGTTCGAATATGAACACCGGTGTACGATTTTACTATTTATCTATTTCAACTCCGCCCTGATCCTGCTCAAACTCACCTGCGTCATGCCGAGGTAGGACGCGATATAACCCAGCTGCACTCTTTGCAGTAATTCAGGATCTGTAGCAATCAGTTCCTTGTAGCGTTCCATGGCAGTTCTGCATTGCCTGAAAATAAGCCGTTCCTCTACTTTTATCAGTTCCTGCTCAGCGAATTTCCGTCCCCAGTTGGCGATATGAATATCTTCTTCGAAAAGCTTGCGCAGGTTGCCGGTTTGCATTTCATACAGCTCACAAGGCTCCAGCAACTGGATATTTTCATATCCCTTTTTATCGTGTACGTAACTATTCATGGAAATCACGGTATCACCTTCCTTACCGAACCAGAAAGTAACCTCGCTATCCGCTGTTTCTGCATAGGCTCGTACCATGCCTTTTCGTATGAAGTAGATATTTGAGCTGACCTTATTTACTTTGAACAGCAGGTGGCCCCGGTCAAAAGCGATTTCCGAGATATGCGCTTTCAGCAGGTCTTTCGAAGGCTGCGGCAGCACGTATACATTGTCTAATATCGCGTCAATGTCCATTAGCTGTTTTGTTTACCTGGATCCGCCGGGAACAGGTTGAGGTGTAGTAGTAGGCCCATCCACGGTGAGTCTCCCGTCTTTTGAGATATGCATCCGGTCGATAAATACAACGCGTTGATCTCCTGTGGCTGAAGTGCGGGCATGATATACGCAGAACATCTCTTTTCCATCCGGCGAATAAGTAATGCTGTTGTGACCTGTGCCGGTTACAACGCCACCTTTCTCTACATTCTTTTGCAGTACGGGATTGTTTGCGGCCTTGGTAAATGGCCCCAGCGGGCTCTTTGAAGTAGCATAGCCCACCGCGTAGTTCCTGCCTCCGAAGTAGTTAGCGGAGTACATGATATAATAAGTATCCCCTTTTTTGAAAGCCACAGAACCTTCTGTCCAACGGCGGTTCACCTCTTTTGAGGTAACAGATCGGCTTTCCCATTCTGCCTGCTTATCGCCCATTTTAACCGGAGGACGCAATAAAAGTACCGGTTCTCCTATCGTGCTACTGAAATCAGGTTTTAACTCAACGCCGTACACCCAGCTTTCTTCAACGGACTGGAACCATCCTTGCTTTTTTGCCCAATCGGCAACTTCGCTTTCCACCGCATGTTTGTAACAACAACGGGAGTAATACAGGTAGGCTTTACCATCTTCAGTAAATAGTACGTTGGCGTCAATAATGGGATAGCCGGGATCAAAGACAGGCTTGTTACTGAGATCGGTGAATGGCCCTGTGGGTTTGTCTGCAACAGCCACTCCAACACGAAAGTTCTCCAGCTCTTTATTGGGATTTTCCTTCCATTGCGCGCTATAGAACATATAAAACCTGCCATTGTGCTCATACACTTCAGGCGCCCAATAGGCCCCGTTCCATGCGGCAGTAGAATCACTCCAGCCGTTTGTGTTATTGGCATAGTATACCTGGCCTTCGCTTTTCCAATGTACAAGATCAGTTGAGGAATAAGCAGCAAAACCATTTCTGGCAATGCCGCCGGTTCCGTACATATAATATTTGTCGCCTTTTACGTGCAAGACATATGGATCACCAAATTCAACCGCTAATGGGTTCTGATAGGTATCGCCTGCAGACCGGGCAGCCTGGGCCATCAATTCCGGGACACTGGCAGTCAGCAACAGGGCACATCCAAGCAAAGTATTTACTATCCGCTTCATTACTAATATTTTAAAAGACAAGGAGCTTTGGCGGATAAATTTATAATAAATTTTGGAGGATGCTACGAAATTAGTATCTATAATCTTACTGCAGCGATCAGGCCCGCTAGTACTGTTAAAGCGATCAACAGATAATAGATCTTCCTGGTATATGGCTTATCTGCATACATGGCATTGATCACAGTAATAGCCAGGAAAATGGCCGTCTTTGGTACTATCTTAAAATAGTTGACATGCGGGTACTTCAATAGCACAAGTCCTATGCCGCTCAGGAAAATAATAATTCCGAGTACCAGGCCTGTTTTATCCCGCTGCCCCTCTCCTCTCCGGGGCCATAACATGGCCAATGTGAAAAGGTAAGCCAGAAAAGCACTAAAATGAATGAGCAATACGGTGTTAAATACCAGCATAATCTTGATTTTGAAACAAAACTAAGCCACCCGGTCTGCCCATTCATTCACCTGGGTTAATAAACGTAAACGTAGCTAGTGAGCGTGCACAGGCGCTGTTGCTGCCGTTCTTATCTGCAAACGCTCACACCATCCCTGGAAATCACGGTGGATCTGCTGCAGGATCTGTTTCTGATCCGGCGTGAGCTCCAGTGCATGTGCACGGCTGATCGTACGGATGGGTATACCGCGCTGCTGGAGGAAATACTTTGCGCTCAGGGGATAAGCAACATGGATCAGCGGGTCTACCCGTTGTAATTCAGACTGGATCCAGCGCACATCTTCCCGGCGGCTTTCATCATTCACATGATCGCAGAGCCATACCAGTATCTCGGGGTAGAAATTCCCGGAAATGGAAGACATGCCTGCCGCGCCCATCTGCATGGAAGCCACCGCATTGGGCGTATGCGCATCATAGAACTCCAGCCGGCTGCCGGCTGTAACGGCAAGCTTAGCCTGTACCTGCTCCACATTGCAGGAAGTATCCTTGTGGTAGATCAGCCGGTTGGTAGCCAACAGCGTTTCCAGGATCTCCGGTGTGATGATCCGTTTATAGGGCGCCGGACATTCGTATAGTCCCAGTGGAATATTGCCTGTCAGGGAAAAGAGCTCATCAAAACGTTGCAACAGGATGCTGTCCGGCTCGTCTATGTTGGCAAAATGGCCGGTGATCATGATCACGGAATCCACGCCGGTATCATAGATCTTTTGCGTGAAGAGTGCTTTATCCTTTATGGTAAGTCCGAAAGAACCGGTAGCTACCACGGGCACCCGGCCATTTACATAGCGTACCACATGCCTGGTGAGTTCCAGGCGTTCGTCTTCACTGATGCTATACATTTCGGAAGACAAACAATTGGCGAAAAAACCTTTCACACCCGCATCTAAATAAAAGTCTATAAGATGTTCCACCATCTCCAGGTCAATCTGGGCTTTCAGGTTGAAAGGGGTGATCATCACCGGTACAAATTTCTTTTCCATAAGAAACGATTTTTATAATCAGGAAGTTTTAAGCCGTTGCACACGTGTAAGCAGCATACCAGCCAGGAATATCGTCAGCGTACCCACTACTATCACCATATTTGCGTGCAGATGGCTGCGAAAATGTTCCCAGTCCGGAGGCAGGTATTTTGATAAAGACATCCATACAATGATCAGAATGCCGATAATGGTGGCTGTTACGGCTGCTGCATTTTTGATCTCAGCTACCATTCCCAGGAGGAACAATCCCAGCATTCCTCCCGCAAAGATGCCGGACAGTTCCCACCAGATGTCCAGTATACTGCCCACACCTATCATGGAAATACCTACGCCTATGGCCAGGATGCCTACCAATGTGGAAGCGAGATACAACACTCTCATTTCTCTGCCGGGAGTTACACCGGGATTGATATAACGCTGGTAAATATCTTTCAGGAAAACGGTAGCCGTACTGTTCATACCGCTGCTGACTGTACTCATGGCTGCCGATAAAATAGCAGCCACCGTCAGACCCATCAATCCGGACGGCACTTTGTTGACCATAAACCAGGGCAATACCTTATCACCATAATCCGCCGGCTGCAGCGATGATATTGGCACATGACGCTCTGCCGCCGCCTGCTGCTTTACCGCCAGCAATACCTCCGGGTGTTGCTGCGCATAGGCATACAATGAAGTGCCGATAAAAAAGAACACCAGGCTCACAGGTACGTACCAGTATACGCACAACCAGATGCTGCGGGAAGCTTCCTTCTCCGATCTGGCCGTATGGTAACGTTGCACGTAGTTCTGGTCCATACCGAAATTATTCAGGTTAATAAAGAAGCCATATAGCAACACCACCCAGAAGGTAGAATGGCTAAAATCACTCAGGCTGAAGCTACCCGGAGAGAATTTCCCATCCGCTATGCCAATGCGGAAAATATCTCCTACGCCATTATTCATACCGGCAATCACGAGGCAGAGGATCATGACTGCACCTGTGGTTTTCACGATACCCTGCAGCACTTCTGTCCAGATCACCGCTTCCATGCCGCCCAGTACGGTGTATACAATGATGCAGATCCCTGTTACCCAGATAATGGTACGCATTTCGAGCCCGGTAAGGGCTTGCAATGCCAGTGCCGCACCAAAGAAGATAGAACCCATCCTTGCCAGCTGCATCAGGATAAAGCATACCGTAGCATAAGTTCTGGCCCAGGGACCAAAGCGCTGCTCCAGGTGGGTGTATGCACTTACCGCTCCGCTTCTGCGGTAGAACGGCACAAAATATTTTGCTGCAATAAAGGCCGCCAGCGGCATGGACAAACTGAAAACAAAGGCATTCCAGTTACTGCCGAAGGCCTTTCCCGGCACTCCCAGGAAGGTATTGCTGCTCAGAAAAGTAGCATACAAAGAAAGCCCCAATGCCCAGCCGGGAATGGTTCCGGACGCGGTAGTGAACTGTGCCGCACTTTTATTCTTCCGCGAAAACCGGACCCCGATCAGGATCGTTCCCAACAAATAGACGGCTATTACCGCCAGATCAATAAAAGGCAATTGCTGCATATCAGTGCTTAGATTTTCATACGTGGTCTGTTGCGAAGGTTGCCATTTTTTGTGGATGAAACAATGTTTTCAATTATTAAAAGAATGGCTTAAATTACTGTGCGATGAATCAACTGTCTGTCAGCGCTCCCATCACCAGGATTTTACCGGACCACCTGAAACGAAAGCTGGAAAAGCATCCGCTTGGAAGGAACCTTTTTATAACGGCGATAGGGCTCTATCCGGAGCATGTCGCAAAAGAGATCAGCGAGCCGCAGGGCGTGCCCGTATATACCTTGATATATGCTGCGCAGGGAAAGGGATGGCTGGAAACAGGCAGAAAAAAGAGCAGGGTACATCCCAGTCAATACCTGGTGATTCCGAAGAACACGCGTTTCCGCTGCTTTCCCGACCCGGAGGCTCCCTGGCGCATTTACACGGTACAGTTTTCCGGCAAGCTGGCAGACGATATCTTCAGCTACCTGGGCAATGGCGTTAAACCACGCAGCACTCCCCCGCTGGTGGGCCGTAACGCGCAGTTTGATGATATCCTGCACCATCTTGACCTGATGAACAATATTGAGAACCTGCTGTACGCCAATTTCCGTTTCTACAGTTTCCTGGGCACTTTCCGGCTCACTGTTTTCAATTACATGAAAAAAGGGGCTGATAATATTATAGAGCAATGTATTCAGCTGATGAAAGAAAAACTGGATCAGCAGCTGACACTGGCAGATCTATCGGAACAAATGCATTTATCCGCGTCCTACCTGTCTGCCCTGTTCAAGGAGAAAACGCGCTACTCTCCTATCCAGCTGTTTACCTCTCTGCGCATGCAGAAAGCCAGCCAGCTGCTAAAGGAGACGAAGCTTACCGTAAAAGATATTTCTTCAGAGATGGGATACCCGGATCCTTATACTTTTTCCAGGGCATTTAAACTGGTGATGGGCGTATCTCCGAAAAAATTCAGGGATAAATTATAATACAAAAAGCATAACAAGGGAAATACCAGCGTTTAAAAGGTAATTACCACCTTTCCAAATGCCTGCCCTGACTTAAACCTATGAAAAGCATCCTGTACTTTTTCCAAAGGGAAAACGCTGTCAATAACAGGCTTGCTATTATTCATTTCAATGGCCCTCACGAGGGATCTTAACTCTTCTGCATTGCCTACTGAATAAGCCTGCAGGCGAACATAGTTTGTGATAAGCGGGATCAGGTCTATGGTCAGCTTAGTACCTGTCATCAGGCCGATCAGGCCAACAAAGCCATGCTGTTTTACCGAGAGGATGCTCTGTTCAATGGTATCCGGGCCAGCCACATCGAGCGTTACATCTACACCAATACCGCCATTCAAACGCTTTACTTCACTGCTCCATTCCGGGTAGTCTTTATAGTTGATCACGGCATCGGCTCCCAGGTCTTTCAGCTTTTGCTCCTTCTCTTTGCTGCTTGTAGTCGCAATCACTTTTAAACCGAACATCTTGGCTATCTGCAGGGCGAACAGGGAAACACCACCGCTGCCCTGGATCAAAATAGTTTGTCCGGCGCGGATATTAGCCTGTTCAACAAGGCAGGTCCAGACTGTCAATCCGGCAATGGATAATGGAGCTGCTTCTACATCTGTAAGATTGTTAGGACTGCTTACAAGGGTATTCTCCGGCTGCACGGTATATTCTGCCAGCAGGCCCGGTGCAGAAAAGCTGGTTCTTAACTGATCATGATAAGGAGTATTCTTTCCTGCTTCCCAGCGGGAGATAAAGGGGATAATAACACGATCGCCTTTCTTCCAGCGGGTCACTTTGCTACCTACACTTTCTACAATGCCCACTCCTTCAGAAACCGGGACGTGCGGAAGCTGGATACCGAAAGGGATCCTGTTCTCCACTATGATGAGGTCATGAAATTCCAATGCTACGGCGGTAGTCTTTACCAGCACTTCGTTTTCGCCAATGGCGGGTACAGGGATCTCTTTCAGCTGTAAATGTGCTATGCCGAACTGTTCGAGTTGAATTGCTTTCATAAGTCAAATTTATGTAACAAATGTAAGGTCCGGATATCATTTAGGAAGGGGCCAAATAGACTTTGTAAGAGGCCGGTTTGGACAATCTACAATAATTTTTATATCTTATCCCGTCAATGGCGAACTGACGCACTCTATTCTGTACAGTTAAGTAGTTAAACGTAAAAACCACGTGATGAAATTTCTCTTGTTATCCGTCGCTTCTATATTCATTAGTTTTATATCGACCGCACAGGTAAAGGCTGATCTGAAAGCGTTTAAGAGTGGTAATGGAACGGCGGTCAGCCAGCAAGGACAATTGCTGGAGATAAGCTGGCCGGCTGGCAATGCACTTACCGGGAAGATCGTATTTGACCTGGAGCCCAGCCGTCCGTTGTTTAAAGAAATTACATTGGGTAATAAACAGATCAGCGCCAATGTAGATCCTGCATTTATATTGACAACAGGCAAGAGGGACCTGCTGTCACAAAATGGCTGGAACATCTTTTTTGATAAAGTGCCAAACAGACCACACGAATCATACCCACTAAGCATAAAAAGAAATACTGCAGCCGTTAAAACGGAAGGCAGCCGTACTGTTGTCAGTATCGGCTCACTGGCTGCAGAAAGCTTTACAGGTACACTGGAAGTTACTTTCTACAACGGCAGTCCTTTATTTAATATAGCCGCTGTGGTAAGCACAGAAGCTGATGCCAAAGCGATTGTCTTTGATGCAGGGCTGGTAAGTAGCTCCCCGGATTGGAAACAGGTATCATGGATGAATACCGGTGATAGCCTGATGCAATCCCAGGTTGCCGCAAGTGATACAGCCCGCAACCTGGCTGTGAAATACCGCACTATTGCCGCTAACGGCCGGCAAGGCACACTGGCACTGTTCCCCCCGCCGCACCAATATTTCTATCCGCTGGATGAAGCTTTTAACCTTCGCTTTACCTGGTATGGCAGTGATTATCGCCACCTGATGAAGGGCTACGGCATCGGTATCAGGCAGGAGCTGGAGGGCGATAAACGCTTTGTGCCATGGTTTAATGCACCGCCGGGAACAAAGCAGCGCCTTAATTTCTTTTGCCTGCTGAATACAGAGAGCGATGCAGCAACTTTCACCGCTGTAAAACAGTTCACGCATAACGACCGCTACGTGCCATTGCCCGGGTTTAAGACCATGTCCAGCCATTTCCATAATGAGTTTATCATGAGTGTGGTGATGGCGGGAAAACCAGTACCTGAGCATCCGGAGTTTGTGAAAGTGTTCAAACAGCTGGGGCTTGATGTTGTACACCTGGCAGAGTTTCACTACACCGCAGATCCTAAAGGACCGGACGAGAAAAGGCTGCCCCAGTTAAAGGCGCTGTTCGACTTATGTGAAAAGCAGTCGGACAAAGACTTTCTGCTGCTGCCCGGCGAAGAGCCTAACGAGTTCCTGGGCGGGCACTGGCTGGAGCTGTTTCCGCGCCCTGTGTACTGGGTGATGTCCCGCAAACCGGGTGTGCCTTATGTGGAAGAAAAAGACGGCTATGGCAAAGTATACCATGTCGGCAACAAACAGGAAATGCTGCAACTGCTGAAAGATGAACAAGGGTTAGCCTGGACAGCGCATCCCCGCACAAAAGGATCTGTGAATACACCGGATATCTATAACCATGAGGCCTTCTTTTTGTCTGACCGCTTTATGGGCGCTGCGTGGAAGGCCATGCCTGCAGATCTTTCCCAACCGCGGCTAGGCAAGAGGGTTTTAGACCTGCTGGATGACATGAATAATTGGGGAACAAAAAAGACGGTGATCTGCGAAGCAGATCTGTTCACTGTTACACAGCATAACGAGATGTATGCGCATATGAACGTAAATTATCTCATGCTGGATAAACTACCGGCCTACAAAGACAGCTGGAGCCCGATCCTGGATGCTATGCAGCATGGCAAATTCTTTGGCACTACCGGAGAAGTGCTGATGCCTTCTTTAAAGATCAACGGGCATACTTCAGGCGATAGTTTCCAGCTACCGGCCAATGGAGTTGCGGAGATAGCACTTACCTTGAACTGGACCTTCCCTATGAATTTCGTGGAAATCATTTCCGGAGATGGCGCTAATGTATACCGGGAGCGTATAGACCTCAGCCAGACACAGGCATTTGGAGAAAAGGCCTTTACTTTCAAGAGCAAACTGGCAGGACGGAAATGGGTACGTGTAGAGGCCTGGGATGTTGCGGCTAATGGCGCTTTCAGCCAGACTTTTTATATTTCCCGGTGACAATTTTTCCCGATTCCATAAAATAAATTCCCGATCTGACTGGTATGATATACCCACTGGGGTAACTTTGCAAAAATTTTCACAAGCGACATGTTTTCTTCGACCAAAGCGACCATACCAGCAGTCTTTTTTTGCCTATTCACACTTACAACAGCAGCTCAACAAACAAGCACTAAAGATACCGCTAAACGTGCACCCGCCCCCCGCGATCTGGGTGAGGTGGTGGTTTCTGCCAGCCGCAAGCCGGAAACACTGGACAATATACCATCATCCGTAACCGTAGTGACCCGTAAACAGCTGGAAGATAACCTGGCTGTTACTACAGACATTACACAGATACTTGCCAACGAAGTACCCGGCCTCGCCCCTTCTGCCCAGACCAACAGCAACGTAGGGCAGTCGCTCCGCGGGCGTTCTGTGCTTATCATGATAGATGGTATCCCGCAGTCTACTCCCTTGCGCAATGGCGAAGTGGATCTCCGTTCCATTGATCCCGCCGTACTGCAACGTATAGACGTGGTGAAAGGCGCCACCGCCATTTATGGGAACGGCGCTGCCGGCGGCCTGATCAACTATATCACGCTGACGCCTGATAACCAAACACCTATTGCCGGTCAGACCACCCTCAATATGACAGGCTCGCTTGCCGGACTGAAAAACAGTGTTGGCGGCAGGATCGGACAACTGCTGCATGGTCAGCTGGGTAAATTCGACTATGTAGTGAGCGGCGTGTTTGAAACCACAGGAGAATGGAAAGATGCCAAAGGCTACCTGGTAGGACCTAATTACAGTCTGGGAGAAACAGACAGCTATAATGCCTTTGCGAAGATCGGGTACGCGCCTAACCGCCGCCAGCGCATCCAGCTCATGTACAATTATTATAACAGCCAGCAAAATTCGAACTATACCCTGGTGAATGGGAACTACCTGACCGGAACACCAGCTACCGGCGTATTGGGCAAACAGGCAGGAGAGCCAACCGGTATTAATGGCAACCACAACCTGCAGCTTTCCTGGCATGCAGATAGCCTTATAGGTGGCACCAGCTTGCAGACCGATGCTTATTACGAATCCCGTGATGACGTGTTCTATGTTTCCCTGGGCCGTTTTGAAGGCGGCGACGGGCAGTCGCACACGCTGTCAAAGAAAAAAGGATTCCGTTTTATGTTCAACTCACCGCTGGGCCGTACAGGCAGCTTGTCTTACGGTACAGACCTGGTAAACGATATTAGCTCCCAACCCCTGGTAGACGGCCGCGTATGGGTACCGGAAATGAATATGTTCAACGTGGCTCCATTCATGGAAACGCAATGGACCTTGCTGGAAGACCTGATCCTGAAAGGCGGTGTACGGGTAGAAAGAGTAAAGATCAGTGTAGATGACTATACCACGCTGCGCATCACCAATGCCAGCGGCGCCACTGTTACCCCCAGCTTTGCTGTAAAAGGGGGCGATCTTAACTACACCTCCACCCTGTTCAATGCAGGCATCCGTTATAACCGCTTTCCCCTGTTCTCGCCTTATTTCAGCTTTTCTCAGGGATTCTCTGTGGCCGATGTTGGCCTGGCGCTTCGCGACGCAAAAGTTGATAATATCGATAAGATCAATACAGAGGCAGTGCTGGTGAACAATTACGAATTAGGCTTCGTGAGCAAAATGCCCAAATTCCGTTTTGAGCTGACCGGCTTTATCAGCACCTCTAAGCTCGGGTCAGAAATGGTATACGATGCAGCTACGGATCTGTTCAATGTAAGCAGAACACCTGAGCGTATCTATGGTTTTGAAGCTACTGTGCAATATCGCCCGCTGGCGAAGCTGGACCTGAATGCATCTTTCAGCTATGTGGAAGGTAAAGCAGACACCGGCCGTACCGGGAATTACAATGTGTACCTCAACAACCGCCGCATCGCTGCACCGAAAATAGGCGGCAGCATCGCCTACCGGCCCTTGAACACGCTGGAAGTACAATTGCACTACAGCGGCATTATGCAACGCGACCGCTTTGAGAAACTGCCCAGCGGATTGTACAAAGGCAATGAAGGTATTGTTAAAGCATATAACCTGTTCAACCTGAATGCCAGCTACCGCGTTACGCACAGCACAAGGCTTACACTGGGTATTGAGAACCTTTTCAATGCAGACTACTTCCCTGCAAGATCGCAATGGTTCATGATCCCCGGCTTCTATGCCAAGGGAAAGGGAACAGCGTTCAATATCGGTGTTGCAGTAAATTATTAGAAATAAGTGGAAAGGCCCAACTGGAATCCGGCTACTTTAACGGGAGGATTCCCTAAGAGGTCTTTATGCCATTCATAGCGATAGTTTGCTCTGAATACGGTTTGTGCAGACGGGCGGAAACTGATCCCGGGTACAATAGCAGTTACCTGGTCATAGATGTTTCCGCCCGTCTGTTTAAATTTCCCCACGTTATAATCGGCATATTCCAGGCGCAGGGCCAGGTTAATGGTAGCATTCTCCCAATCTAACATGGTGCGCTTCACAACAGGTTGCACGATATCAATAAACCCGCCCTGCTGGCGGTTTCCAAACTGCTGTGAATAGGTATCCGGAACATCGATAAACGCCCATACCCATTCGCCATTGATGTAGGTGTTCCAATGAGGAGCTACCGTGTTAAAGTCTATCGCCAGGAAATCCACGCGTCTTTTTTTATCCAGCTCAATCCCATCTTCCCTGAACTTGTTATATACCCCGCCCATCCATGATAGTCCAACTTCTCCGAATTTCCGGTGCCGGATAGCTGTTTTAAGCGTAACCAGCGGAGAACCGTTGAAGCTTTCTTCAAAGCGTTCGGGATTATCCTTGGTAGCCGGCATCCAGGTACGGTTCTCGCTATTGTTGATTATTTTATCGTCGAAACCATTGGACAGGTAAGCTTCATAAGCCCATACCCATTCATTGCGCGCATACTTTCCATAGAAGCCAAATCCTACTGTGCTCCAGGTAGAAGGGATAATGGTAGTGGAAGAGATGGGCCGGCTGATAAATTCCCATTTAGGGCCATCATGGTTTTGATTGAATGAGCCGATAGGATTCATAATTACACCGCCGCGAAGATTTAACAAGGGATGGAACTCAACATCCACTGATGCAAATTCAATATTGATCTCCTTCCCTCCTTCTTCCAGTTCGATCTCTGAGAGGAACTTGATCCGGTTCCGGATGGTGGAGGCAACAAATAAAGTAAGTCTTGGCAATTGAAACGACAGGCCTTCTTTTACACCATTTTCGCTGAAGTAGGCGGTATTAGCCTCAACATAGCCTCCTAAGGTAACGGGAAACTTGCCTACCTGCAAAAAAGGGCGGTTGTAAATGGCATCCATGTTCATCCGGATGCCGCTGGTGTCTGGCTGCACTCGTTTGAAGAGCGATGTATCTCTTTGTGCAGAGACAGAACAGGAAATAACGATAAAGACCAGGAGTAAAAATTTTTCCCTCATACCAGGTGTATAAACAAGTTTTGTGCATCCATAGTGACAACAAAAGATCGCAGCTTTCTTTCTGCGGGACCCTGCACCACTTCTCCCTTTGTGTTAAACTCACTTCCATGCGCCGGACAGCTAAGCAGGTCGCCGCTTACGTTGAGCTCATTGTACTGGTGACTGCAACGTAATAGCAAGGCAGTATAATCATCTGCGCCGTTACGATATACTACCAGCGGATAGTTCAGGCGCTCGTTCCTGACAATGACGTAGCGTTTATATTGCGGCTGCCCATTGCGGGATGAGGCAATAAAAGCGGACTGTGGCAGCTGCATTTGGTTGCTGCTGTCAATCGGGGCAGTAATTTGCCGGGATGAATTGCAGCTTTCCGCCAACACCGGTATGCCCACCATTCCCAGGCAGGCGAACCCGCATTGCTGTATAAATTCCTTCCTGTTCATATTAAAGGCTTTCTAAAAATCTGATCAGCTGCTGTTTGTCCTGCGCTGATAATTGCAGGAACTGCTTACGGCTATTCTCCGCCTCTCCCCCGTGCAATGTGATAGCTGCTTCTATGGTTCCCGCCCTGCCGTCATGCAGCAAAAAATATTGCCCGCCCTGTGACTGTTTTGACAGGCCCAATCCCCATAAGGGTGGCGTTCTCCATTCTTCCGGCAGCGCATAGCCTTCGGTATAGCCATCATTCAAACCTGTGCCCATATCGTGCAACAGGAGGTCTGTATAGGGGAAAAATGTTTTCTGAGAAAGCGCTGCTATGGGCGAATAGCCCGTCTTCAGTTCCGGGGTATGACATTTGGCGCAGCTAATGTTGATGAAGATCTGTCTGCCTGCTTTTACGCTTTCATCTGCTGTATTTCTTTGTATAGGCGCTTTCAGGGTTCTTAAGTAGAATACCACATCCAATACTGTCTGGGTACTGATCTCGGGATCGATGGGATGTCCGCTGTAGGTATCGCCGGCTTCATATGATGAAGTGATCCCGATATCCTGATTATATGCTGCGGCTGTTTGCTGCAGCAGGTCATACGCGGCGGCTTTCTTACCGATGCGGCCTATGTACCTTCCGTTATGCTCAATTGTTCCCTGCCGCGGTATGCAATATGCCGGAGCATGGATCCAGTTGGGCCGGCCGGAAATGCCATCGCCGTTAGCATCATCCGGATCTGCCAGCGCCAGGATAGCGGCATCGGGTACTGCATCCAGGAAGCCAAGCCCTGTATTCGCAGGAGGCATAAAGTTCGAAGCAGGAGCCCCGGCAGGAATGTTCTCCGGTGTAAATCCTGGCAAAGCCCGGTGTTGCAATTGCGGGCCTCCCTGACCCAGGAAGCGGTTGCCCAATGTATCTGACTGACCAAAGCGCGTTAAAGTGGTGAAGGGATGCCCCTTGCCATCACCGGCATGGCAGGTGCCGCAGGAGGTAGCTACAAACAGGGGGCCCAGACCGGTTTCTTTGGTAAAGACATCATCATTAAAGGCCACATCCCCCCGGAGAAACTGGATATGCTCTCCGGGAGTCAGGCCTTCCACAGGGCCATCCAGCAGACTATCATCCGCCGGCGTTTTGGGCAGCACTTTTTCACAAGCCGATAAGAACGCGACAACAGTAACAATGCCTGCTGCAGCTCTCCATTTTTTAGATATATAGCATACCATTTTTTAGACTTGCCTAAATTTATAATAATGCAAGTCTAATCATTTTTTATATTCTATCCAAAAAACAGGCGTTCTCATTCGTCATCATGCCCACTTGCCTTCTCTTTTGATAAAACATAAAAAGCGCCTTTGGTAATTACGGGCGTATCCGGCGCCAGTTCTCCCAAAACGGCTATCTGCACATAGCCCAGCTCCGCAACACCGGTGATCACCTCCACTTTTCTAAAGCTAAAATGCCTGCCCTCTTCCTGGCTAACACTATCTACCGCAAAAATGTAATCCTTGCCTTCAGAACGGACCACCGCATCTGCTGGTACAGCAGCCGTAAGCTGGTTGCCAATATCGATCAGGGCGGTTACATACATGCCGGGTATCAGGTGAGAGCTGGCGGCATCCCGGATAACAGCATGCACGATAATGCCCTTGCTGTCGTCTTCAAATGATTTATTCACGCCGTAGATCTCACCCTGGATCTGCCGGTTATTCTGATTAGTGAGGGTAAAATGTACTTTCTGGCCGGTCTTTACCTTGAAGAGGTCTTTTTCATACACCACCAGGTCGCAATGGATCTGCGAATTATCGATGATCTCCATTAAAGGCTGGCTGGTTGCGGCATAGGTGCCCGTGTTCACGGCAATATGTCCCACGGTGCCGCTGATAGGCGCGGGAACCGCTACCTGGGTAGCGATGTTGCCGTTTAGCGCCCCTGCCGGGCTGATACCCAGCTGCTGCAGCTGCTTTTCCAGGGTCAGTATCTTTGCTTTCTCTGCATTATAGTTAGCCTGTACCTGCTGCAGGTTTTTCCCGGTTCCGGCATTGGCTTCCATTAACTCTTTCTGACGTTTGAGCTCGTCCTGGGTAAAGGCGAAGGAGTTTTTTGCTGTAAGGTACTCCTGCTGCATCTTAACGAAATCAGGGTTTTCAATGACCACCAGCACCTGACCTTTATTGACGGACTGTCCTTCCAGGACATTGATCTTACGGACAATCCCGCCCATGAGCACGTTCACTTCTGCCTTGTTCTGGGGAGGCACTGCCAGCTGTCCGCTGGCTTTTATTACGGCATTCAGGTTTTTCTGTTCGATCTTACCGATCTCTATGCCTACGGTTTTCAGCTGCGCTTCGCTTAATTCCAGTTCGCCGCCATGCGTTTCTTCTTTCTCTGCTGTCTTCTCTGCGGCTTGCTCCGGTTGTTTTTGGCTGCTGCTGCCACAGGATGCCAGCAATAATGCGGTGAGTATGGAAAGGATATATTGTTTGATCTTCATTGCAAAAGTTTTAAACGGATTACTGTTGATCGCCTTGCAGGTATTGTAATTTGATGACCACATTGTTTTGCTGGTTAAGTGCAGTCAGGTAGTTTAGCCTGGTCTGGATGGCCAGGGAAAGGTTTTGGATAAACTCCACATAACCGATCTCTCCTTTGCTGAAAGCAAACTGCGCCACCCTGATCTGCTCATCTGCCAGGCGCAGACCGGATGAAAGATAATAGTCTACGGATTGCTTGTATTTGAGATACTCGCGGTACTGCTGCCTCCACTGGATATCCAGCTGCTGACGGGTGGCATCCAGCCTGGATTGCGCCACTGCTACGCCTATCTTTTCCGCATTGACCTTCGCCTTATAGGAGCCCATGAATAAAGGCAAACCAAGGCCCACCTGGAAGCCTGCGATGCGGGTGCCCGGAAAATACTTACGCTCGATATTTGCCGGGTTAAAACCACCGATGATGAGCTGGTGATTATAGCCAAGCGTGATCTCCGGTAACATGCGGGCTCTTTCCAGCTTTACTTTGGAGCCGGCAAGACGGATAGACTGATCATAGTAATCCAGCAAAGGATGCTGAGCGGCAGCAGCCGTATCGGCGGTAGCCAGGAATGGTATGGGATGAAGGCTGTCTGCTGCAATTGTAATAGTCCCTTCGGTGTTGATCAATTGCTGTAAGGACAGTTCATAAATGTTCAGCTCTGCCTGTGCTTCTCTTCTCAGCAATTGGATCTCCTGGTATTTATTCTGTGCAGTGAGCCGTTCGAGGTTGGAGGTTTCGCCGGTTCGCTGCCGTACTTCCGCTTTCCTGGAAAAGTCCTGGTAAATACTATCCAGGTAATCCAATACTTTGATCTTTTCCGTTCCGTAAACGTAATTGTACCAGGCCGTCTTCACATCACGGATCACTTCTGCCTCCGTGAGCTTCTTTGTCTTTTCGGCCAGCAGTGTTTGCTGCCGGAAAACATTCTTTTGGTTCTTATACAAACCAGGCAGGGCAAAGCTTTGTGTGATGCCGAGTGCATTATCAATGTTACCACCGCTGGTAGGATCCTGTGTGAGCATCAGGTTAGTTTTCCCGGGATCGAAGGAGGACTTTGTCACTGCCTTGCTTTGTTCTACTTCCAGCGAGGCGGTTTTCACGTTCAGGTTATGCTGCAAAGCCATGTTGATACAGTCTTGTAAAGACAATGGTTTTGTTTGCGCCTGTGCCTGTTTACCGGGTAAGAGGCCCAGCGCCGCCACCATGATCAGCACAGTAGTTATGGATGGAACTTTGCTCTTTCCATTTCCTTCCCTGGAAGAGAAGAGCATGTACAGGCAGGGCAGCACAAAAAGCGTGAGCAGGGTTGCGGTGATCAATCCTCCTATCACCACAGTGGCCAGGGGGCGCTGTACTTCAGCCCCTGCACTGTTGGATAAGGCCATTGGTAAAAAGCCCAGTGAAGCCACTGCTGCCGTCATAATAACAGGGCGGAGCCGCACCCGGGTACCTTCCAGCACACGCTGATCAATATCTGTGATGCCTTCCTGCTTCAGCTGATTGAAATATCCGATCAGTACAATACCGTTCAATACCGCCACACCAAATAAAGCAATAAAGCCCACACCGGCAGAGATACTGAAAGGCATCCCCCTGATCAGCAGCGCGAATATGCCGCCAATAGCAGACAAGGGAACGGCTGTAAAAATTAGTAACATATACTTCAGGGAACGGAAGGTGACATACAATAAGAAAAGGATCAGCAATAAGGCCAAAGGAACTGCTATAGATAAACGCTGTTTGGCTTCCCGGAGGTTCTGAAACTGGCCGCCATAGGTGGTAAAATATCCTGCCGGTAGCCTGAGCTTTTCATTTAAGATCTGTTGTATTTCATTGACGGTACTTTCCACATCACGTCCGCGTACGTTAAAGCCTACATAGATACGCCGCTTTGCATCTTCCCTGGAAACCTGGGCAGGCGCATCTTTGAACTCGATAGATGCTACCTGGTTCAGTGGTACCCTGTTACCTGAAGGCAAAGGAATAAAGAGGTTTTCTATATTGATGATATGCTCCCGCAGATCTCTTCGCAACCTTACTACCATGTCAAAGCGCTTCTCGCCTTCAAACACTACACCGGCTACGTTGCCTGCAAAGGCAGTTTTCAGTATGGTATTTACATCGCTGACCGACAAACCATATTGCGCCATCTTATCCCGGTTATATTCTACGGCTATCTGCGGAAGGCCGTTTACCTTCTCTACAAATGGTTCACTTACACCTTTTACGGGTGCCATCAGGGCAGCGGCTTTATTGGCTTGTTCGGTGAGCACGTCCAGGTCATCGCCATAGATCTTTACGGCCACGTCCTGGCGGATGCCTGTCATCAGCTCATTGAAACGCATCTGCATAGGCTGAGTGATCTCTATATTAAGGCCTGGCAGGACCTTTAATGCTTCCTCCATCTTTTCTATCATCTCATCTTTTGACTTTGCAGAAGTCCATTTTTCTTTGGGGAGCATGGCCACCATCATATCCCCTCTTTCCAGGGGCATGGGGTCGGTAGGTATTTCTGCACTGCCGATACGGGTAACGACTTGCTTTACCTCGGGGAATTTATCTTTGAGGATCCTCTCCGCTTTACCGAAAGTGGATACTACCTGAGATAAGGAAGTGCCTTGCATCATGGATATTTCTACGGTGAGATCACCTTCTTCCAGGGTGGGGATAAACTCTCCGCCCATACGGCTGAAGATCACCATGCTGAGGATAAAGAGGCCGACTGCGATCACTATGGTGGCTATCTTCCACTTTAATGCCTTCTTTAACAGCGGCTCATAAACACGGTGGAACTTATCCATGATCCTGTCTGAAATATTCCTTTTGTGCACAGTGCCACGGCTTAATACCAATGCGCTCATCATCGGCACATAGGTAAGCGACAATATAAATGCGCCCAATATGGCGAATACCACGGTTTGCGCCATAGGCCGGAACATCTTTCCTTCTATACCTACCAGCGAGAACAGGGGGAGATAAACGATGAGGATAATTATTTCGCCAAAGGCTGCGCTGTTCCTGATCTTAGAGGCGGCTGTGTATACCTCTTCATCCATTTGCTTTTTGCTGAGTACAGGTGTTGCAGCAAGCAGGCCACTGCCTGTTATTCTATGCACAATCGCTTCTACGATGATCACGGCGCCGTCTACGATCAATCCAAAGTCGATTGCGCCAAGGCTCATCAGGTTGCCGGATACGCCGAAGGTGCTCATCAGTCCGAAAGCAAACAGCATGGCGAGGGGAATAACGGAGGCCACCAGCAAGCCCGCACGGAAATTACCCAGCAGCAACACAAGGATGAAGACTACGATCAGTGCGCCTTCGATCAGGTTCCGCTTTACGGTGCCGATGGCCCGGTCTACCAATTCTGTTCTGTCTATGAATGGTTCAATTACTACTCCTTCGGGAAGGCTACGCTGGATCTGCTTCATGCGCTCCTTTACGTTGGCGATCACCTTATTAAAATTCTCGCCTTTCAGCATCAGGGTTACGCCGGCCACTACTTCGCCTTCGCCATTGCGGGTAACGGCTCCATAGCGGGTGGCGCTGCCAAACTGCACGTCGGCAATATCACGGATCAGTACAGGGATGCCGTTCACATTCCTGATGACGATCTTTTCGATGTCGCTAAGGGATTTTACCTGTCCGAGGCCGCGTATGAAATAGACATTACTGCGCTGTTCAATATAGCTGCCGCCGGTGTTTTCGTTGTTCTTTTCTAATGCGGCATAGATCTCCGGGATGGTAATGTTCTGTGCATTCAGCTTCTCGTTATCCAGGGCTATTTCATATTGCTTTACATAGCCTCCCCAGCCGCTCACTTCTGCGAGGCCTTCTGTACCGGCCAGCTGGGTACGGATGATCCAGTCCTGCATGGTACGCAGGTCCATGGCAGAATACTTCTTTTCATAGCCTTTTTTGGCGTGCAGCACATACTGGTAGATCTCTCCCAGTCCGGTGGTGACAGGCGCCAGGGAAGGTTCTCCCAGGTCTTTAGGAATGAGCCGTTCTGCTTCTTTTAAGCGTTCTCCTACCTGCTGGCGGGCCCAATATACATCCACATGATCCCTGAACACGATGGTGATCACGGAAATGCCGGAACGGGAGATGGAACGTCTTTCTATTACATCCGGGATGTTGGCCATCGCCAATTCGAGGGGGGCGGTAATATACTGCTCCACTTCCTGGGCGCCCAGGGAAGGCGCCTGGGTAATGATCTGTACCTGGTTATTGGTAATATCGGGCACAGCATCGATGGGTAACTGATTCATTGAATACACGCCCCAAATGACCAATCCTAAGGTCAATGCGCCAATGATCAGCTTATTCCTTATGGAAAACCTGATAATCTTATCAAACATAAATGATGTGATGGTTTAAATGGCCTGCAGCTATACCCCACGCAGACATAGGATACCATGCTCCGGCGATAAAACCGGGCAATGTTTAGCATGAAAAAAAGGAATACACTAGCTCAACTGGGGTGGTTGCCAGATGGGAAGGGATACTTCAATTAAAGAAGCGATGTGGTAAGTATCATGATCTACACCTTGCTGGGGAAGAAAGGTTTCTATTTCTATAAAGGGCTGGCTAAACGAAAATCCGGCGCAACAGCTGCAAATACAAAAGGGAGAGCAAATATCATTATGGTCATGCCCCTGGCTGGTAGTCTTTGAGATGGTCTGTTGCGTGTCAGATGAGCATGCGTTCGCGTCGGCGCAGGGCATGCACCCCAGGACCAACACCAACAGGCATAATATGAAGGCTGTTAAACGCACGGCGTAAAGATAAATCCTATTTCTTTTTCGGGAAAAACTAAAAATACAATCCAGTTGCAAAACATTGTATCCTTTTTAACAAGCTGATATTCTTAAACTTATGAGGATGGCACAACCTTTGTACAATTCGGGTGTTATCATATTATGTCAACTATTTATTCAAATAAAATGTGGAATGCATGAAAACACTTATTCTGTCATCAGCATCGCTGGTGATGATTACCTTAGCAACGGGTTGTGTGAGCAATAAGAAATTTGCCCAGCTACAATCCAGCTATAATGACTTGCAGAATCAGAACAGGGAACTGGACGGACGGTACCAGAGCACCCAGCGGGAGCTTACCGGCGCTAAAACAAGGGTAGAAAGCCTGGAAGAACAAATTGCAGCACAGCGTACAGGATTGGCGGCTTTGCAGGCTGCATTGGATAAGTGCCTTAATTCCACCAGCCAGGGGAATGTGAACATCTCTAAACTGGTAGACGAGATCAATGCTTCCAACAGGTATATTCAACACCTGGTAAATACCAAGAACAAGAGCGACTCGCTTAATATGGTATTGACCAACAACCTGACCCGTTCACTGAGCAGGGAAGAGATGAGGGATGTGGATGTGCAGGTGTTAAAAGGCGTTGTGTATATCTCGCTTTCCGACAAGATGCTGTATAAATCCGGCAGCTATGAGATCTCTCCTACTGCAAATGAGACATTGGCCAAGGTGGCAAAGATCATTACGGATTACAAAGACTACGATGTGCTGATCGAAGGTAATACGGATAATGTGCCGATTTCCCAGAAGAACATCCGTAACAACTGGGATCTGAGCGCCCTGCGGGCATCTTCCGTTGTGCAGGCCCTGCAGAACGAGCATGGCGTAGATCCTAAGAGGTTAACCGCCGGCGGCCGGGGTGAGTACAACCCGATTGCCACCAATGCTACCGAAGATGGCAAATCCAAGAACAGGCGTACCCAGATCATCGTTACACCGAAACTGGACCAGTTTATGGATCTGATAGAGAAAGCACCGGATAGTGATTCTACCGGAGTTAAATAATCAGCAAGCAATGAAGGTATAAAGAGGGTGTCTCCACAGAAAGAGGCACCCTCTTTTTATTTAACTTCATAGTATGGAACAATCCTACTGGCTGACGCGCTTTATGATACTTCGCCTGCTGGGAGCCATCTACGCCACCGCCTTCCTGGTGGCTATTCAGCAGGTGGTTCCGCTGATAGGTGAACATGGGCTGTTACCGGTAGATCTGTTCCAGCAGCGGGTGACTGAGCACTTCGGTTCCAGCGCTGCAGGCTTCCGGCGCCTCCCCTCTCTCTTCTGGTTCATTCATGGCGATGCGGCATTACTAACAATTGCATGGATCGGTTTTCTGCTTTCCTGTGTAGTGCTGGCTGGATTTGCCAATGCCATCATACTAACCGTGCTCTGGATCCTGTATATGTCGCTGGTGCATGTGGGACAGGAATGGTATGGATACGGATGGGAGATCCAGCTGCTGGAA
>Ga0209758_1001719_pt1 | contig 24484 bp, 16 predicted proteins | sample AraplaMF_Col_mMF_FD_184258 | JGI IMG/M metagenome (GOLD analysis project Ga0209758, IMG submission 184258) | Arabidopsis root microbial communities from the University of North Carolina, USA - plate scrape MF_Col_mMF (SPAdes) (version 2) | ecosystem: Host-associated > Plants > Roots > Endosphere...
GTTGAGCACGTCCGGCGGCGCGCCGACGGCGAGTTGGCGGGAAATCGCCACCTGCTCCTTCCAGGCATCGAACCCGTCGGACTGCACACCCACGGCGACATCGAGGTAAAGCCCGATCTTCATGCCAAGACGGGCCGCGGCATCCCGGCACGAGTGCAACTGCTGATCGGCGCACCACTGCACGAATTTGACGAATTCGATTTCGGCGCCATCGGGGCCGGCGTGAAGCTCGGCGCCGCGGGCATCGTCCGGCCGCTGCCATTCCGCCGGCCATTCCCACCACGGGTGCCCGTAGCGATGCCGCAACACCTCGAAACAGGCAAAGCGCGACAGCATGGCGCCGCGCTCGGCGCGGAATTTCGCGAACGCCGCACGGCGTTCCGGCGCAGCACCGGCCTTGAACGCCTCGAACGCCGCCCGCAGCGCGCGCCACTTCAGCGCGGCGACGGCGGCATAGTCGACGACGTCGCTCTGCCGCAGCCGCAACAGAGTGTCATCATCGCCGGCTAGCATATGCGGTGAATACTCCGGCAGCCTTTCGACGTCGATGTAGAGCGCGTTGAGAAACAGCCGGCTGTTGGGCGAGTAAGGACTGCAATCCGACGGACGATCGTCAAACAGGGCATGCAGCGGATTGAGCCCGATGCCGCCGGCGCCGAGATCGGCTGCCAGTTCGATCAGCCGTTCAAGGTCGGTGAAATCGCCCATGCCCCAATTGCGTGCCGAGCGGACGCCATAGAGTTGCACCGCCAGAATCCACGAGCGGTCGAAATCGCCGCGAAAGGCCTTTTCGGGTGCCACGATGAACGGCGTCTGTTCGCTCATTCCGGACGCATCGGTGAGATGGAGACGATAAATGCCGATGGCGAGGTGGCCCGGCCATTCGATGGTCCGCTCATTGGCCGTCCCCTCGGCGATCGCGGCGGCGCCCCGGATTATTTTCCACTGCAGTGGAAATCTGGCCGCCTCGCTGACCTCCGATCGCGCATTCCGTCCGGCGCGCGCCACCACGGGTTGGCCGAGAAGCCGGCGCGGCGGCATCGCAGGCATGGCATCGAGGATGATTTGCAAGGCATCCACGCCGGTGGTGCGGCGATGGCCCTGGCCATCGAAATATTCAGTCTGGATGCCGAGGTCGGCAGCTTTGGCAAAAAGGTCCATTGGGCACGCCGCTTGCAAGGCAACGATCTGAGACGACGTCGCGAATATGTCAAGTTGGGGAAGAGGATAGTCGTTTTCAACGCGATACTGTAGGGCCGGTTCCTGAGGGAACTAAACCTCCTGTGAAAGGCTTGGTAGGATGTCCGCACCGTCTCGTTATCGATATCCGAAATGGGACGAAATTCCTATTGCAGTGGCATCACCGTGAACAAACCGACCCAGATAACCGAGAGCGCCGCGGCTGGCGGGGCTTTCCTGATCGAAAACATCTATCCGGCGATCGATGGCGGCCGGTTTCCGGTCAAGCGCATCGTCGGCGAGCCTATTGACGTATGGGCCGACATCTACCGCGACGGTCACGAAGTGATCGCCGCGGCGCTGATCTGGCGCCGTGAGCAGGACCGCGACTGGCAACGGGCTCCGATGACGCATGATATCAATGACCGCTGGGGCGGCAGCTTCGTGCCGAACAGCATCGGTCGCTACGTCTATGCCATCGAGGCCTGGACCGATGAATTCGCGACCTGGCGTCATGGATTCGAAATGAAGCAGAAGGCCGGGCAAGATGTCGGCCTGGAAGCGCTGGAAGGCGCGGGATTGCTCACCAAGGTGCAGGGCGTCGAACCGTCCGCAGCGGCGGTGATCCTGCGCCAATGCGAGGCATATCTGCAGACCGGCGACGCCGCGCCGCTTCTGGCGCCCGAATTGAAGGACGCCATGGCTGAAAACCAGTGGCGGCCCGATCTGACACGCTCGCAGCTGCTGCCGCTGATGGTGGATCGGCCACTGGCGCGCAACGGCGCCTGGTATGAGATGATCCCGCGCAGCCAGGGCAAGACGCCCGGCGAGCACGGCACTTTCCGCGACTGTATCGCGCGGCTACCGGATGTCGCCGCGATGGGGTTCGAGGTGGTGTACTTCACGCCGATCCATCCGATCGGCCGCATCAACCGCAAGGGCCGCAACAATGCCGTGAGCGCCGAGCCCGGCGACCCCGGCAGCCCCTACGCGATCGGCGCCGCCGAAGGCGGCCACGACGCCATCCACCCTCAACTCGGCACGCTGGAGGATTTCCGCGAGCTGGTCGCGGCGTGCAAAGCCCTCCAAATGGAGGTCGCGCTCGATTTCGCCGTGCAGTGCGCGCCTGACCATCCCTGGCTGACGCAGCATCCGAACTGGTTCAGGAAACGGCCGGACGGCTCAATGCGCTACGCGGAGAACCCGCCGAAGAAATACCAGGACATCGTCAATCCGGACTTCGCTTCCGAGGACGCCGGCTCGCTGTGGGATGCGCTGCGCGACGTCATCCTGTTCTGGATCGACCAGGGCGTGAAGATCTTCCGGGTCGACAATCCGCACACTAAGCCGCTCAATTTCTGGGAATGGCTGATCCGCGAGGTGCAGCTTCGCCATCCGGACGTGATTTTCCTCGCCGAGGCCTTTACCCGGCCGAAGCTGATGAAGGGTCTTGCCAAGCTCGGCTTCACCCAGTCCTACACCTATTTTACCTGGCGGACCCAGAAATGGGAGCTCGAGCAATACCTGACCGAACTGACCGGTTATCCCGAGCGCGATTTCTATCGGCCCAATTTCTTCGTCAATACCCCGGATATCCTGCCCTTCCACCTGCAGAGCGGCGAGCCCTGGATGTTCAAGTGCCGTATGGCGCTGGCGGCCACGCTGTCGAGCGTTTACGGAATCTACAATGGCTTCGAACTGCTCGAACACGAACCGATTCCGGGCAAGGAGGAGTACCTCGATTCCGAGAAATACGAGATCAAGGTCCGCGACTGGGACAAGCCCGGCAACATCAAGCCCTATATTCGCGCGCTCAATCTGGCGCGGCGCAGCCATCCGGCGCTGCAGCAAATCAACAATCTGCGGTTTGTCCACATCGACGACGGCAACGTCACCGGATTTGTCAAGCAGTCCGCGGATATGACAGACACCATTGCCGTTGCGATCGCGCTGTCGCACGACCCCCACGAATTCTGGCTGCCGCTTGGCGACGTCCAGATCGAGGTCGCAGGCGAACGCCGCAATGTCGCGGCGGTCGAAAATCTTCTGACCGGCGAGCGTCACCCGATCGAATGGGGTGGCATTCACCTGCGCATCGATCCGATGCGCGATCCCGCCCTGCTGTTTCAATGTCTGGCCTGAAGAGACATGGCCATGAACGTGATGCATTCAATCGACGCCAAGCCGATGCCAAGCGCCGTCGCCGCGGACGAGCTCTGGTACAAGGACGCCATCATCTATCAGTTGCACGTCAAGGCGTTCGCCGACAGCAACAATGACGGGATCGGCGATTTCGCCGGCCTGACCGAGAAACTCGATTACCTGCAAGAACTCGGTGTCACGGCGCTGTGGCTGCTGCCGTTCTATCCATCGCCGGGCCGCGACGACGGTTATGACATCGCCGATTACGGCGCCATCAATCCCGACTTCGGCAACATGAAGGATTTTCGCCGCTTCATCGTCGAAGCCAAGCGGCGCGGCCTGCGGGTGATCACCGAACTCGTCATCAACCACACCTCAGACCAGCACGACTGGTTCAAGCGCGCCCGGCGCAGCGACCCGAAGTCCAGCGCCCGCAACTGGTATGTCTGGAGCGATACCGACCAGAAATACCAGGGCACGCGGATCATCTTTACCGACACCGAAAAATCCAACTGGACGTGGGATCCGGAGGCCGGCGCGTTCTATTGGCACCGGTTCTTCTCGCACCAGCCCGATCTGAATTTCGACAATCCGCGCGTCGTCAGCGCCGTGGTGCAGGTGATGAAGCGCTGGCTTGACACAGGCGTCGACGGGTTTCGCCTCGACGCGATCCCTTATCTGTGCGAGCGCGACGGCACCAACAACGAGAACCTGCCCGAGACCCACGCCGTCATCAAGAAGCTGCGCGCCGAGCTCGACGCCTACGCCAAGGGCAAGGTGCTGCTGGCCGAGGCCAATCAGTGGCCGGAGGACGTGCAGGAATATTTCGGCCAGGGCGACGAATGCCAGATGGCCTACCACTTCCCGCTGATGCCGCGGATCTACATGGCGATCGCGCAGGAAGACCGCTTCCCGATCACCGACATCTTGCGGCAGACCCCCGATATTCCAACGAACTGCCAGTGGGCGCTGTTTCTGCGCAACCATGACGAACTCACGCTGGAAATGGTGACCGACGTCGAGCGCGACTATCTGTGGTCGACCTACGCCAACGACCCCCGCGCCCGCATCAACGTCGGAATCCGCCGACGGCTGGCGCCGCTGATGGACAATGACCGCCGCAAGATCGAGTTGATGAACTCGCTGCTGCTGTCGTTTCCTGGCACCCCGATCATCTATTACGGCGATGAGATCGGCATGGGCGACAACATCTATCTCGGCGACCGCAACGGCGTTCGCACGCCGATGCAATGGACGCCGGACCGCAATGGCGGATTTTCGCGCGCCGACCCGGCGCGGCTCTACGCTCCGACCATCATGGACCCGGTATACGGCTATGAGGCCGTCAACGTCGAGGCGCAGTCGCGCAGCCTGTCTTCGCTGCTGAGCGCCACCAAGCGGCTGATCTCGGTGCGCAAGTCGACGCTGGCCTTCGGCCGCGGCACCATGACGTTCATCCGCCCGGTGAACCGTTCGGTGCTGGCCTATGTCCGGCAATATGGCGACGAAGTCATTCTGTGCGTCGCCAATCTGTCGCGCTCCGCGCAGGCCACCGAACTCGACCTGTCGGCCTGGAAGGAACGGATGCCGCTGGAAATGCTGGGTCGCACCCGGTTTCCGCCGATCGGCGAACTGCCTTACATGATCACGCTGGCACCCTACGGGTTCTATTGGTTCCAGCTCCGGGAGCGCGACGCATCCGAGCATGTCGCGCCGAGCGTCGTTCCCGAGTTCGAAACCCTTGTGGTGCCGCTCAACGCCACCTGGATGTCGCTGGCACGCACCCGGGGTGTGTTCGAGCGAGACGTGCTGCCGACGCATCTTGCCCGGACCCGCTGGTACCCGGAACGCTCGGCCAAGGCGATCCAGCCGATCCTGACCTCGGCGATCCCGTTTTGCGATATCGGCGACAACCGCCCCTGGCTGGTTTTCTTCGAAGCGCCGCAGCGCGGCGTGCCGACGCGCTACGTGCTGCCGATGCGGATCGAATGGGTGCGCTTCGATCGTGAGCGCTACAATCCGCATGCCTTTGCAGCGGTGCGCCAGGGCGCGCGCGAAGGCACGCTATTGGATGTAGCCACCGACGAAATCTTCATCGCGCTGATGCTGCGCAACCTCCGCAACAGCCTGACCGTCGAGGAGGGCGAAACCCAGCTGGAATTCCGTCCAACGGGGTTGCTGCTGGAAAAGCCGGAGAAACCGCTCGAGCATATCCGTGCCGTCGAGACGGAGCAGTCCAACTCCACCGCGCTTGTAGGCAACGAATACGTCGTGAAAGTCTATCGAAAGCTGGTGACCGGCATCAATCCCGAGATCGAGGTCGGCCGCTTTCTCACCGAAGTTGCCGGTTTCGGCAACACGCCGGCCTTGTTAGGCAGCGTCGAATACATCGAAGGCGATCGGCGCAGCGCGGTTGCCGTCGTTCACGCCTTCGTCGCCAATCAAGGCGACGCCTGGACGGTGACGTCGGCCTATCTGGACCGCTTCGTCGAAGAACAACGGTTGCTTGCCGCCAGCGACCGCCCTGGCGAAAGCGAGGAACAGATTCCCTATTTGCGCTACATGGCGCAGACCGGCCGCCGGGTCGCCGAGATGCAGATGGCGCTGGCCAGCCGCGACGACATCGCCGATTTCAAGCCGGAGCCGACCACTGCCGATGACGTACGGCAATGGGTCGACGAGATCGTCGCCCTGGCCGAAACCGCCTTCGACGGCATGGCGCAGCGTCGCGCCGCGGCAAGGGAGTCCGACCGGTCCCTGATCGATCAACTGCTGGCGCTTCGCCCTCATCTGCGCGATCGTTTGCGGGAGTTGCTGCCGGAAGATGCCGCCGCATTGAAGATCCGGCTCCACGGCGATTTCCATCTCGGACAGATGCTGATCGCCAAGGATGACATCTTCATCATCGACTTCGAAGGCGAGCCTCGCCGGGCCCTGTCCGAGCGCCGCCGCAAGGCGCCGGCGGCGCGGGACGTCGCCGGCCTCGTTCGCTCGATCGATTATTCAGTCATCGCTGCGCTGGAACGCGCGTTGAGGATCGCGCCCGACGAACACGGCAAGCTTGCTGCGGCGCTGGATACCTGGCGCGACCGCGCAACAGCGGCGTTTCTCAGCGCCTACCATGAGACCATGACGGATGCACGGCTATGGCCGGCCGATGCCAGCACCGCTGCGGGAATGCTGAATTTCTTTCTGCTGGAGAAGGCATTCTACGAGATCGAATACGAGCTGGCGTACCGGCCCGACTGGCTGCGGGTTCCGGTCGCCGGTACGCTTCGCATCCTGTCGCAACACCTCGAGGAAGTCGCATGACCAATTTACCCGCCGAGGCTTACGCAATCGTCGAAGGTCGGCACTCCGATCCATTCCACTATCTCGGTCCGCACAAGGAAGATGACAAGACCGTGGTGCGGGCGTTTCTGCCCGAGGCCACCAAGGTCGAAGCCGTCGATGATCAGGGCGCCGCGGCGGCGCTTGAGCGCGTCCATGATGCCGGGCTGTTCGTCGGTCCGCTGCCCAACGGTTCCAACCGCTACCAGTTGCGCGCGCGCTTCGGCAACAATGTCGTGGAACTGGACGATCCCTACCGCTTCCCGCCGATCCTGACCGATTTCGATCTCTATCTGCTCGGCGAAGGCACCCATCAGCGCCTCTACGACAAATTGGGCGCCCACCCGATGACGCTGGAGGGTGTCCCCGGCGTCGCCTTCGTGGTGCTTGCGCCCAATGCGCGGCGGGTCAGCGTGGTCGGCGATTTCAATTTCTGGGATGCACGGCGACACCCGATGCGGGTGCGGGGCAGCGGCTATTGGGAATTGTTCGTGCCGCGCGCCGTGGCCGGCAACCACTATAAGTTCGACATCATCGGCCCGAATGGACAGCACCTGCCATTGAAGTCCGACCCGATGGCGTTCGCTGCGGAGATGCGCCCGAGCACCGCCTCCATCGTGTTCGATGAAACCCGGCTGCCTCATCCGCGCCCGGCACGCCCGGGCATCAACGCGCTGAGCGCGCCGATGTCGATCTATGAGGTGCACCTCGGCTCGTGGCGGCGCAAGAACGGCCACGAGTGGCTGACCTACCGCGATCTCGCCGAACAACTGCCGCGCTACGTGCGCGATCTCGGCTTTACCCATGTCGAGTTTCTCCCCATCAACGAACATCCTTTCGATGGCTCGTGGGGCTATCAGCCGACCGGCATGTACGCCCCGACCAGCCGCTTCGGGCCGCCGGAAGATTTCGCCGCGCTGGTCGACGCGTGCCATCGCGAAGGTCTCGGCGTCCTGCTGGACTGGGTGCCCGGACACTTTCCAGACGATCCGCACGGGCTCGGCGATTTTGACGGCACGGCGTTTTACGAACACGCCAACCCGCTGCAAGGCCGTCACCTTGATTGGGGGACACTGATCTACAATTACGGCCGCACCGAAGTCGTCAATTTCCTGGTGGCGAATGCGCTGTTCTGGCTCGAACGTTATGGCATAGACGGCCTGCGCGTCGATGCCGTGGCCTCGATGCTCTATCTCGACTACAGCCGGCCCGCCGGCGGGTGGATCCCTAACAAATATGGCGGCCGCGAGAATCTCGAGGCCATCAACTTCATCCGCCGCTTCAACACCGAGGTGTTCGCGCGCTTTCCACAGGCGACCACCGCGGCGGAGGAATCCACCGCGTGGCCGCAAGTATCACGCCCGGTCGAATTCGGCGGCCTTGGTTTCGGCTACAAGTGGAACATGGGCTGGATGCACGACACGCTGAGCTACATCGGCAAAGACCCGATTCACCGCAGACATCACCACAACGATATCCTGTTCGGCCTGCAATACGCATTCTCGGAAAACTTCATCCTGCCGCTGTCCCATGACGAGGTGGTTCACGGCAAGCGGTCCATCATCGGCCGGATGCCAGGCGATCCATGGCAGCGCTTCGCCAATCTACGCGCTTATTACGCGTTCATGTTCGGTCATCCCGGCAAGAAGCTGCTGTTCATGGGCTGCGAGTTTGCCCAGGAGCGGGAGTGGAGCCATGATCGTTCGCTCGATTGGCATCTGCTGGAACAGGACAGCCACGCCGGCATCCATTCGCTGATCCGTGACCTCAACCAGCTTTACCGCTCGCTGCCGGCCCTGCATCAGCTCGATTGCGACGCCTCCGGGTTCGAGTGGATCATCACCAACGATGCCGACCACAACGTGTTCGCCTGGATGCGAAAGGGTCAGGAGCCCCGCGCGCAATGCCTGGTGATCGCCAACTTCTCGCCGAATGTCTATCGTGACTACCGTGTTAGGGTGCCGTTCCCCGGCAAATGGCGAGAGGTGCTGAATTCGGATTCGGCGCATTACGGCGGCAGCAACGTCGGCAACATCGGCGAGGTAACGGCCGAGGGACTGGTGCCGGAGCTCAATCTGACGATCCCGCCACTGGCCGCAATTTTCCTGGTACCGGAATCCTGAGGCATGCGTTTGTCCGCCGGCACTTCCTCCCGTCTCGGCGCAAGTTGGGACGGCAGAGGTACTAATTTCGCGCTGTTCTCGGCGAACGCGCAAAGGGTCGAGCTTTGCCTGTTCGACAGCCAGGGCCGGCGCGAGCTGGAGCGCATCGAATTGCCGGAACGCACCGAGGACGTCTGGCACGGCTATTTGAACGACGTCTCGCCCGGACAGCTGTACGGCTACCGCGTGCATGGCCCCTACGAACCCGATCACGGTCATCGTTTCAATCCCAACAAGCTGCTGCTGGATCCCTATGCCAGGCGGCTCGCAGGCCGGCTGGTCTGGAGCGACGCGCATTTTGCTTATCGGACCGGAAGCCCGCGCGAGGACCTGTCGTTCGACCGCCGCGACAATGCGCGCGGCATGCCCAAGGCGGTCGTGGTCGACGAAACCTTCAATTGGGGCCGCCGCGAGACCAGGCCGAGCATCCCCTGGGAAGACACCATCATCTACGAAGCCCACGTCAAGGGCCTGACGCAGACCCGCGAGGACGTGCCGCCCGGGCTGCGTGGCACCTATCGCGGGTTGTCATCGCCACCGATGATCGAGCACCTCAAGCGCCTCGGCGTCACCACCATCGAACTTTTGCCGATCCACGGCCTGGTAGACGATCGCCGCCTGGTCGAGCAGAAACTGGTGAATTATTGGGGTTACAATTCACTGTCTTTCTTCGCGCCGGAGCCGCGCTACGGCGTGGATAATCCGCTGGATGCGTTTCGCACCACGGTGGCGCGGCTGCACGACGCCGGCATCGAGGTGTTGCTGGACGTCGTTTACAACCACACCGCGGAAGGTAACCACCTCGGCCCGACATTGTCGTTTCGCGGCATCGACAATGCTTCCTACTACTGGCTGAAACCGGGCAGCCCGCGCTACTACGACGACTTCACCGGCTGCGGCAGTTCGGTCAACCTCACTCATCCGCGCGTCCTGCAGATGGTGATGGACTCGCTGCGCTACTGGGTCGAGGTCTGCCACGTCGACGGTTTCCGGTTCGATCTGGCGACGACGCTGGCCCGTGGCCCGAACGGCTTCGATCGCAACATCGGATTTCTCACCGCGGTGCGCCAGGATCCGGTGCTTGCGTCTGTCAAGCTGGTCGCCGAACCGTGGGATCTGGGACTCGGCGGCTATCAGGTCGGCGCCTTTCCCTCGCAATGGTCGGAATGGAACGACCGCTATCGCAGCATCATGCGGCGCTATTGGAGCGGCGAAGGAAACCTGTTGGGCGAGGTCTCGAGCCGGATGACTGCGTCCTCCGACCTCTTCAACCATGACAATCGCACCACCCGCGCCAGTATCAATCACATCACGGTCCATGACGGTTTCACGCTGATGGACCTGTTCAGTTACAACGAGAAGCACAACGAGGCCAATGGCGAAGACAACCGCGACGGCTCCAGCGACAATCTCAGCAACAATTGCGGTCATGAAGGACCGACCGACGATCCCACCATCATGGCGCTGCGGCGTCAGCTTCGCAAGAACCAGCTGGCGTGTCTGCTGCTGGCGCAGGGCGTGCCGCTGGTCCTGGCCGGCGATGAAGTCGGCAACACCCAGCTCGGCAACAACAACGCCTATTGCCAGGACAATTCGATCGGTTGGGTGGGCTGGGAGGCGCAGGGCCACGAGACCGACGACCTGACCGATTTCATCGGTCACCTGACCGGATTGCGGCGGCGGTTTGCCCAGATCCGTTCGCAGCGCTGGCTGGCCGGACGGCGCGCCGACGGCTCCTACGGCGTGTTGTGGCTGACCCCAGCGGCCGAAGACATGACTGAGTCGGATTGGAATTTTCCGGAAGGCCGCTTTCTTGCCTACGTACTCGGACCCATGGAGCAAGGCCAGGAACCGATTTTCATCGTACTCAATGCGGCCTCGGAGGCCATTTCCTGCAAGCTGCCGAAGCTGCCGGAATACAGCAACTGGCAACAGGTGCTCAACACCGTGGACGACCAGCCGTCCGATGCACCCGTCGCGTCGGGCTCCGACATGATCGCGCCGCCGCGATCGGTTCTGGCTTTCGCAGGCGCGGCGTGAACGGCAGTAGTTTTGGAGCCCGGCTGACGGAGAGCGGTGCGCGTTTCCGGCTCTGGGCGCCGGCCGCGCGACGCGTCGAGGTCGTGCTTGATCGGCCGCTTCCGATGCAGCGCGAGGGCGATGGCTGGTTTGCCGCCGAGATCGCCGGAATCAAGGCCGGCGCGCCGTACCGCTTCAGGATTGACGATGCAAGCGATGTACCTGATCCGGCCTCGGCCTATCAGCCGCAGGATGTTGCCGGCCCGAGCGAAGTGATCGATCATGCCGCTTATCGCTGGCGCGCGCAGGATTGGCGCGGCCGGCCTTGGACCGATGCGGTGGTGATGGAAGCCCACGTCGGCACCTTCACGCCGCAGGGCACTTATCGCGCCATGACCGAAAAGCTCGATCACCTGGTCGAGACCGGCGTGACCGTGCTGGAACTGATGCCGCTGGCGGATTTCCCCGGGGTGCGCAACTGGGGCTACGATGGAGTGCTATGGTACGCGCCGGACAGTGCCTACGGCCGTCCGGACGACCTCAAAACGTTGATCGATGAGGCCCATCTGCGCGGACTGATGGTGTTTCTCGACGTGGTGTATAACCACTTCGGGCCGGAAGGAAACTATCTCAGCCTGTACGCGCCGGCGTTCTTTTCGGAAACCCAGACCCCATGGGGCAGCGCCATCGACTACCGGATACCGCAGGTCCGTGCCTTCGCCATCGAAAACGCCCTGCACTGGCTGCGCGACTACCGCTTTGACGGACTGCGGCTGGATGCGGTGCATGCCATCGCCGAACTCGGCGAAATCTCGATGCTGCACGACCTCAGCCGCGCCGCCGGCGATATCGCTACGCAAACCGGACGCCACATCCATCTGGTGCTGGAAAATGACGACAACCTCGCCAGCGTGCTCAACGCCGAGGGCGATCCGCCGCGCGGCGACTACCGCGCGCAATGGAACGACGACTATCACCACGCCTGGCATGTCCTGCTGACCGGTGAAGGGCACGGTTATTATTCCGACTACACGCCCTCGCCGCTTGAGCATGTGGTGCGGACGCTGGCCTCCGGCTTTGCTTATCAGGGCGAACCCTCCCGCCATCGTGGTGGCGTCCCGCGGGGAGAGCCCAGCGCAGACCTGGCGCCGACCGCCTTCATCAATTTTCTGCAGAACCACGACCAGATCGGCAACCGCGCGCTCGGCGACCGGCTGGAGAACCTCGCCGATCCCGCGGCCATCGAGGCGGCGCTTGCCATCACGCTGCTGGCGCCGATGGTGCCGATGCTGTTCATGGGTGAGGAATGGGGATCGCAAACCCCCTTCCCATTCTTCTGTGACTTTCAGGGCGATCTGGCCGACGCCGTTCGCGCCGGCCGCCGCAAGGAGCTCGCTGGAGCCTATGCGAAATACGGCGACGAACTCCCCGATCCGCTGGCGCCATCGACCTTTCGCTCGGCCATGCTGGACTGGACGGAACGTGATTCACCCGCAGGAAAACAACGTCTCAGGCTGGTCCGTGAGCTGCTGGTGGCACGCCGGCAATGGATCGTGCCGCGGCTGACCGGAGCGCGGTTCGGTAATGCGTCGGCAGCCGACGACCGGTCGTTGCGAGTCCATTGGCGCATGGGTGACGGCAAATCGCTGCACCTTTTGGCCAATCTGTCCGACGCCACCACTGCGGGCGGCCGGACGGCTCCAGGCGGAACTATCATCTGGGGTGGCGGCTTAACCGACACGCTATCGCCGTGGTCGGTGCACTGGCGTCTCGGAGATCCCTGATGCCAACGGTAATTCCGGCTGCGACATATCGCATCCAGCTGACAGCCGATTTCGGCTTCGACGCGGCTGCGGCCATCGTGCCCTACCTTAAGTCGCTTGGCATCACCCATCTGTATGCCTCGCCGTTCATGAAGGCGCGCAAGGGTTCGACGCACGGCTACGACATCGTCGATCACACCATGCTCAATCCGGAGCTCGGCGGCGAAGCGGGGTTTGAAAGACTGAGCGCAACTTTGAAGCAGTATGATCTCGGGCTGATCCTCGATTTCGTGCCCAATCATGTCGGCGTGCACTTTGCCGACAACCCGTGGTGGCTCGACGTGCTGGAATGGGGACCGGCCTCGCCGCACGCCGCTTCGTTCGACATCGACTGGGATATTCTGCCGTATCGTAACCGTGGCGGCGTGCTGCTGCCGATCATCGGCACGTCTTACGGTGAGGCCCTCGAAAGCGGCCAGATTGAACTGCGCTACGATCCTCAGAATGGAAGTTTTTCGGCCTGGTATTTCGATCACCGACTGCCTATAGCGCCGGAGCGCTACAGAGAAATCCTGCGCACGGCCGTGAAACAAGCTGATGCCGCGACCAGCGCCGCGGGGTTGCAGATCTTCGATCTCGCCTCCCGCCACATCGGCCTGCGCCATCCCGATCGCGACGAAGCCCCTGCATTCAAGGCCGCCCTCGCTGGAATCGCCGAAGCAGCCGGGATTATCGCCGCGGGGCTGGATGCCTATCGCGCCGGCGGTGATCGCCCGGCGCAAACATTGGCACTGCATCACCTGCTCGAGCGGCAGCATTACAAGCTCGGCCATTGGCGGCTCGCCTCCAGCGAGATCAACTATCGGCGCTTTTTCGACGTCAACACCCTGGCCGGGCTGCGTGTCGAGGACGCCGGCACCTTCGACGCCATCCACGCTCTGGTGAAGCGACTGATCAGCGAAGGCAAGCTGCAGGGCCTGCGGCTCGATCATATCGATGGTCTGCGCGACCCGGTGCAATACTTTCAACGACTCCGGCGGTTGATTCACGCCGCTCAAGGCGAAGCCAAGCCGTTCTACGTGGTGATCGAAAAAATTCTCGGCGAAGGGGAAAAGTTGCCGCGATTTACCGGGGTGCACGGCACCACCGGCTATGAGTGGCTCAACGTCATCACCCAGGTTCTGGTCGACGGCAATGGCCTTGAGCCGCTCAATGAAATCTGGCGCCAGGTCAGCAATACCTCGCCAAAATTCGATCCGCTGCTGAAGGAAGCCAAACGCCGGGTGCTGGAAACGCTGCTGCTCAGCGAATTCACCGTGCTCAGCCGGCTGCTGGCACGGATCGCCAACGGGCATTATTCGACGCGGGATTTCTCCGCGGACAGCTTGCGACAGGCCTTCGAACTCTACGTGCTGCATTTCCCGGTCTATCGTACCTATCTCACATCGGCCGGCCCCTCGTCGCTCGACCGCGAACTGATTTCCGGCACCATCGAACGGGCCCGCGCCGACTGGTTCGGCACCGACGAAGGCCTGTTCGATTTCCTGCGCGACGCGCTGACGCTCGATCTGCTCAAGCCAGGCCGCGCGCCACATAGCAAGCCGCGCGTGCGCCGTTTTGCGCTCAAGGTGCAGCAATTCACCGGCCCGACCATGGCGAAGTCGCTGGAGGATACCGCGTTCTATCGCTACCATCGTCTGCTGGCCTTGAATGAAGTCGGTGGCGATCCTGCCGCCCAGGCGCTTACCGTCGATGCCTTTCATCAGCTGATGCGCAAGCGCGCCGAGGAATGGCCGCACGGCATGACCGCGACCGCGACTCACGACACCAAGCGCGGCGAAGATGCCCGGGCAAGGCTGCTGGCTCTGGCGGAAGTTCCCGGCGAATGGGCAGCGACGGTCGGGCGGTGGAAAGTCTTCAACGTGCCACATCTCGTGGCCCAAGGCGAAATGCGCGCGCCGTCGGCCGCCGCCGAATACATGCTGTATCAGACCCTGCTCGGCGCGTGGCCGCTGGACGGTCGCGACGAAAGCTTCACCGAGCGCATCCAGGCCTACGCACTCAAGGCCTCGCGTGAGGGCAAGCTGGAAACCAGCTGGCTGAATCCCAATGAAACCTATGAGAGCGGACTGCGGACCTTCATCGGGCGCATCCTGGACCCTGCCCGATCGGCGGAATTTCTCGATTCGCTGCAGAGCGTCGCGCAGCGTATCGCATTGCTCGGTGCGTTGAATTCGTTGAGCCAGATCACCCTCAAAGCGACGCTGCCCGGCGTCCCTGACTTCTACCAGGGGACAGAGTTCTGGGATCTGTCACTGGTCGATCCCGATAATCGCCGCCCTGTGGATTTTGCGGCACGCGCGACTGCCCTCACAGCAGCGGAGAAACCCGATTGGAGCACGTTGACGCAGGACTGGACCAATGGCCATATCAAGCTTGCCTGGATCCGGCATCTGTTGAAGCTGCGGAGTGAGCTCGCCGATCTGTTCACCCTGGGCGACTACCAGGCGCTCGAGGTCACCGGCCCACATCGCGATCATGTCATCGCCTTTGCGCGACGCTACGGCCGGGATGCGGTCATCGTTGCCGTTGGACGCGCACTGGCGCCGGTGTCCGCCGCCGGCCGCGCCTGGCCGGGCGGCAGCGCGTGGCAGGGATCAATCGCTGCAAAGGGATATGCAGTCGAGGACGCCAACGATGGCAAGGCGCCTGAACTGCCGCTTGCCAATCTCTTTGAACATTTTCCAGCTGCTGTGCGGAGGGCCCGCGTCAAGGGAGGGGGAACTGCGGGGCGCGCACGGAAGCGGTCCGACTAGATTTGCGGCCAGGTCATCACGGACCACGCTTGACCCGACGATCATTCGTCTTTCTGATCACGCCATCACCACGGGTGAAAGCGCGATCGGGATGAAACAGTGGGAGCAATGGGCGCATGCGATCAGGCGTGATGCGCATGCGCTGTACCTGGCGGCCCGCGATCCGCGCGTCCCCTGGTACGCAAAGGCGGTGGCAATCGCGGTGGCTGCGTATGCGCTTTCACCGATCGACCTCATCCCCGATTTCATTCCCGTGCTCGGCTATCTCGACGACCTGATCATCGTCCCGCTGGGAATTGCCTTGGTGGTACGGTTGATTCCGCCGGACCTCATGGCCGAGCATCGTAGCCTGGCTGCCGCGATGCAGCATCAGCCGATAAGCCGGACCGCGGCTGCAATCATCGTGATGGTCTGGATTGCGGCGCTGGCGCTGGCGACATGGGCGGGGATGCACATCCTGTTATCGGATGGCGCCAGTAAAACTACCAAGGCAGCACTCGCCAGAAATCCCTAACGAGCTCCGCAAACTGAAAGGCCGCCCGGGATCGACGGCCGGACGGCCTGGCGGATGTCGTGCCGACTGGGAATGTCGGTTCCCTTCGTCCGCGCTCCCGATATTTCGCATCAATTGATTGCCAGCAAGTTGACAATGCTGGTTGCGGAATCTTCTTCACAGAAAAAGTTTTTGCTGCAAAGCAACATTCGCTTGCTCAATTACCGCGCTCAATTGCGTTTCGTCAGCAGCAGATTACCGCGATTCCTGATCACCGCCTGGGCCGCTTCGGCAAAGCGCTGCAACAGCCACGGCAGGGACACCTCCAATCTGACGTGATCATCGGCGACATCGAGATGTCCCGCTGCCGCCTGCCCCAACGCGCGCACGCGAAAGGTCATGCGGTCGCCTTCCCATCTCTCCTCATCGACCTTTAACACCGGCACGCTCGATGCGGCGCGCGTCAGCCCGGCTTTGAGGCGACGGCTCGCCTCCTCACGACCGAGGCTATGCGGAATCGAAACCACGAGAGGTTTGGACATCCCTGAAATCCTTATCTGCCTCAATCATGTAAGCGTACAGGGCCGGAATGAAAGGTTGCCGGCTCCCAATTCAGGAAGTGGAACCGGTGAAGGGAACTTTCCAAGTTGCCAATCGTTTTCATACGGAAGACGGCGCGCAGGTGCGCCGCGGCAGGGCTGAGGAGACAACTATGTCAATCGGAACGATCATTCTTATTATTCTGGTCATCGCCCTGCTCGGCGGCTTCAGCGGCATCGGTGGCGGACCATTTTATGGCACCGGCTATTACGGCGGCGGCGGTCTCGGCCTGGTGATCGTGATCCTGCTGATCCTGCTCCTACTCGGACGTATCTAATAGTATCTGGACCGTTCCCGCGTCGACTGGGGCGTGAGATTTCGTCGTTAGGAATCTCACGCCCCGTTTGTCGTCAGCGCCCCGGCCAGGACGGCTTGCGCTTTTCGGCGAACGCCTTCAGGCCTTCCTTGGCATCCTCGGTCATCGCCAGCAGCGCGATCTGGCTTTCGGTGTAAGCGATGCTTTCGTCGAACGACATCGAGGCGATCGCCCGCATGGCGTATTTTCCGCGCCGGATCGCGGTCGGCGACTTGTCAACGATCCGGCCGGCCAGCCATGCCACCTTGGCATCCAGTTCGGCGGCGGGAACGACGTAGTTTAACAGCCCGGCGGAGTGTGCGGTGTGAGCGTCGAATGGTTCGCCGGTGAGCGCCCATTCATGGATCATGCGCCGCGGCGCGATCGATTGCAGCAGGCTCATCACCTGCATGGGAAAGACGCCGACTTTCACTTCGGGCAATCCGAATAGCACATGATCGGCAGCGACGGCCAAGTCCGTCATGCACAACAGCCCCATGCCGCCGGCCATGCAGACACCGCCCACCCGCGCGATCGCCGGCTTGGTGGCGTTCTGCGCCAGCCGCAACAAATCAGCGTAATCGACATTGGGTTTCGAGAAATCCGCGGCGAATGCCGCGGAAGTATGTTGCAGATCGGCACCGGCACAGAACGCCTTGTCGCCGGCACCGGTCAGCACGATGACCCGCACATCGGGATCGTCATGCGCGTCGCGGTAGCCCCTGGTGATTCCGGCGACGACGTCGGCATTGATGGCATTGCGCTTGTCCGGCCGGTTGATGGTGATCCAGAACGCAGCTTCGCGCTTGTCGAACAACACGGCAGTGTTATCGGTCATCTGTTGGTTCGCCTCGGGTTATCGAAAATCCTATGTTTCCCCGCGCGGCGGCTCAAGACGCCGGCGGATCGGGTTCGCCCCATTCAAACCCGCCGCGCCACCTTCTGCTCCTCACCGGCGCGCAGCTCCGCCGCGACCGCCCGCTGAAAACTGTCGCGCTGCTGCAGGCGCTGCCAATAGGCGGCGACGTTGGGCCCGAAATCAACGTCAAGGCCGAGAGTCTCGGCAAGCCGAAGCGCATAGCCGATCACGATGTCGGCGGCAGTAAACCGACCGGCGCACAACGTTTCGGCCGTGCCGGTCGCGGCCTCCACGGCGCGCAGGCGACCGTGAAACCATTTGGCATAATCGGCGGCGACTTGAGGATTGCGCCGCTCTTCGCTCTCGAGCTGGGTGTAACGCAGCACCAGCGTCTGCGGAAACGTCAAGGTGGCGTCGCTGAAATACATCCAGTTCAAGAAAGCGCCGTAGGCCGGCTCGTCAAGGCCGGCGACCAGCGGCGTCGGACCATACCTGGTGCCGAGATAATGACATATGCCCGAGGACTCCGTCATCCGGGTCTCACCATCGATCATGAAGGGAATCGTGCCGAGCGGATTAATGCCGAGATAGTCCTTGGCCAGCACGCGCGGTGGGAACGGCAGCATTTTGAGTTCGTACGGCAGGCCCATCTCTTCCAGCATCCACAGCGGCCGGAATGAACGTGCTCCATGGCAATGATAAAGTGTAATCATATCGCTCAACCTGTGTCCCGGGCCTGTCGCGCTTCTCGTCGATCACTGAAACGCTCTTCGTCCAAGGGGGGCGCCTCTGGTGACGTCGACCGCCGCCGACACCATATCTTCGTCAAATCTGGTCAGAATGGCAATGTCGCCGAGCGCAGCGGCCGGGCCAGAACTGGAATTGACCAAGATCACTACCTGCGGACAGATGGCCGGTCGGATACACTTGACCTAGCCACCAATCTCGGGATCGATCCTTTTTGCCGCGGCGATGTCGGCGGCGCCTCCCGCATTGTCACCCTTGAGCTGCCTGATCTTGCCGCGGGCGTACAAGGCGACGGCATAATTGGGATAAATCCGGATCGCCTCGTCGTAATCGGCAATGGCGCGGTCATAGTCCCTCTTTTGAGCATAGGCATTGCCGCGATTGCGGAGGGCAAGAATGTAAGTCGGCTGCCGCCGGATCGCCTCGCTGTAATCCGCGATGGCACGGTCCGGATCATTTTTGGCCTGCCAGGCATGCCCGCGATTGTTGAAGGCGGCGGCAAACTCAGGGTCGATACGGATCGCCTCGTCATAGTCCGCCATCGCGCGCGTGTAATCCTTCTTCGCTTCGTAGGCGACGCCGCGGTTGTTCAATGCAAAGACGAAACCAGGATCGATCCGGACCGCTTCGGAGTAATCGGAAATGGCTCGGTCGATGTCACCTTTGACTTGCCAGGCATGACCGCGACTATTGAAGCTGCCCGCGTCTTTTGGCTGCAGGCGGAGCGCTTGGTCGAAGTCAGCGATGGCCCTGTCGATCTCCGACTTGGCGGCGTAGGCACTGCCGCGATTGTAAAAGGCGTGGCCTGAATTGGGATTGAGCCGGATCGCCTCATTGTAATCGGCAATGGCGCTGTCCTGATCGTTCTTGCTGCCGTAGGCGCTGCCGCGGCTTTCATAAGCGGCCGCGTAAGTGGGATTGAGCCGGATGGCTTCGGTATAGTCGGCAATCGCGCGCGCGATGTCGCCCTTGGCCTGGTAGACGAGACCGCGGTTGGCAAAGGCCACGGCATAGCCGGGGTCGAGCCGGGTCGCCCGATCGAATTCCAGCAAAGCACGGTCGATGTCACCTTTGGTCTGATAGCCGAGGCCATGGTTGTTGACGGCCACCGCGTCATTGGGGTCAAGCCGGACCGCCTGCTCGAAATCGGCAACGGCGCGCCCCAACTCGCCCTTGGCTTTATAGGCATTGCCGCGTCCGCCAAAGGGGTATCCAGCTTTCGGATCGAGCCGGATCGCCTGATCGTAGTCGGCGATGGCGCGGTCGAAATCGCCCTTGGCGGCGAGAACGTTGCCGCGGTTGTTGAAGGCGAAGGCATAGTTGGGGTCGAGCGAAATCGCCTTGCTGTATTCGGCGATCGCGCGGTCGTAGTCCTTCGTCATGTAGTAGTTCGTGCCGCGGCCGTTGAAGGCAGCCGTCGCACCGGGGTCGAGCTCGATCGCCCGGTCGAAATCCGCCAGCGCGTGCGCGACATCGCCCTTCCCCTGATAGGCTTTGCCGCGGTTGATGAAGGCTGCGACCAGGTCTTTTCCGGCGTACCTGCCTGAATCGATTGCTTTGCCGCATCCGGCAACTTGCGCATCCCAAGCGATGTCACGCTTGCCGGTGCACTGGACATCCTGCAGCGTCTGGGCCTCGGCAGCCTGCAATCCAAGCGCCGAAAATATCAGGGCAGCAGCCAAACTGCGCCAGTCATTTGCCGTCATGGTCTTACCAGGGGGGCGGACTATTCAACCATTAGTCGCCTCCAGGCCGCGGAGGTTCGACGTTCCTGCCCAAGCGGTCGCCGTGCTCTCGGCAAGGCCCATTGCGGGCGTTGTCAGCCACCGATCCAGCTCATCCCTCAACCGATCCGTTACCGCCGTCAGCGGCAGCCGGCATTCCGGCAAGGCAATCAGCCCCTGCCGCCATAGACAATGCTTGAGCGGCATCGGATTGGGCTCCTCGAACAGGCTTGCAATCATCCGCTGCAGGGGCGACCAGATCGCAAGGCCTCCCCGATGGTCATTGGCCGCCACCCGCTGCGCGATCTCGACGAAGCGCTCCGTCGCAAGGTGGCCCGAGGCCAAAATGCCGCCATCCGCCCCGCTGCAGAGCAACGGCAGGAACAAGTGATCCTCGCCGGTCAGAACCGAAAAACCGCGGGGCTTGTTCGCCAGCAGCTCCAGTGACTGAACCATGCTGCCGGCGCTATCCTTGACGCCAACAATATTGGTGAGTTCGGCAAGCCGCAGCAGGGTCTCGTTGCCGAGATTGACCGAGGTTCGGTACGGAATGTTATAGATCAAGATCGGCCGGTCGGTGGCCTCCGAGATGGCTGTGAAGTGCTCTCGCAGTCCGTCCTGCGCCGGCCTGTTATAATAGGGGCAAACCGAGACGATCCCGTCAAAGCCGTGCCGTTCGGCCCGCCGGATGGTCCTGATCACCTTGTGGGTGGCATTGCCGCCGATCCCCACGAACACCGGCACCCGGCCCGCCGCGGCATCGACGGTCTCGGCAATCACCGCATCCACCTCCGCCTCGTCGAGGGTCGGCGCCTCGCCGGTGGTGCCGAGCGGAAACAGGCCGGAGACGCCGTGCCCGACATAGTGTCCGATCAATCGCCGGTAGCTCTCAAAGTCGATCGTCCCGCCCTTGAACGGCGTGATCAACGGGATCCAGACACCTGAGATCATGGTTCACTCTCCCCAATGGCGGAGACCTATTGCCGCGGACCACTAAATTAGGATATCTAATTCTTCTAATGGGAGTATTTCACAAACCTAATGGGTCGCCGCATGTTGCGGGACGTTGATCCAGGCATTATCAGGGCATTTCTGACGGTTGCCGAGACCGGCAGCGTGACCCACACCGCGCGCCGCCTGAACCGATCGCAGGGCGCCATCAGCCAGCAGATCAAGCGTCTGGAGCAATTATCGGACAAACTCTTGTTCTCGCGTGCCGGGCAGCGCATGGTTCTGACGCCGGAGGGAGAGAACCTGCTTGGCGCAGCGTCACATTTCATCGCCGCCAACGACCGGATCTGGGCGGCACTGAGCGAGCCGATGATCCAGGGCGAGGTGCGGTTCGGCGCGCCCTACGACATCATCGGCAGTTACGCACCGGCAATCCTGCGGCGATTCAGCAACGCTTTCCCGACCGTGCGCGTCACCCTGGTCTGCAAGGATACGGCGTTGCTGTTGTCGGACATCAGGACCGGCGCCATCGATCTGGCGCTGACGACGGAGCTCGGCTGCGGCACCGGGGGCGAGACGCTGCGGCGCGATCAGTTAGTCTGGGTCGGGGCGCGCAGCGGAGGCGCCCACACCCGGCACCCGCTGCCGGTCTCACTGGGTGCCGAAAGCTGTGTGTTTCGCCCGATCGCGACCGCGGCGCTGCGCAAGGCCAAAAGAACCTGGCAGGTGGCCTGTGAGGTCAGCAACATGGAGCCGGTTCGCGCCACGCTGGAGGCCGATCTCGCCGTGGCGCCGATGCTGCGCCATTCCATTCCGGAGAGTCTCGCTGCCTTGCCCGCCGCCGCGCGATTGCCGCGGTTGCCGGCGTTCCGCGTCAATCTGTACCAGGCCGCACGACCCAATCCCGCGGTACTGGCATTCGCCGCCCACGCGCGCGCCTGCATCGCCGTGCATTGACTACCAGGGCAGAAGGCGACAGTTTGCGCTGCCGAAGCTGAACGTTTTCTGCCGTTTGGAGAATTGCGATGTGGAGAGTTCTGGTCGGCATGCTCGCGCTGTTTCTCGCGCAGGCGGCACAGGCCCAGACCCTCTCCAGGGGACCGTCCTCGGACAACGCGGTCACGCGCAACGACATGACCGCGCGGCTTGAGAAGCTGGCGAAGCAATTTATGCCCAACGGCGGCGCGCGGGCCGCGAACGTCGATCTATGCTGGCCTTCCAGCGCTGAGGAATACCGCGCTCTGGCAAAGTACATGGTGGTGCTGGTCAGCGTGGTCACCCGGACCAAGGCCGAACTGCCGCTCCGCCGTGTCTTCATCGATGTCGACGGCAAGCAGACCGAACTGTTCAAGCTCGGCGGCGACGCCGTCGGCGTGCGGAAGGGCACGCTGACCCATGCAATGCTCGGGCCTTACCGCGAGGACGGCTTCTATCTTGCGCCAGCCGCCTTGATGATGGGCAACGGCCTGCTCAAGGCGGATTTCGCGGTCAACCGTGACGGCTTCAGGCTCTATCAGCTTCCCGGCACTCCACCGGATTTCGTCAAGTCCGACAGCGACCCGATGCCGCCCGCCGACACCTCGCCGGACGTGGCTGCGGTGAAGGCGCTGTTCTTGCGGGAATACAAAGGCTTTGCGATGCCTGCGGCGCTTCGTTAGCCAGGGATAGCCATCCCTTGCGCTTTAATACCGATACGGCTCGACCTCCAGCAGCGGAAACGCGCTCAACACGTGGGGCAGATTGGTCGGAGTCGCCGCATGCAGATAGGATCTGTCAAGCTCTGCGAAATTGTTGACCCCGACCAGGCCAAGACAGCGCTGTACTTCGTCCTCGAGCAATTCCAGCATCCGGATCACACCCGCTTCGCCGGCCGCGGCCAGCGCCCAGCATTGCATGCGTCCCATGCCGACCAGGGCGGCGCCCGCGGCCATCGCCTTGACGATATCGGTGCCGCGGCAGAAGCCGCCGTCGATCATGATTTTGGCGCGACCCGCGGCAGCGTTGACCACCTCCGGCAGCACCTGCATCGCGCCGCGGCCATGGTCGAGCTGGCGTCCGCCGTGATTCGAGACATAGATCCACTCGACGCCATGATCGATCGCGATCTTGGTGTCTTCCGAGGTGGCGATGCCCTTGATGATCAGCGGAATGTCCTTGAACTTGTCCTTGATCAATTTGACGGTGCGCCATTCCAGCGCCTGTTGGTATTCGCGCTGGGCGACGCGGGTGCGGCCGACCGTGACATAGCGCTTGGCGAGATCGCGCTCGCGGCGGCTGTAGTGCGCCGAGTCCACCGTCAGGCAGAAGGCCTTGTTGCCCGTGGCGATCGCCCGGCTGACATGGTCCTCGACAAAGGCGTCGTCGCCGCGCACATAGAGCTGATAGATCCGCAGCGCGTCAGGACCCGCCTGCGCCACCTCCTCCATGCCGGGATCGGAGACCGAGCTCAGCATGTGGGCGGCGCCGAACCTGCCCGCGGCGCGCGCCACGGTCGCGGCCCCGCCGCGGTCGAACGATTCCAGCGCGCCGACCGGCGCCAGCACCACCGGCAGCCGCAGTTTACGGCCGAACACCTCGACCGAGGCGTCGACGCCGCTCATATTGCGCAGGACACGCGGCCGGAATGCAATCTCGTCGAGCGCCATCCTGTTGCGCCGCAGCGTGGTTTCGGTCTCGGTGCCGCCGACGATGTAGTCCCAGTTGTTCTGATTGAGGTTGGCACGCGCCTTGGCGATCAGTTCATGCAAATTCTCGAACTCGTGATCGTCCTTGACAGCCGCCGCCGGCCGGCTGGTGGGCGTTTCGTCCATGGTGCCATCCTCTGTTCATCGAAGGTTGGATACTGCCATAGCGGATATGCGGTCGCAGGCAAAGCGACGCGTTATCAAAGACGCGATTTCATGCGAGTTGGACGACGGCATTCTGATGCGACCTATCGGCCGCGCAGCCGGCTTGCTGCTTTGGACGCCGCCGGATATTGATCCGATTGTATTATTCGCTGGGTCAGTTCAGCGCGCGTGACGCCAAATGCCTCGGGCCGCAACATCGAGGCCGGACCACGGAGGGAACGAACGTGAAAGTTTTCATCACAGGCGCAACGGGATATATCGGCGGTTCGGTGGCGGCGAAACTGGTCGCGACTGGCCATCAGGTGCTCGGCCTGGTCAGGCAACAGGACAAGGCGGCACAGCTGAAGGCGCGCGGCATCGAGCCGATTCTGGGGTCGCTTACCGACTTGTCGGTGGTGGCGGACGCCGGCCGCGCCGCCGATGCGGTCATCAACGCCGCCAGTTCCGATGAGCCGTTCGTCGCCGAGGCGCTGATCGAGGCGCTTGCCGGGTCCGGCAAGGCGCTGCTTCACACCAGCGGCTCGAGCGTCGTTGCCGATCGCGCTGCGGGTGAAT